>Ga0074198_1001084_pt1 | contig 20639 bp, 30 predicted proteins | sample EPASupsiteSAE323_FD_64527 | JGI IMG/M metagenome (GOLD analysis project Ga0074198, IMG submission 64527) | Bioremediated contaminated groundwater from EPA Superfund site, New Mexico - Sample SAE3-23 | ecosystem: Environmental > Aquatic > Deep subsurface > Groundwater > Contaminated ...
TCGCAAAGTTTAATATCTCCATCATATTTGTATTCCTTTCCAACTTCGTACTGAAATCCTTTGCATTTTAGCCCTTTTTCAAATGCTTTGTAGCCTTTGATTATTTCATTCATAGTAATTAAAATAGATTATTAACTTATTAGATTTCAAAATTAGGATTACCGTATTTTAAAATTATTTCCTCATAAAATTTTCTATCCGCTTTTTTTATCGTATGAGCTTTTCTGAAAAGTTCTTTTAAAATTCCTTGTCCGTATTTTTCCTGCAATCTTATGGCATAGATTTGCATATTGCCGTTTTGGAAAATGTTGCAACTACAACATTGACAATGGCAGTTTTTCTCATCGTATCGAGTGTTTAGGTGTCTTCTGGACATATAGTGTCCGTTTTGGGATTCTTTTAATCCGAGTATCTTTCCGCAAGTGAAGCATACCGCGTTATCCCTAATTCTAATCCACTTGCTAAATACATTGTCCGCCTTTTCCTTTAATTTTTTTAGTGTTATTTTCTTTGGTTTTTTCTTTTTCATCTAATAATTATTAAGTGTCAATTATTTTTATTCCTTCGTTTTTTAAATTGTTTATGTATTTTTTAGCCGTCTTTAAATCATCAAACTCAACATCAACCCAATAATACGGAGATATGTATACAGAAAAAGGATAACTAACGCGACATTCCTGAATAGTCTCCCACTTTTTTATTATTTTTTTCCTAAAAAATCCGGTCGTTACTTCTACTAACTTCTGCGGATAATATATACGTTCGATTTCGCCTGACGACTTTGAAACCCAGCTTTTTTCTTTAATTCGATACTGGCACATAATTTTTATTCTTAAATATTTTTATTAATTGCTTTTTCTTCAGTGAATAAAGCCCGCTTTTTTTCTTCATCTTCGGTTTTAGAGCATGGATAAGAGCGAGACGTGATCCGACATCAACAGTCTGTAGTCCACATATTTTTTTGTAGTCTTCGTAAGCTGAAATATCTAGTGTGCGTTGCATAATTTTAATCTAGCGTTTTTTATAGCTTCGTTTTCTTCCCTAATTTTCTTTCTGCCTTCTTTCGTGGAACAATTTTTACAATACATCTTACATTTTCCACTAGCGTCAGCTCCGTATCTATCACCGCACCAGAGGCACTCACAAATAGTTTTTAGCGCCGGAGCGTCTTTAGCGATAGTATCGCAAACCATATCGCCCATTTTTATATATCTGGTCGTCCCCGCTACCCTTGTGTAGTTTTTTTTGTCCATTTTATTTATTTAAATTTTTTATAGCTTCCACGAAATTACAACTGTGTAAGTGCATATATAAATCAATTACCGAACCGGATGACTGGCAAGAAAAACAGTAATAGAAATTTCCCTTGCAATATAAACTAGGCTTCTTATCATCGTGAAAAGGGCAAAGAGCAAAATTTCTTTCGTTAATTTCCAGTAAATTTTCAATCGGATAAGTTTTGGCTTTTTCTATCATCTCGTCAGTTATACCGCCCTTTTTTTGCAGTCCTGAATAACTGATGCTCATCTGTATTTTTTTAATCTTTTCCAAAATGATGGACATTTCTTCTTTCAACGATTCTCGGCAAAAATTAAATTGGTAGGCTTGGATATATTTTCCGTAAACGGCCATACAATTATTTTTCAAAATATCCAAATATCTGTTTCCACAATCTTTTTTAAATTCCTGAGGAATAGTCTTTGACCATTCAGCAATATCCCTGTTTGTCTGCACCATTGACCTCTTCCATTCTTTTTCTGTTTCAGAAAAATATATCTCTAAATCGTGTTCCTCTTGGTCGTCAAACTCGCATAAATCATACTTTCTCGCCAAAGAGAGGTACCCTGGGATTTTCCTTAACGCTTCCTTCGCCAATGTATTCATAAAATTTATTATTCTCGTAAATTAAATCGATATTTTTTTCCATCGTTCCACTTTCCCTGTGGACGGCCACTGTCAGCCTGGACATATCCCCGTAAACCTTGTTGCCGTCTTTGTCGGTGTAAAATGAGCGGGTCATAAAAAACACTCCGTCACTATCTTGGGCGATAAAAGAACTATCCCGAAGGTCGTCAATATCAGGCACTTTGTCATCCAATTTCACTTTCCGAAGATGCGCCAAAAGAAATATAACCACATTATGTTTAACCGCCAGTTTTTTAATGTACCGCACTATCCGTCCAACCTCCCAAGAGGGGTTATGAGAAGCTAAATCCACAATAAAATGCAAATGGTCAATAAATACTGCCTGAATACCGTATTTTAATTTGGCCTCGTAAATTCTATTTTCTATCCAGTCCAAATCCTTGTCGGCCAAAGTCTGCGGCATAAAAAATAAGGTCTGTTTGGGAAACTTCCGCAAAAGCTGTCGAGTAGGCATTTCGTAGGAAAACCAAAGGCTCATTATTCCCTTGTCGTGGAAGTTTTTAGTCAGGGTCTGGGCGAAAGTAGTCTTGCCATTTTTAGTCTTGCCGGAAATAACAATCATTTCACCACCTTCAAATCTCTCAATGTAGTTATCTAACATCGCAATACCGCTTTTGAAATTGATAGGGTTTTCCGGTTGTGCGTCTATCTTTTTTTGCATCTCCTCGGAACTCACAACCTTGTCAAAGCGGTCATATTTCAAAAACTTTTCTTCTTGTTCTAAAATTTTGGAAACTTTAGAAAAATCGCCATTCTTTTCCATCTTTTTTTATTGTGTTAGTTTTTTTAATTTTATTTTTTTCCAATTTAAAATGTACCATCATTGATTCTGTGTAGCACAGTAATGGGTTAAAATCTTTCTCCCTGGCAAACTTATTATTTCTTAGAAATTCCAAAAAATCATCCATTGTTTTCCCATATTTTTCTACTTTCGGTATTGTGAGCGCAATTAATTTTCTGGCTTGCGGGTTTTTATCTTCCTCAAGAAATGAATAATCTGCCCCTGTTTCCTTTTCTGCCATAGCTCGGTGTTTTTTAATCACGTAATCAAGTTGGAGTAATTCTTCAAAAGCATTTTCTTGACTCTTGGTCTTTTTAACAACCATAGGACTATTACCAACTTTAACTCTCTTAGCATTTACCCAACCGCTATGAGTATTTGGTTTTTTTCCAGTCTTTGGGTCTAAAAGTTTTTCTCTCTCTGAGAGAGATTCTCTTCTATTCTCTTCTATTCTATTCTCTTCTGTCGTTACATTTGTAACACTATCCGTTACATTTCCGTTACATTTGGCTTGTTCTTGCTTTTTTTCTCTGTGTTTAGCCACTCTCTCCGCTACTGTCATTGCTGTTTCTTGTCTTTTAATCCAATTTAAAATTGCGATACTTCCATCTTCACCCACTTTAACCATATTTAACCTTTCTAGTGTGACTAAACAATTAAGGGCTTTATCCCATTCGTCAGTATCATAAGGATTAAACTTGATGCCAGATTTGGTTAATAAGTCTTCTTTGTCTAAAAACCTTATAACCCCATTAGTTTCTGTTGTGCTAGAAATACACAATAATGTAATCCAAATACTTCTTTCTTGCGCTGTTAAAGAACCAATTTTGGGGTCAGCAAGATATTCAGCCCCATAAAACTTAAACCATTGATTTGCCATATTTGTTTTCTCTTTCAGGGGGTAGCACTAGAGGGAACTACCCCTTGAAAAATCTCTAGTTTGTTTATTCCATTACGTACGCTGGCCAAGGTGGAAGACTAACCTCCCCTTTTGTTCTTTCAATCAATATCTGATTGAAATTTCTGTAAACTATATCTATCTGTCCGGTTTTTTTAAGTTCAGTAGTGCTTTTTGTTCCAAAAAGAGCTGTTTGCAGTTTCTTCCAAAGCATTTTTAGGTTTTCCGGCGTGGCCTCTACTTCGTAACCGTCTTTCACGATGTCGTTTATGGTAATGCCTTTTTCCAGGCACTCGTCAGATAATTCTTTCATAAGTTTGTGAAGGGAACGATTTTGCGCCAAAGTTCTTCGTGATTCAATGTTTTTTATGTCTTCAACTTTAATTCCTAAAGATTCGACAGCTTTTTTTGCCGCTTCCTCCCCCTCGTGGAGAGTGGTAAAATCATTCTCCACGAGTATTTTAATTTCAAATAATCGCTTCATTAAAATGGAACATCAGCTAGTTTAACTTCTTCTTCCGGCTTAACAATCTTTGAGTCAAACGGGTCTCCGCCGGAAAATAGAGCATTGAGATTAACTGGGTTTTCAGAGATAAGTTTCTTTTCATCGTCAGTCAATGGTTTAGGAGGAATAGCAATAGTGGTGTATCGGCGTTCTTTTCCTTGACCTGTTCCTGTTATAGCGAGGTCGTAGTTTTTTGGGTCTCCCCAGTCTTCACTGTTAAAATAACTTTCTATCTGCTTCATAACTCCAGATTGAGTTATGGTGACGACTTTGATTAAGTTGTCCCAACGGTCAATCGCTGTAAAAGCCAAGAATGGCTTTACTGAATAAGAACCGTCATCTTCCAGTCGAACGTCAGCTGGTTTTTCTTTTGGAGCGTCTTTTAGTCTCACCGGCTTGTTCTTTCCGTCTTTATCTTTTGTCCAATATTCGAATCCGAATATTGCGTCGCTAATGACCCTGAATTTAATTTGTCCGTCTGTTGGCTTCAGGTACCTACTTGGTGCTTTGGGTACTTCGTACCCTTTTGGTAAAAATGCCATATTATTTGCGCCGTAGCGCTTTAAATTAATTAACTACTGTTTCAAATGAACGGCCTCCACATCTTTTTTCCCAGTCTTCATTCATCGCTTCAATTTCTTTCAGTTTTTCAAACTGATTCCACTGCTTATCAGTTCCGATGTAGAGTTGCCATCCCTCTTCGTCGGGGCCTCCATCTGCTAGTCCCGCTTCCATAGCGAGTTCATATTCTTTTTTCATAGAGTTTTAATTAAATATTTAAACGATTATGTTGTCAGTTTTTTTGTGTTCGCTTTTGAGAGAGAAAGTTATTGTCTGTCCTGTTGGAAAAACTATTCTTAATGCCTGATTGTCTTTTCGCATAAAAAGAGTTGTGCCAAAAGTTACTATTTCTTCAGGAAGCTTTACGACATCATAATCCGGCCAGCGTGGTTTTTTCTTTTTCTTCATATATTTATAAAATTCTGATAATACGGGCAGTCTTGAGTCTTTGTTCCGGTGTTGTAGTAACAAGTTGCCGTGGCTATGTCCATTTCGTTCAGTTTTTCGTCAAACCATTTTTCTACCGCTTTGGTGTCTTCGTCTTTTTCAAAACATCTATAAGTTCCGTCTCCTGGAATTCCGTAACCGTAGCGGTTATATAACCCTTGTTCTTGACACTTGGAGTAATTATTCTTTCCTCCTGAACTTTCCAGTATTATTATTTTTTTTACTATTTCGGCAGAAGCGGGAAGGATTTTATTAGTTTCCTCCCCGACACTCACAGATTCGAGTTCCCCAGCTTGCACCAAGAAGTCGTTATCCGCATTGAGTGTTTCTGCTTCCACCGTATTCAAAATCTCTACAGTCTTCGGAGTAAACCAATCAATTCGGCTGATACTATCCAGAGCAACATCAAGAGTCCATATAAAACCGACAAGAGCAAAGACACTGTAAATAAGCATTGTGCGTTGTAATTTCTGCGTTCTTCGTTTGTAATAATTGATTGTTTCATAATTGTGTTTTTGCATTTTTGTTTTTGTTTTCCACCCAAAAGCTAAGTTAATTATTTATACTCGATTCTTAAATTCTTAATATTCAGCTTGTCTTGCCAGTTTAGAAACTTGGCGGCTTCCTCGACTGATTCAAAAAGTTCAGGTTGAAGATTATTCAGGAGGCAGTATTGTTCTTTGGATAATATTTTTTTCATATTTTTTATTTTTAAAATTAAAAAACGCACGTTTTTCAACGTACGTCTATTCCGCATTATATTGAGTTCTAAGGGTGGTCTAAAGCACTAGGTACATATTGGGCTTCTTACCACTGCCACAGGCCTTAGAAATCAATTTTAGGGCTGTACGTTGAAGTCTATACGCTCCTCGGTCTAGCAAATGACACTTTCACTAACTAGGCTAATGAGCGTATAGATATTTTGTAGAGTTTTTAATGAGCTTAACCCTAGTATACTCCCTTATTTTTGTTTTGTCAAGTTTTCCGTATATTTAATTTTCATTTCGTCTAATATCTGATAAACTCTCACCCTTGAAATATCATATATTTTGGCTAGTTTACTAGCTGAAACACCCTTTTCGTAGAGGTCGATTAATTCCTTGTTTCTTTTCATGTCTTTGGTCTTGTCCATATCTGTTGTAAAATTTACTTTACCGTTTTATTACACAGTGATTATAAATTATATTTCAAAATAAAGCAAGTGAAAAGTTATCCACACCCCTACTCTCCCACAAACTGCCGATGTCTATTGTGTAATTCCACATTGGTCATTAGAGTGTAAATATAAGAACTTTTTAAGTCAGAGTGTCCAAGAATATTTGATACATCAGAATTACACCCTCCCCTCTCTACTATTTGGTGTCCCATATGATGTCTAAAAGAGTGAGCATTCATTGTTGGAATTTTTGCTTTCCAGCTGTAATTTCTTAGCATCGCTCCTACTCCCTTAACGTCTAATCTTCTTCCAGCGACATTAGTACAAAGGGAAATAAAAACAGCATTATTATCTTCCCTAGAAATTCTTTTTTCTTCAATCTGTTGTCTTCTCGCTAACCATTTTAAAATATTATTGTTAGTTTTTTCTGTCCAAAAAATTTCTCTTATAGGTCTTCGACCTTGGGATTTTTCCGTTTTAATAATCGCCTTTTTATTTAAAAGGTCTAGGTCTTCAATATCTAGTGAACATATTTCACCATTACGCGCGCCAGTATCCCACAAAAGATTTATAATCGCCTTGTTCCTTATGTGTCTAGGGTCGCTATTTTCAGGGATAATATTTAAAAGCTTTTCATATTCTTCTTGAGTAGCTATTCTAGGTAATTTGTAACTAGGATTGGGAATAGGGATTAGAGCGGGATTTAAAACTGGTATTCCTTGCATAGAAAAAAACTCAAAAAGGTTTCTGATCGCTGCCGCGCGAGGGATAAAAGAATTATCGTCCCAACCGATATCCTTTAACAGATTAAAATAATTCATTACTTCACCTAGCGTTATGCTTTCTATCTCACAATTTCTACAAAACAGAGCAAACTGACGCAGAATAAAGACATAACTCCTATTAGTCCCTGATTTACATTTCAAAGATTTCCATTGAGAGAATCTTGTGATTGCTTCTGATAGTTTCATAAAATTGAAACCCCCAGTCTGGTAGGAAAGGGGGTTTCTAAGAAATGCCTATCTTTAAGCACTTCGATATTATTATACCATAGAATCCCCTGCTACCAGACAGGAGTTGAATTAACAGTCCAGAATAGCAAAAGCCGCCTGATTGTCAAGCGGCCTCACTGCTAATCAACCCTACTATGTTACTTAGTGGTTCTAGCCAATAGGTTCGTTGGTCATAAACCTCAAAACGACATCAGTGACTGATTTTATAATTAAGGCTACTCCCAGATAAGGGGTCGTATCTGTATCAAACAATAACACCGCCCCAAGGACACCTTGGATGATGGCGATCCAAAAGACTTTTGATTTATATATTTTTTTCATTGTTTTCTTTGTACAAGGCGATAAGAGAAATGACCAGTTTCCCAATTAGGTGCTTTAACTTTTTTCTCATAGTAATTAATAGGTCTTTCCACTCCTCCGTATGGGTCGAGGATAATGTTTTTACCATTCTTTGTTTCACGAATTATAAAATGTTGTTGTTTCCCGCCTTTTATAGAAAAATCAACCTCCTTGATTGACGGACTCCAAGACGGGGGTTTGTTTATGTTAGTTTCTTTTCCGTAGTAGTTAAGGTTTAGAACTTTGGCGGCTTTTACCGAATTAATCATATCCCCATAATAAACGCCATTTTTAGTAAAAATCTTATCTACTTCTTTTGGGGTTTTTCCTGCCATATACGCCCAACAAAAAAGATGACAAGCGAAATTGTGAAAACTTGAAGTCTTCACTTTCCCCAGATACCAACCGTCATATTTTTTATCGAGTTGATTTTCTATTACCATTGTTGTGTTCTTAACGAATTATATTGTCTGGTTTCAAGTTCAAAACTCAAAGCTATTTTCACCATTAGCGTCAGAAATAAGATGAGCGCTAAAAGCGAGACTAAAATCCATTTGTTGATACTCAATAAATTGAGAAAAATTATTAATACGATTTATCAATACTACTCAGTTAGGAGTGCGTTAGATAAAAAGCAATATTAGACCCAAGGGGTTTTGTCGCCCATCATAGACGTTTTGTTCCTTGGGTGGATGATTAGTCCGTGTCCTTGGCGACATTAAACAACCATAAGGAAGTTGTCACACAAGAACGTGCCTCGTCAGGCAAGCCGATATAACGTGATATCCGTTTATACCGACCATTTAAATTCCCAAAAGAATATACCGGAGGGGAACCGATATATTCATTTCGAAATTCAACCCAACTGAACCTGCATAGGTCTGCATAGATATGCCTAGGTAGATTCGGGTGGAGCCAGAACCGAAGTTCTGGCGGTGGCGTTTACGCCTTGAGAGGTCTGGTGCAACCAGGGCATTGAATGACCGTGCAAACGTATGGATAAGTGAACTTTCATACAGTGTGGCAGGGTTCGCATTCAAACCGCCCGACGAATGGTGTAGCCTTCACCGCACTCTGGACAGAGCATTTTGTTGCCTTTTTTTTCGAGCCTCGTATTGCAGTCATCGCATCTTCTCCCTGGCCTATCGGAACGCATAGGCGCTTGGTATCCAATACCGATTTTGTTTACGGTTCCGCAAGACGCGCAGGTCTCTAAACATCTTTCTATTCCTGTGACCATCGCGCCGCAGCATACGCACTTCGTCCAAGCCATCATGTACTCCTTTCAAAAAGTCCGCCACTATTTTTATGTAGAAATTTTCCGACTGGCGGTCGTATGGGATTAACTTTTCCAAATCCGAATGACAGTCCCGACAGAGATAGACTATTTCAGAATTTTCTCTAAAATGTCTTCTTGGCAGGACGTGGTGGCGGGTCAATGGCTTTTCAGCCAGACACTTTGGACAGATACCTTTTTTCATCTAGCTCCTCCCACAATGGGTACAAGCTCCGGGGTCGTCGTTTGACCAGCAGTGGTCGCATCGGTGGACGGTTGAATCGCAAATCCGGCAATCTGGTTGGTCGCATTCCAAACAATCCAGAACAGCTTCACCGAGTTCGGGGGTATCGGTAACTATTTTGTCCATTTTCAGCTCCTTTTAAAGAACATACCTACTATTTAATAATCTGACTAATTAGGAACCATATAACAGTTATAAGGAACCCGATTAGAGAGGTTATGGCCGTCCACATCACTTTAGTGATAAAGTTTTCCAGTCTATTTACTTCTGATTTGTCAGCTTTATTTTCTAAAACAACGTCGAGTTTTTTGTCGATTTTGTCTAGTTTTTCCTCCATTTGTTTTATCTGTTCGCCTCTAGTGGCACAGGTTATATGAATTTTATTAAATTGTTGTTGTGTTTCTTTGTCGCACATTTTTATAATCTTATCCAAGCCCCCATAAAGGAGCTTGAGAAGACTACGCAGGGTCGGCAATCGACATCTTGAACGCCGGAGAGTTCCAAGTCTGAGCGGTTGTGACCGCTTGGGAAGTAACAGCAGTTGCTGCTAAAAGAGTCGTTCCGTCATCAAGCACAGCATAGGTTACCGTTCCGTTTGCGGATGGGGTCATTCCTGTTTGCGCGCCGATAGTGATTTTTCTTCCTGAAGTGTCGTCAGCGATAACATAATCACCATTGCCGTCTCCGGCGGTGAGAGTTACCGCCACCAAAGCCACGGCTGCTATTCCGGCATAATTAGCCGGCTGAGAAGAACAAAAAGTGAGGTGGGTTGAGGTTGCCAATTTGTCTAACGCCGCGTCTATTACGTCATTGTGAAATTCTTTTGCCATTTATTTATTTTACGTTCTTAAACCTTTCTTCTAGCCCGACTTTATTAAGGAAGGTATCGGCGTTATAGCCTATCTCTTGATTAATTGGATTGGTGCATTTCAGCACATACCTATCTCCAGCGTCGGAAATCTGAAAATGGTTTTCAGCGATTTTTTTAGCTATCGCTTCTTTGTCTTTTTCGGAAGCTTTGTGGTAGTCCCAAACCAGTCTGTCTACTTTTGCCATTTATTTAATTTAATTATTTAAGACCTTCGTGCATCGCTACTATTAGACTGATAATCTCTCCTAATTGAGCTTCGGTGAAATTTGATGGGCGGACCAAGTCAATGTTTTCTATCGTTGATGTACTCACACTATCCGCTATTTCAAATGTACCGCCTGCAAATTCAAGAGTGATATTTTCAATTGTTGGGGGACTGTTGCAATCTTGTATTTCAAATGTTCCGCCGTTAAAAATCAACTCTACATTTTCTGCCGAAGAACCAGAAACGCTATCAGCTATTTCAAATAAACCACTGGCTTGAGCTAAAGTAATTCCTTCAACGCTTGAAGTTGAAACAGCATCGTCAACTTCGAAAGTACCCTGAAAGATTAAATCAATGTTTTCAATCGAACTAGCACTCTCAGCGTTAGCAATAATAAAATCTCCGCCATCCTGAGATAATTCTATGTTTTCAATACTTGACCCACTCTCTGCATTTGCAATCGTGAAAGTCCCATTAAAAATAAGAGTTATTTCTTCAGCCGATGAAGTACTTTCAGCGTTTGCGATTGTAAATGTTCCACCATTAAATTCTAAGACTACATTTTCCGCGGTTGAAGCTGAAACGCTATCGGCAATAGCGAAAGTTCCGCCTGCTTGTGCTAAATCAATATTCTCCGCTGAAGAAGCGGAAACTGCGTTATCGATTGCAAACTCACCAGCTCCTGATTCTAAGGTTATATTTTCAATGGAGGATGTTGAAGAAGCATCTGCTATTATAAATGTATAAGAAAAATACTCATCCGCTCCAATATCCCAATCATCTCTTGTTTCTCCGTCAATATCATCTGTAAAAGCGAAATCATCGTCAGCACTTAAATCAGTTCCGTTTCCGATTGCTCCTGTGTCGGTAGAAGCTAGATGGTAGCCATCTGCTGCGAATGTCACGCCTGATGTAGCGTTGTTGGTTTGATTGTGGGTTTCTGTTCCAGCACCAGAAGAATAAATATTAGTTGTGTTGCCCTGAAAAATGCAGTTTTTGGAATTAACAGTAACTGTCATTCCAGCCCCGCCAGTATATAAATTTATTCCTTTAGAATTATTTGTTGCTGTGCAATTATATAAATAATGTGTTGCGGAACCTGCAGCACCACATACCGCATTAAATCCACCAGATTGAACATTGTTGCCAGTTATACCAGTAGCAAAACAATTTATACATTTAACTGATGAACCGTTGTAATATCCTAAATTAAATCCTATTATAGCTGAGTTAGTTCCATTGCCAGAACAAGAATAAGGTGTGCATCCAACAAATTCTGTATTATAAGTTTGGTCTAAAAACGCAATTGCTATTAAGTTATTTGTTGTCCCTGAATCAGAAACACTTGCAGCAATGTCGTGTATTTTTACATTTTGCTCCCCGCAAGAAAACATTACTGTCGTAGTATTTACTGTTTTAACAAACCTCACCCCACTTGTTGGCGTGCCTCTTTGACCACTCGCCGCTCGAATCACTCGAAAATAACTAGCATTAGTAGTTGCTCCTGACAGCGTTACACTGCCAGCGTGAACACCCGCCGCACAAGTCAAAACTTTGCCTTTTGTCGCTGTGACTAAATCCGTGTCAGTTGCATCTTCCCAAGTAGCCAAAGACGTATAATCCGCACCACCTGCGGAATTATAAGTCTCTTCATCATAACTTGTTGGTAATCGTCTTGCACTAGCCATTTTTTTCAGATTTATATTTAAAACTTCCTTTATGCTTGTCTTTAACTATTGCTACTTTTTCAGTCATATCAATAGTAATGTCTTTGAAAGGTTGATAAGTTTCATCAGGGTCTTCAATTTTAGTCATATCTAAAGTTGGAAGCCAACCTTTTTTTAGTAAGTCAAAATCAAACTGATATTTTCGTTTTCCAATAACTGCTGGTTGTTCTTCTATATCAAAAGTTTCCACTCCTCCCTCATAATAAGGAGAGCACATTTTTCTTGCTTCTTCTTCGGTTATTCCGTCAACTACAACGTGAATAAAACCTTTTTGTTCCATTGCTCCCCAAGTGTGAGGATAAGGCTTATAAGCGATAATGTCGCCTTTTTTACTTCGCTTATGTCCAGAAGCTAAGTCTTCTTGGTCGTAAGCTCTGACTGCAAATTCAAATTTCATATTTTTAAATTAACCTATTATTTGAACGGTTTTAGTTGAGATAGTAGCTCCACTTAATTTCTTAACCACGGTAATAGTTGGATAAGCTGTTTTGTTGACTTCTACTGTGTCGTAGTTTCCATTGATTGCTGAAATTATATCGTCTTGCTTGGCTTCGGTGGCGGGATTTTTAAGAATACCGTCAGCTCCGATAATTTCAGTGACAGATACTTTCAGCTCATCATCAAAAGACATATTATCTATGTCCTGAGATGTGTATTTAGTTGTTGGTATATCAACCATTATTTATAAAATTATCTGAATTATTTACGATTATCGCAGTCGGGCAATTAACACATTCTATATTCTGATCGTCTAGTTTTCTCCAGACGTGCTTTACGCATTGGGTTACTCCGCGTTTTTTAATATCGTCTATGTGAATTCTGAAGACTTCTTTTTCAGGGGATTCTTCCGGTTCTTTTTTGAATGATTTTTTTTCCATGGTTGTATTAAAGGTGTCTAAAAATTGCTACGACTCCGGCTAACAACAGTAAAAACAATACCACTTTTGACAAGCCGGAAAAAAACGATAATTTCACATCCGTCATATTTTTGGGCTTATGGTTGTATCCTTTATTGACAAAACCCATAAGAGGTTTTAAAATATTAATAGATATTTTTTGGTGTTTCATTTCTTGTTTTAAACCGTTTGGGCTTCCTCTTGAAAAAGAGCCTGGGCGGTTTTTTGATTTGACTTTATTGCCGTTTGTATGTTATGTATTAGTTATGAAATATCTTAAAATAATATGGATATAATCTTTGTTGGAAAGCTTATATTAAACACTGTTCTATCCCTGCTTATCCTGGGAGTTGTTGCTGGGGTTATTTTTGCTGTTGTTTATGGGTATATCAGATTAAGAAAAGTGTCAGAAAATATTGGGAATAAATATCTTAGATTTTTGGCGCGTTATGGTATTTATTTTCTTTCTGTCGTAGCGGTGATTGCTTTTATAATATTTTTACTTTCACCAGCTAGATTTTAAATTATATGGACATCTTTCTTATTATCCTTCTTATTTATACTTTTATATGAAATATATTAAAATAATTGGGGACTTTATAAAAAAACACTGGAAAATATTTGCTATCGCAACTCTGGTAATACTTTGGGTTGGCGCTGTTTTTGTTGACTCTTATTTTAACCGTCAGAGAGCAGAGTTTGAAAAACAGAATGCGGCTATTTCAGAACTCGAGAAAAAGAAACAGGTTTATGATAAATTATCTGAACTGAAAGCTAAGCAGGATGCGGAACGAATACCAACTGATAATCCTGCCAAGCAGGTTGAGGAATATAATTCTATGAATCCTGACCCTTATACACTCGCTAAACGTCAGGAAGCCATAGAACAATATAACCGTGAATTATCTGAAAAAGCTGACAAAAACTGTGACAAACATATTGATAAACTTGAGAAAGTTATGGATGACGGTCTTGAGGAAATGGAAGAAAAGCGGGATAAGGCTATCGACAATCTTTATAATCAATGTTCATCAGAGGGTTATAACAAGTCTAAATGCAACGAAATTCTAAGAGATACCTTCGATAAACTTGAGAGTGGTTATCAGAAAATAACTGGAGACTTTCGCAAAAAATCAGTCAAGCAAATTGATGAAATAAAACAACGTTGTAAAGAGCGGGTAGAGCAAATAACTATTGGTAAAACGGAGTAGTCTTTCTTTTCTGTATTTCTTGGTATAAAATTTTGTCTTTAATAGGAGTTCGGATTTGGTTGCCGATCTTTTTTGTTTTAACTATTCCGTTTTGCATATAAACAAAAGTATCACCCACTCTTTCTGGCTTTCCGGTACTCAAAACTTTTTGCTTTATCTTTTCAACTTCTAATCCTCTTTGTGTTTCCATTGCTCTTTCTTGCCTTAGTCCTTCCCACTGGTCTTGTGGTATCTGAGAAATTTCTGTTCCTGTTATAGAGTTTTGTATCTTTTCACCGATTGAAGGATATGGATTGAATTTAACCGTTGGTGCTCCTGTAGGAGTTTTTTCTAGGACTGGTATTTGATCAGTGTATGTTTGTGTTCCCACTCCGAATACTCCAGGAGATTGCATCAAAGCTCCTTTTTCTGTTCCGTATTCTCCCATCGTGTCTGTTAAATCCTGGATAAGCATTGGAATAAACCGATTGATAATTTCTGGCGTCGGCCTAAATTCCTGCCCCATTGAATCCTGCCCTGATAGCATTCCAGCTACAAAACCCACTATCGGACTTTCTTTTGAGGACAAAAACCTTCCTATTATTCCCAGTCTTCCAGGTGCTTTATAACCTTCATCAAGTGAAAATTCCTTTCCTGTTGTCGAAGATACCATTTCGTTAGTCGCTAATCGGTAAGCTAAGACAGCGTATTGTTGGAATCCGCCTAAAATATCGTATCTAGTATTGCCTGTTTTAATCTTGGCAAAGTCCGCGCTTCTGGCGTCCGTTCCGATTTCTGCCCCACTAAGTCCCGCCAATCCTAGAACTGAAGCTACTGTTCCACCGAAAGTTAGAAGTGATTTAATAGCTTCTTTCCTGACCGCCGGAGAAAGACTGACGTAATATTGAGGATTCATCATATTTATCCTCGAAAACATCAATCGTGGAGAAAAGAAGGCTCCATTTAAAAGCGATTGAGAGTTATTTAATACTTGTGGCAATTCTCCCCGACCTGTGGCTGAATTGACAAATTTTGCTATATCCCCCGCCTGCTCTTTCCCTAACTTATTAACAAGATCATCAAAAACGTCTGCTCTTAATTTATTTAAAAATCCTGTGTAAGCCCGGTCTGACCCTCTGACAATTTTTCCAATACCAGGTATTTGCTCTGCCCAATTAGACATAAACCTTTCTTCTCGTTTATCCATGAACTTGCTCATATCAGTAATGGCAAGTTTTGATTCTCTCATCAGTTGGTAAGTTGGTCGTGTCTGGATATTTTCCAAAAGTCCTTGATATGATTTTTCACTAAAAGCGTGTTTAAACATATCTTTAAAAGCCGGACCCCATTGCTTTGGTTTCCCTATCAAAAACACTCCTTGTCTTAATGGGGCTGACAAGTCAAAAGACGCCATCAAAGAACGTGGAATATTTAATGCTTCCCCGGCTTTATCGAGAAACTTCTGCCCCCAAGGTCTTTTTTCTAAAATAGTGTCAATAAATTCCTTCGGAAAAACTTCTGATAAAAGTCTTATTTCTCCTTTAGTCGGAAGTTGACCGCCTTCTTCCCCCATTATCTTAGCCAGTCCTCCTTTAGCAGATATCTTTTCAAATGGTGTTAGTAATCTGTGGTTTTCTACGTGGTTAAACAGCGAGTCAACATCGCTCTGATTAAGGCTAGTTCTTATTCCCTCAAAATTGACCTTTGGTAGTTCTCCTTTTAACTGTCCTAATTGAGCAAAGTATCCTTTTTCTCCGGGGACATTCTTTCCTATTCCTGCTATCGCTCCCGCTCGTCTGGCTCTTTCAGCTTTATACAGCGATGTCTGCTGACCTTGTAATGACTTGGCTCCTTTTAGGGCTTCTATCACCTTATTTATCGGGTCTTGCTTTATATTGCCGTCTATGCTACCTATAGGATATGAAGTTTCTACTTGACCACCCGATAATATCTCTTTTGCTGGCCCTTTATTTGAGTTCATTAATTCTGGCATGGTTCGGGAAGCCGGGATTTTTCCATTATTTTGGAAAGTTTCAGGAGAAGCATATTTTCCCGATTCTGGATAAGGGAGATTGGAAATCTGGCCTTCTGGGACTCTTCCTTGCGGTAATGATCCTTGTCTTCCTGGGATTGTTTTGCCAGTGGTTAGTTCAGCCTGGGACGGTGATTTACGCCCCCTAAGGCTTGTAAGGCCAAATAGCAGAGAATCTAAAGCTAATTGTTCACCACGTCCTTTGACATCGGTGATTTTTTTATCGCTAAATATCTGTCCTGGCACTGTATAACCAATATATTTAGCTAATCTTGGAGTATTAGCCAGTTGAGGGATTCTTGATATAGCTTGACCAGCTATTTCATAAGGCGCTACTGCTCCACCAAATTCAAATCCTGACTGGATGCTTCGAGAGACATCATTTTGAGGCTGGTAATTCATCATTTCACTAGCCTTTTTTTGCGATTCTCTGACTTGAGGAATCAGCATTGCCGGATTGGTGTATTTCTGAATATTAGCTAAGGGTTCTACTGCTCCCTTATAAACACCCGATCCGATGGATTTTAAAGTATCTAATGGATTAGTTCTTATTTGATTTCCAATCTGTCCGATTGCATTAGGAATACCAGTAATGGTGTTTTTTACTATCCCCTGCCAAGAATTAGCTTTTTGAGCCTCTTGTTCAGACTGCCTTACTTGGTTTAGGATGTTTTCAATATTTGTTCGTCTTTTTTGCTCGAATTCTTGTTTGGCGCGCTGAACAGCCATCATTTTTAATAGTGGTTGCGCCCTTTGGACGTAGTAAGAAGCATTAGGAGTCCCGCCTTTCGGAAAACTACCACCGCTTGCTTGGTTTTTAACGACAAATTGCTTTATAACTGCCATATTTTATCCCAGTCCTAATAGTTGGTTTATTATATCGTTGTTGCCTTTTATCGGGGGAAGTTTATTGATATTCCTCATATAGTTATCAAAGTAACTTCCAGAATTAACATCCATATTATTAGCTCTTGCAGTATCGGCTATGTCCTGCCAAGAATAACCTTGTTGCAACATTTGATTAGCGAAATCTTGTTGCTGATATGGTTGCCAAGAAGAATTTATTCCTGGAATCTTAGACGTATTTTTTTGAGAGAGAGAAGCCATTTTATATTTCCTGTCAAAAGAATCATTAGCGGCTTGACGCATTAACTGTTGGTTTTGATAAGCGGCTGCCCTTCTTTGTTGATTTAGGTTACCCATTGCCGTGTTATAGGACTGATTGATGTCGTTTGTTCCCTGGACTCTTTGATTAGCTAAACTGCTTAAAAACTTAGCCAATTTTCCGGCGTAGTCAACATTAGTCCTTTGCTGTTGCTGCTGTCTTTGTTCGGAATCAGAAGTCCCATAACCAGCAAACAATGAGGCTAACTGTCCAAGAGCCTGACCCTTGTCTTCGTTAATAGTTGTCTGACCTTCGGTAGACATTTGGCTAATAAGGGCGTTAAGTGCCTCTTGTTGGCTATCCCTGCCTTTTTTTAATCCCTTTCCTTCTTTATCGAATGATTTGTCATCGTCCATAATATTTTGTTGTTCATCGCCTAATTCGTACTTTACCCCTTCAGATATTCCGGCAGGATAACTACCTAAGGCTAAATTATTGTTGTTATTAGTTTCTGCTCTGGCTACTTGAGGAGTACCATTCCATCCATAAGCCATTCCTAATTCCTTGTTAGGTTGATCAAGTCTGTTAGCAAAATCCTGTTTGTACTCATCAGGAAGATCGCTGTTTTTGAGAGTATTAAAATAATCTTCCTCTGCCATTCCCAAATCATCTACGGTTACATCTCCCATCGTTCCGGTGGTTTTTCTGTCAAGATAATTTGATATTGTTGGTGTCTGGTCAAGAGTCGCTCCTTGAACGGTATTTATTCCAAGCGATCCGTTAATTAAAGACTGCATCTGGTCAGAATCATACATTTTTTCTCCTGGAAGTCCTGAATACATCCCTCTAGCCCAAGGAACTAATCCTAGTGGGTCTTTCATTATTTCTGCTGTTCTTTCAATAGAACCCTTGTTGTAAGCGCTTTGGTTTATTCCTAGCGCTCCTAATCCTCTTTGCAGAAGCGATGGTTGTTTTCTATCTTGCTGTCTATTCATCGCTTCAGCCGCCATATCTCTTTGAGAAGAAGAGTTAAAACTTCCTATTCCGATATTTCCGCTAGTAGCTAACTTAGGTTGTACTTTTCCAGTCTTTGAACCTCCTTGAGCGTATTCTTTGTCTTTCTTCTTAGAGGCTTCTTTGTAATCTTTCGGGTCAGGATTAGCGGCGTAGTATTTCTGTTGACCTTGCATTACCTGCTTCTGTTGAGCGGGAGTATAACTCATCGTAGGAAAACGTCCTGGGTCAGTAACTTGTTTACCGTAGATTGCATTTGGGTTATTAAACTTACCAGAACTTTTAGAAGAACTGGAAGAACTCTTTGAACTTTTACTCACTGTTCTTACGGTTTTGGTCGGAGTAGTTATTTTTCCAGTCTTATAGTTAAGAGATCCCCCAGCTTTTTTAGCTGCTGCTTCGCGTGATGATAGTTTAGCCATATTGATTCTTGCGCATAGAGTGACGCTTGAAATTAATTATTTTTAGTTATTTTTGAAGTTACCTGCTAGGTTTGTTAGAATACCCCCTCCATCTGCAGCAGAAAGAGCATAGTAAGAAGCAATTTCAGCATCAGATAAAAGTCTGCTCCAGATAGTTGCTTGCTCTATTTGTCCAGTATAGTAACCATCGGGATTGGGAGTCTGCCCAAACAAAACTACTCCCGCGCCAGTGTTCATAGCCGCCAAAACTCCGTTTTTTATATTTCTTCCATCGACATACAAATAAGCAGTAGTCCCATTATTCCCAAATCCCACTAGATGCCACTTACCGTCATTTACCACTACCGCAGTATCAGCCAAATTGGAGTTATAAATATCCAGTTGAAGACATCCGTTGGCTTGGATTCTTAATCCCCTCCAGGCCGCTGCAGAATAAACACCAAATCCGAAGGGAACAAAAGTATTTCCAGTAGTTTTAACCCAAGCAAGAAATGTGCAGTTTCCTGTTCCAGTTATTCCAATATTATTAGCCGTAGCTATTTTTCCATTACCAGCGAAAGAAGCACATTGTCCAATTTTTCCTCCAACATAAGTAATGTTGGTATCTGTTCCATTGTGAGCTGCCAATGTATCAGTGGAATTTCCGTCTAATTTCCATTCTGAAAGTAAGTTTGTTTGTGATGGAGTTATATACATATTATAAATTCATTCCAATTACGAACCCGTCATAATTACCTGCTGAAGTGCAGATAAATCCTAGAACATCAGTTTTTCCGGCTGTTGTAGTTAATGTTGGTGCAGAACCGCCAGCCCATTTTATCGTAGTGAAAAATACAGGTATTCTACTCCCTGTTGCGTCTTGAACTAATCTAATAACAAAAGTCTGTCCGACTGTTTCATTAGAAAGAGCTAGTGTTCTGTTGCCTCCAAGAGTTACAGTGTGAAGTGAAGTTGAAAGGTCAAAAGTGATTGTCGCCGCATCTGAATTAGAGGTAAGAGTCGGATTAAGTTCTTCAACCGCCAAAATCATCCTGACTTCTTCGGCGGTGGTGTGGTCATAAGCTAGAGCGGCGTGATTGACGTTAGTTGCTGTTTTTGAAGTGCATTTTAAGACTTCAAAATGCGAGTTAATGTTAGTCGCGTCAAAAGCCAAGTAAAACGGTGCGTCTACTGTCGGGATAGAGTTAAGAGGACTCGTAGTGTCGGCGGCGCTAGTCGCTGATGTTAAGTTAGTACCGAATCGTGATTGATGTTTTATTGACATTTTATTATAGTTATTGCTTAGATTTGCTTAGATTCCTGGCTGGTACAAGTTGTCCAGTTCGGAGTAAATTACTTCATATGCGTTTAGTTCCCATCCTTTTGAGGTGGCGTTATCGATTATTTCTATTTGGATATTTCGTCCTATTTTGTTAATAGGAATTTTCACAAAGTCCCCTCCTCCGGTATCTGAAATTGTCAAGCCTCCTCCTCCTGTTCCAAGGTATTCATCTTCCATCATTTCTATTTCCAGTCCGGCGCTGCCTGAATTACCCATCATCTTTATGCGGGTTTTTTTCAACTTCCCATCCACATAAACGTTTATTGTGATATCTCCAGGGGTTCTTCCCAGATAAAGAATGACGTTTAAGAAGAATTTAGATTGAGCGTAATTTCCAAATCCTAATTTGGGGCTCTTCCATTTAGTCGAGATAGCTGTGCTGTCGTCGTTCTTAACAGCGGCGTCGAAGTAATAAATATTCCCTGTTGAATCCCCGAAATATAGTCTGGTGTAACCGTTGGAATCCTTGAATTCCGAAAAACATTGCGCGCCTAATCCGAATTCCCACCAACCTAATCTTTGGCGGTCATAGACTAACATCTTGGTGTTATGGGTCGCTCCTCCCTCGGCGTATGAGAGGTAATAATGATTATCAAAAAATATCCCACAAGTGTCTTCTAGCTTAGATTTTTCGATAGACTTAATTTTGTCATCTACTCTCAAAGAAACTATGTTAGTCCGAAATTGACTAAGCATATTGGGATCGACTC
>Ga0074198_1001085_pt1 | contig 20620 bp, 17 predicted proteins | sample EPASupsiteSAE323_FD_64527 | JGI IMG/M metagenome (GOLD analysis project Ga0074198, IMG submission 64527) | Bioremediated contaminated groundwater from EPA Superfund site, New Mexico - Sample SAE3-23 | ecosystem: Environmental > Aquatic > Deep subsurface > Groundwater > Contaminated ...
TTGAGGCTGCAGACAGGACATTTACACCCTGGAATAATTCATTATTAATAAGGGCCATCATCCTTGTAAGTTCAATACCTGTCCTGTTCAGTGCCTCTTTAAAGGTCAGAAACTCCCCTCTGACTACAATATTATCAGATGCTCTGGCAGTAAAATCCCCGGCTGCATATTTATCTGAAACCCGCATGGCTTCATGAACCGGTTCAATAACTGCATCAAGTGTCTTGTTTACTCCTTCTATGATTTTTCTGAAATCACCATGATGCCTTGATGAATCTACCCTGACTCCTAGCTGACCGTTTATTGCCGCATCCGTCATGAGATTTATATCAGAGATAAGATAATTAACGGCATCGATACAGGTGTTCAGGTTACTCCTGATTATTGAAAAGTCCCCATAATATTCTTCATCAATCTTATTTGGCATATCACCTGATGCTATCCTTCCAAAATATTCAGATGCTGTGTTGAGAGGTTCAATAATTGCATCAAGCATCCGGTTAATTCCATCAAAGAGTCCTTTGTTGTATCCAATATATTTTGATGTATCAATCCTGAAGTCCAGTTTTCCGGCAGTTGCGTTACTTATAAGATCTTCGATATCTACATTTCTCTGGTTGAGAATAGCGGTCATCTTATTAAGATTAGTTTTTAACTCCTCGAAGGATCCATCAAAATTCTTAGTAACTATTGAGGGAATTGATCCATGAGTCATTTCATAGATATATGTACTCATAATGTTCAATGGTTCAATAATTGCATCGAGTGTTGCATTTATACCCTCAACAATTTTACTAAAATCTCCCCTGTGAAGACCCGGATCTGCCCTGACATGCAATTCTCCCTTTTTTGCAGCATCAGTTAATCTCCTTGTATCATTGATTAAAAGATTTACAGCATCTATACAGGTATTGATATTTATTTTGATCTCATTGAAGTCCCCTGAATAATTTTCCTGTATTTGGGGTGGAATATCTCCTTTGGCGATTCTGTCAATATACCCTGCTGCCAGATTCAGGGGAATAATAACAGCATCTAAAGAGAGGTTAAATTCCTTAATGATTCTTCTGTAGTCGCCTTCATGATTATCAGGATCAGACCGGAAAGCAAGATTTCCCCTTTTTATCGCATCTGTTACCTCTTCCGAATCTTTAATCATCAAAGCAATCCGGTCTCCCATTTCATTTAAAGAGGAACCTACCTTTCCTACCTCATCAGATCTGGAAAACCCGATCCTGGCAGAACTGTCACCTTTTCCTATTTTATCCGCTACCTCAACAATTTCCTTGAGAGGAGAAGTAATATTCCTTGTCAGCATAAGGCCAATTATCAGGGATAATCCAATAATAAGGATTAAAAAGATAATAATGATCCATATGAGAATATTTTTATAAGAGAGACTTGAATTGACTTCAGTTTCAAAATTATTTATCAGGTTATTTCTGAGAACTTCAAATGCCTGATAGTTTGCCTCATCAACTGATACATATTCTCTGTTATCAATTAATGATAATATTGCATCTCCATTTTTTGTATTTATGTCATCTCCTTTGACTTTTTCGATCTCTGTTTTATAGGCTGTCCACCGGCTGTTGAACAGATCATAATCATCTCTTATATCATCCGGCATCCTGATATTACCCAGGTTTTTTATCATCAAGTCAAGTTCAGTAATTTTGTTGGTAAGGAGTAATTCGTTATCTGCCCTGTCTTGAGGATGGCTTAAAATCTTATCTAACAGAGTATTTATTGAATCAAATCCTGATTCAATTATATTCAGATTCTTTATGGTTGCAGTCTGATCTTCATATACCTGCTTTACTCCGGAAGAAAACTCTGAAACAGAATACAGACAGATAATACTAAGTAAAACCATAAGGATAATTACAAGAATAAATCCTCCAATAAGTTTTTTGCCAATGGAAATGTTATCTAATATTTGATTAAATTTCATAATACTACCTTCTATTTAATTCAAATTTATCTCTTCTGATCTACGTACAATTAACCTTGGATCACCAAGCACCGTTTTTGCATTTATAAATATTATGGTACCTGGGAAAACTCCAAATAAATATTCTTTTCCGATTCCATGAATTGTCGGTGGAGTTTCCGATAGGTTATTAAGATCCATAATCTGCATACCTTCTACCTGGTCTGCAAGTATTGCAATTTCCATCTTATCCCATTCAAGAACTATTATTTTGTTATAATCTGAAATTCCATGCCTATACAAATTTAAAAAAACACGAAGATCAGTAACTGATAAGATCTTACCTCTTATACTGATAATACCAAGGATGTAATCAGGTGTTCCAGGAAGTGTTGTAAGAGATCTTAAGATAGTAACCTCACGGACATATTTCATCTCTACTGCATACTTTTCCCCACTGAGTAAAAAGACCAATACTATAATATTCTCATGTTTCCCGTTCTCATTACTATATGGTTTTGCAATTTCCTGCGCTCTCCTGATAAGGATGGCTTCATTTTTCTTATTAATGTCTGAAATTGTCTCGATTTTAGAAGATTCAGATTCGGTAGATATATTATTAGTAGTCACAACTGATCGTTCCCATGATTGATTGTATTAATTCTTTCATCTTTAGAGCAGATATCCCGTCTGATTCTTCTAATACTTCCATTTCATTCATTGAATTAAGAATCATGAGAGACTGTTCATAATGATGGTATGCCTCTTGGTCTTTTCCGGTTTTTCTAAATATTCCAGCCAGAGAGAGATGAGCCGGAAGATAATCAGGATCTGCGAATAATGCCTGTCGAAGAGAGAGAATCGCATCAGGATACAGATCCTGTTCTTCTAATATTGCAGATTTAAGAAGATATGATCTCGGATATAACGGGTCTTTTGCGATCATACGATCACACCATCCGGATGCGTTTTCATAATCTCCTTTACCTGCATAAGATATGATTAGATCTTCCATCGTGCTGATATTATCACTTGTATCTGCTTTTCCGGAATCTAAAGGAGATAATGTTGAAATTTTTTTATTATTACCGACAGAGATATAAGATAAATTTATCTCACCAGGATCATCTGTTACTATATCCAAATCCAAAAAATCCAAAGGTTCGGAAATTGTAATCTGATTTTTATTGTTTTGAAAAATATCTGAATAAAGGTTACTGGTTTTTCCAGTGTTATTCTTCTTTGATTGTAATAAATCATGTTTCAACGAGATTCCATTATGAGCGAGTTTTTTAGTATAAATAAATAAAGGACCGATACGGATTAATGAAAGTTCCGGATTTGAAACAATACCTATCTCTTGAGGTGAGACAATGAGATTTCCATCGGTATTTAGAGATCTGGTGAGATAATCAACCACCCTGGCAGATTGTTCCGCTCTGAAATACATCAGGACATTTCTACATAATATTAAATCCTGAAAACCTGGCACGACCAAACCAGAAAGGTATGAGTCAGGGATAAGATTAAATCGTTTAAAAGTTACCATATCTCTGATATTCTCATTAATTCTCATTTTATTATTATCTGTAAGTGAGAAGTATTGTCCAATAGGAACTACAGGTTCATCTCTAAAAGACCAGCGTGAATACTCTCCAATAATCGCACGGTTAATCATATCCTGATTTATATCTGTCCCAAGCAGGTACATATCCCAGTCTTTATAATCAGGCAGAAGATATCGCAAGAGAATTGCCAGTGAGTATAGTTCTTCTCCACTACTGCAGGCTGCACTCCATAACCTGATATAAAGTTTACCTTCTATTCTTCGTTTTCTAATAAGGTCAGGCAGAAGACAATCACGAAAGTGAATAAATAAATTTTTATCACGGAAAAAATAAGTCTCTCCTATAGTTATATATCTAATCAGAGATTCAAGAAATGAGTTTAAAATTTCCGGATTTGAGACTATTTCTGACCAGGGTTTATTAAGATTTAGTTCACGGCATGTTGAGTTGAGATTTCGCTTTAAATCTGACCAGTGATCACGGTTGTAAAAAATACCTGTGTTATCAGAGATATAATTACAGATCTCTTCAAGTTCCTCAATAGACGGCTGTAAAATGCATTCTTCCTGAATATATCATCACTCCGGAGTAAATACATTACTTGCCTGAAAGAGTACTTCAGGAGTTGTTATTACCATTAATCCGTCATCACATCTATAAAGTCCGGATATTCCCTCTATTCCGGGGTAAACGGAATCCGGTTTTATTACATCTGACAGGTGATGAATTACTTTCTCTATACCTTCAGCTATTATTGCCATCATACTAGTGTAATGAATTATAAGAAGATAATCTGATGGCACTGCTTTTTTTTCAGGAAGGGAAAAATATTTTCTGATTGAAAAGACAGGAATTATCTCCCCGTGGTAATTGATGATCCCGGCAATATTAGGGGGGGGCTTAGGTATCGTGGTTATTGCTGCCATTCTGATGACATGATCGATGAACTTTACCGGAATTGCACATCTTAAATTTTCTACCTTAAAGAGAAGGAGTTCTCTAAATTCATCCTCTTCTGAGGCTGTATAACCCGGGTTTGAATCAGAACTTTCTTCCACCTGATATCACAAATTTTGCAATTAAAGCCTGCATCTGTATGTCGCTGCTTGCACCTTCTGATAATCTAAAATCAGTCTCGCCCAGACAGTCGATTAATTTTACCTTGGTTCCTTCCGGAATATCTCTTTTTATTACTGCCCGGTATAGCTGACCAATAAGTTCCTGGGGTGCTATTCCCCTGTCATGTAATAAAGCTTTAAGTTCTGCTGCAGCCCCCTCAAAATTACCAAGCAGGCAGAGATCTATGAGATCCTCTATCTCTTCAGGTCTTGCAGATGCGGTTATGGCAAAGATCATATCAGGTGTTATGCTTCGGCCCAGGATGGCAGCACCCTGAAGAGCATTAATTGCCTTTCTCATGTCCCCTTGTGCTACATAAAAAATTGCATCAATTACTATCTCACTGACAGTAAGATTTTGATCAGAACATATACGTTGAACCATCTCTGCCACAGCAGATCTTGTTAATGGACGGAAACGGTAAATAGCACAACGGCTCTGTATAGGATCAATAATTTTTGCCGAATAATTACATGACAAGATAAACCTGCATGTCTGTGCATATGTTTCCATGGTCCTGCGAAGTGCAGACTGTGCATCAGCAGTAAGTGCATCTGCTTCATCAAGAAACAGGATTTTAAATGTTGATTCACCAAACGGTGAAGTCCTTGCAAACTGTTTTATCTGGTTTCTGACAACATCAATACCTCTTTCATCAGAAGCATTTAATTCCCTGAAATTCATCTGCCAGTTTTCACCAAAAAATTCTCTGGCAAGAGCTACTGCTGCTGTTGTCTTTCCTGTTCCGGCATTACCCGTAAAAAGAAGATGAGGCATTTCATGTTTTGCAACATATGAGATTAAACGCTGTATGATCTCTTCCTGACCAATAATATCTGAAAGCTTTTTTGGCCTGTACTTTTCTATCCAGATAGCATGTGATTCATCCATTATTATAATTCCTCCTCTAAATTATCGATCCCGGTCAGTTTAATCAGATCATATGTATATTATGAACCTAATCCGTGTATTCAGGTATATATAATTAAGTTCTTTATCAGATATAGATTATTAATGACAGATAAATAAAAAATTAACTCGGCAATTATAACCTGATAAATCAAAATTTCATCATAAAAATATCATTATTTAGTTTTTAAAACCGATATGTATATCTATAGGAGGTATTAATTAGTAAAAGATAACACAGGTATATCAATATATGGATGAATTATTGTTTCACAACTCATTCATTCTATTTGAGATTATCTGTGTAATAGCAGTCTTTTCAATATTTATTATTCGTAGTCATTATTTTACTGAAATACTCGAGCATAAACCACGGACTTTTACACAAATCCTTTTCATGATCTTCTTTGGACTGATTTCCATAGTAGGAACCATAACCGGAATAGGATTATTCGGATCTATTGGAAATGTCAGGGATATAGGACCGATGGTAGCCGGACTTACCTGTGGTCCGGTAGTGGGACTTGGAGCAGGTATAATAGGTGGAGTTTTTCGCTTCATGCAGGGAGGTCCGTATATGTATACAGGACTCACTGCCCCCATTTTCTGTGGAGTGATGGGAGGAATATTATATCTTGCAAATAAAAGGGAACTAGTCTCTACCAAAGTAGCAGTTATCTACATGTTTCTCTGTGATACCCTGGTTTCCATAGTTACCCTTACTCTTATTACCCCCCCTGATCAACTATGGGTAATTACCTGGAATATTGCAATTCCTATGATTATAGGATCAACTGTTGGTGTTCTAATCTTTTCATATTTTATTCATTATCAGATAGATGTCAGAAAAAGAGAGAAGAAGTTTCAAAATATAGAACGGGAAAAAGCAGATAGTAAAAACCTAGATGCTATCATGAATACATTGGCAGATCCTGTTTTTCTCATAGACAGACAATATAGTTGGAAATTAGTTAATGATAGATTCTGTCAATTTATAGGAAGATCACGAGAAGAACTTATTGGTAGTACTGTATCAGATTTCTTCTCCAGAGAAGAGTATGAAATGATACACAATCAAAGTGAAGAAGTATTCAAGAATAAAATCTCTCTTGAAAAAGAGATAATACTTACTTTCCCTGGTGAAAAAAAATTTACTATCATATCCAAAAATTCCCTGTATACTGATAATAATGGATATGAATTTGTTATCGGGATAATCCGGGATATATCAGAAAGAAAAAAAGCAGAAGAGATCATAAATGAGAGTAAAGCACGTCTGTCTTCAGTTCTTCATGGTTCACCCATGATGCAATTTGTAATCGATAATAATCATAAGGTAATATACTGGAATAAGGCGATTGAAAATTTCTCAGGGATATCCATGGATAGGATAATCGGCTCCAATGATTACTGGAGACCATTTTATAAGGATTATCATCCGATGCTGATTGACATTATTGTTGATGATGCAATAGAAAAATTACCTCAATATTACTCTGAAAATGTGCGGAAGGCACAATATATTGAGGGATCATATGAAGGAATAGAATATATACCTGATGATAAATCCACAGGTAAATGGTTTTATTTTGCAGCAGCTCCTGTAAAAGATTCAAAGGGAATAATTATTGGGGCTATAGAAACAATCCAAGATATTAGTGAAACTAAACAACAGGAATCTGTTTTAAAGCTCACCGTGAAAAAATTAAACCTTCTCTCCAGTATTTCAAGGCATGATATTTTAAATAAGATATCTGTTCTTTCAGGTTATCTGTATCTTACCCAGGAATTAGTAACTGATCCGGACGGTCTGGAATATCTTGCTGAAGCCAAAAAAACGATGGAAATTATTCAACGCCAGATTGAATTTACTCGTGAATACCAGGAGCTTGGTATAAAAAACCCGGTTTGGCAGAAGATATCAGAAATTGCCAGATCAGCATTCCAGGAGATAGAGTCAGGTGCTATCCAGTTTGAGATATCAGATAATCAAGTTGAGATATTTGCAGATCCACTTCTTAAAAAAGTATTCCATAATATTTTTGATAATGCAAAACGGCATGGAGAAAAAGTCAGTCATATCCAGGTATCATATTTAAAATCCGAATCAGGGATTATCATTACTATTTCTGATAATGGGATCGGAATACCATATGACGAGAAAAAATTTATCTTTGAACGGGGTTATGGGAAAAATACAGGTTGGGGTTTATTTCTCTCCAGTGAGATTCTTGATATAACCGGGATTAAAATATGCGAGACAGGCATTCCTGGTGAAGGTGCAGTCTTTGAGATTTTCGTTCCAAAAACAGGATATCGAATATATAAGAGTTAATTTCAGGTTTAGATTAATTCTTAGAAGATAACGAAAGATCATTTTCCTGGCTGGCCTCTTGGTATTTTTACTTATTCATCACTCTAATTCTCCTCTTATTTGAATATTCATTCTTGCAATATGCTGGTAAATGCGAATTCTCACTGCAATAGTCCATCGATCAAACACCAGTGTCTGAAAGGGCTGCCATATTACAACCCAACTACAAATAACCAGAATATTCTGGACAATTACAGCAATTATATCTTTAGTAAAGAGAGTTGTAAGTCCGATTCCTAATAGTGCAGGAATAAGTATAGCAATAGTTAACCTGAATTCCCTGATTCCTTCCCACCAGATAAGTTTGCGGTCTCGCTTAAGTTCAATAGTCCGGGATTTATAATGCGATGATATAGATAATGGCAGATCTTTTATCCGGTTTTTATTAATATCAGTATTGGGAAGACTAATTATCAATTCCCCCTGCTTTGAAGGATGGATGGTTTTTAAAAAATATGTAACGGTTTTAGCGATTTCTTCTTCAGCACGGTCAGATAATTCCCTACACTCTTCAGGACAAGGATCATCAGGATCGAAAAAATGCGCAATGGTTCGAAATTTTACATACACATCAACAGTTTCTGATTTTCCTGTCATACATAACAATAACTATCTCATTGTTATCAATACAATTCTTTTGTGTCTGCAGTATCAGTTAATTTTATCAGATCTCTGCAATGAGATACTCATATTATATAAAAAAGAGTAACGGTATTCATTAAGATAATAAAACGGAATTTGGTTATGAACTCATTTACTGACAGAGTAAAATCTCTCTTTACTTCACGGAAATCATACCTTTTTTCTCCTCTTATTATACTTTCAATAAAGTTTTTATCCAGGAAGTCAATCCCATTTCAGGATCAGTTGCATTAGTTGCTTTATTATCCTGATACCAAAGAGACAGGGGTTCGGTATATAATTCAATATCATTGCTGCCTGCAATGCCCACATTACCAATAAAAATTACAGGATAGTGAATATCTGTATTATTATTAAATTCTGTTTTATACTGAGCATACATTGAGTTATTTAGTGAACTATTGTATAGGTCATGATATTCTACCTTAATATCCTGATGTCTGGTTTCAAATCCATTTAAATAATTCACGGCTTCCTGACAGGATCCACAATGAGTATTATAAAAAAATTTAATGGGAAAAGGAACCATGGATATATTAGTTGAATTATTCATAGATTCAAGGAGTTTATCTCCTGTGATGTTTGTTCCGTCCTGAAAAAATACAACCGCAGAACCGGTCTGAATTGCAAAGATAAAGAATAATAACAATCCATAAAAAAACATTTTTACTAGTCTTTGTGTAATACCTTGATTTTTTTTACTCCTCATAACACTTCAGCATATATTTATTCTTGAAAATATGTAATATCTATCTTCATTAAAGTTACAGAGCAATGGTTTTCTACAATACTAAAAAGTATATTCATCTTGAGATTACCTGTCAACTGGTAGTGACTCGGCTTCTATGTAAACACGGTTAATTTCAGGATATGCATCGTGAAGATCCGCTTCAATACGACGAATTGCCTCGTGCATCTGCTCTGCTGTTGTTCCTGCATAAAAGCCCACACCCATATTAACAAGCAGGTCATTCGGACCCATATACATCGTCAGGATATCTCCGGCTTTTTCGACAGCCGGATCAGACTCTACACGACGCCGGATGTCTTTTAGTTCATCACGATCCATTCCTTCACCAAGTAAGAGATCCTTTGTTCTCGATGCAAGTATCCAGGCTACACTCATAAGCAGCAGCCCAATTGCAACCGATGCCAATCCATCAAGATACGGGTTGTTAAAAATATGACCAAAAAATAACCCTATAAACGCAAAACAAAGTCCAAGCAATGCAGCGCTGTCTTCTAACACCACTGTATAAATGCTTGGATCCTTGGTATGTTTGATAAACTGCCATGAGTTCATCTCTCCCTTTGCATGTCGGAATTGTTTAATAGCAACAGAAAAAGATCCGCATTCAACCAGGAAAGAAATAGCAAGCACTACATAAGCAACAGTAGGATCTCCCATCTTTGATTCTGGTGTAACGCTTATAATGTGCGAGATGCCCTCGTACAAGGACATTCCACCACCAATACCAAAGATGGAGACTGCAACGATGTGTGTCCAGTAGTAGAGTGACTTTCCGTGACCGAAAGGATGGCTTTCATCTGCAGGCATTATAGCTTTTTTCATTCCAAGTAGCACTAACCCCCCGTTTCCCGTGTCAACTAGTGAATGAATACCCTCGGATATCATGGCTGAAGATCCTGTGATTGCTGCCGCTCCGAATTTAATTAACGCTATAATCAAATTTCCAATAATTGCTGCGAATATTGATATTTTTGAACCAGTTTGAGTTGTCATAATATATCTCCCGTAAATCCGTTTTTGCCTCAATTATCCTTCAATGTAAACGAGTATAAAATATCGGCCTTTATAAGAATTTCATAATTGATTCCATAAAAGATAATCCATCTGATTATCCTTGAAACTGGCGATTCTTATGGATGTTCTTATGATTTATTAATTTGACAGCGAATATAGACAACGATTATAATTTATCAAAAGATTCAACAGTTATCGATTCAGATTATCATCAGTACTATTATGGACCCTCTTACTGCAATTCAATGGTCACCATATCTTGCAGGAGCATGTATAGGCGTTGTCCTGTGCTTTGCAATGCTTCTGTCAGGAAAAACGCTAGGATGTGGGGCTGCTTTTACAGGTGTAGCCGGAACAATTGAAAGTCTCTTTAGAGGACGGAAGACAGTATCTGAAAAACCATACTTCCAGATGTTTCCACTTAAGATCGAATGGCAATGGATGCTTGTTCTTGGAATTATTATAGGAGCATTTTTTAGTTCTCTTTTATCCGGAACATTTCATATCAGTTATATCCCTTCAGTATTCTCAGAACAATTTGGAGATAACCCGGCTTTACGCATAATCACCGCTCTCATCGGTGGAATTTTTGTAGGTCTGGGAGCCAGATGGGCCTGGGGTTGTCCAAGTAGTCACGGGATCAGTGGAATTCCCCAGCTTTCCCTGGCAAGTTTTGTCGCTGTTGCCTGTATGTTTGGAGTGGGTATTGGAACTGCTTTCATATTATTTAGTCTTTAGGAGGAAGAAAAATGTTTGAAAATCTCCATAAAAACCAACCGGTACAACTTGTCCTCGGTCTGATTCTTGGTATATGTTTTGGATTTTTCCTTCAGAAAGGCGGAGTTACATCATATGATGTTATTATCGATCAATTACTTCTCACCGATTTTACCGTTCTGAAACTGATGCTCTCCGCGGTAATTATAGGAATGATTCTCCTTAATGTTATGAAATACCTGGGGTGGATCGAATTTCATACCTTCATAGGTTCTGTAGGTTCTACTGTAATTGGAGGATGCTTATTTGGTATAGGGTTTGCTATTCTAGGTTTTTGTCCAGGCACTCTGGCAGCTGCTGTTGGAACCGGTCAGATAGATGCTCTATTCGGTGGAGTAATAGGTATGTTAATAGGGACAGGATTATTTGCTCATTTTTTTCCGATTATAAATGAGAAGTTTATGGACAGGGGAGTATTTCCGGCAGAGACTATTCCTCAGTTACTTGGTATCCCTACCTGGTTAGTTGTGATTGTCCTGGTAATACTGATGAGTGGTTTCCTTATAATCCTCGAATATCTAGGATTATAACTAATTTTTATCTGCATAAATTTGATACAATCTGCTTTTATAATTGGGTGATATTCACTATTGTGAACTAAATCGTGAGATAGTATTATACAGACAGATGCATAGTTCCATACTGGAGTATTCATAATGCAGGATGTTATCAGAACAAAAATAGACTACCCAAAAATTGCCGGGACTATGAAAGAACTTTTAAATCTCGACGGATCACCTGTGGCGGTTAAATTCATTACCAGCCCGGATCATCTGCCAGAAGGTGTCCCGAATATTGGTGAGACGATTACTCATTGTCAGATGGTGAACCGAGCACGAAAAGAAGGTGGAATATTTTATTCTACAAAGGATAATCATGGTTGTATGGGAGGATCCTGGGCCCTCGGCCTTCGGGAGATAACTCCAACCTTGAAATCGGGTGAATTTTATTTTAAACTGGGAAAATACGATAGCTGGCCATCATGTAAAAGGACAATTGACAGGATTCCCCATGTAGAGTCAGGAGCAACCTATGCCACAGCTTACGCTCCACTTGAGAAGACCCCCTTTGATCCTACTATAATACTTATAGTAACAACCCCGAAAGCGATGCTTAAACTGGCTCAAAGCAGTTTATACTTCCTTGGAGGCAGGATTACCTGTAACTTTGCCGGGATTCAGTCGGTCTGTGCCGATGCATCTGCCCAGGTTTACCTCACAGGAGCAGTGAATTTCTCTCTCGGGTGCGATGGATCAAGGAAATTTTCAGGGATTATGGAGGGTGAGATGGTAATGGGAATTCCATCCGAAATGCTTCCGCAGATTATTGAGGCACTACCGGTTGTAGTCGGAGCACCTGGTTCATCATAACCCTGGCCTTATAAGCTACAACTTTTTCTAAAACTGCAAAGATATTTTCTGAATGAGAGTAAGGATTAAAGGGCATGAGTGCACATTTCTTGTTCTGGAGAAATGAAAATGCTTGAGTTGTATAAATGTGAACTATGTGGTCAGATCGTGATGATCGTTACAGAAGGAGAAGGTACATTGGTTTGTTGTGGTCAACCCATGATCCAGATTCCGGAAAAACACGGCGATCAGGAGGGAAAAGAGAAACATGTTCCTGTTGTTGAGAAGACTGATGCCGGGATAAAGGTTAAGGTAGGGTCAGTACCACATCCAATGGTTGAAGATCATTATATCACCAGGATAGCAGTTATTGGTGAAACGTTCCTTCAAGTCTCTACTCTTAAACCAGGAGATGCTCCCGAAAAAGAGTTTTATGTTCCATATGATAAGGTTAAGAAGGTTCGAATTTACTGTAACAAACATGGATTATGGGCTAATCTTTAATTTTTCCTTAATTTTCCCATTTATCCAAAGGTACCGGAGACATCGGAATGAAGTGCCTCCGGCATCATAATCTTATATTTACCTGAAATGTTTTTGCAGCAGTAGAAAGATTTCTGTATAATGATCGCTACCGGATATCAAACTGCATCTTCTGACTGCAGAAACTTAATAGCCTCGGCATACTGTGAACGGATCAAGGCCTTCAATTCATCATATGCAGCCTGAAAATCAGAATCGCTGGATAGATATGTATATCCTGTGCGTTCTCCATCCGGACCAATAACAGATGATTCAATCAAATCATGATATCTATCAAATTTCTTCTCTATTTTTTCTGGATTGAAACTCTCTTCAGCTACCTTTTTGAGTGTATTTAAGTATTTCTCATGATAAACTGGGTCATCCATCAGATACCGGATGAGAGGCCAGCTATCTGTTACATTTTCCATACTAAATGAGACTGAACTCCCCATCCCTCCGGGACCCATACCCGGACCGTTACCTCTATTCATACCAGGCATAGTTATATTCATTCCTCCCGGAGGCATATTTCCAGGGAAAGGCTGACTTGAATTCATTCCATCAGGACCCATCATACCCGGGCCTTCCCTTTTATTCATATCAGGCATAGTTATATTCATTCCTCCCGGAGGCATATTTCCAGGGAAAGGCCGACTTGAATTTATTCCATCAGGACCCATCATACCCGGGCCTTCCCCTTTATTCATTCCAGGCATAGTTATATTCATTCCTCCCGGAGGCATATTTCCAGGGAAAGGCCGACTTGAATTCATTCCATCAGGACCCATACCCGGGCCACCACTATTATTCATCAAAGCATAATTATTGTCCCATGGGATCCAATTGAATTTTCCAGTATCAGGATCATTGTATAAATAATAATTTCGTGAATTTCCTCCATAGGTATCCCAGTTACTAATTAGCGTGTTTGCGGCCAGCCAGGTTATAAATTCATCTACATTGAAGATAGATTCGAGGTCTGAACGCCAGGTTTCAGGACTCGTATTTCGCGTATTTGAATGGAGGATAGTGTATAATTTCTCAATATCTGAATAATCAGCTTCCTTTTTATTTGTCTGTTTTTCAAAGGCAGAAAGATCCAAATTACCATCAGAAAATGTTGCACCTTCTCCCTCAGGCTTATAAAGATTTCCTGAACTGTTTATGAACTGTGTTTTGATCAATGTATCATCCACGCTCTCCACAACTGTATATAACCCAAAATATTCCATCCCGTCTCCATGATCAAGAAATACCCTATAAAAAGCGGTTTCCGGGGCCGGAACTCCTGTATCCTGAAATATTTCAGGTACAATTTTTTCCCGGATAACGGATTTATCTGAAGTACCTGCCTGTAAATTCAAAGTTTTAAATCCGTAAAGTTTTTGGTTTTTTGTTTCAGGAAAATCTTCTTCATAATGATCCATATCAATTTTTAAGGATATCTTCCCTATCCCTGATTGCCATGCTGTAGTAAGTGAATTAAAACCCTTATATCGAATTCCAACATGTTCCCAGGTCTCTCCATTAAAAGATATATTTGCAGGAACATATATCGGATCTTCGTTCATCATCATTTTTGGTCTGTCGTCCCCCCCGGGGATTATATTTTCCTCATCCATGGTCCTGTTTCCACCAGGCATATTACTCACGGGAGGAATATTCATTCCTCCAGGACCACCAGTATTATGATAGCCAAATTCACCATATTTACTTGTCATATCACTTTGCATATTATTCCAGGATTCAGGACTAATAGTGATATTTATTACCTGGATTTTATTTTCAGGGAAAACAATCTCATAATCCGGGATCATATCAGGATCCTGGCCTTTATTTTGAGAACTTACTGACGGAAAAATTATTATAAACACTGCTAAAACGATTATTAACATAAAAAAACTTTTTATATTATTTTCATTCATTTAAAACCTCATAATATACCTGATAAAGATCTACCTAATAATAATACTGTGACTTGTTATATTCGGGATTAATCCACAAGATCAACTAAGGGTATTAGTACTATTTTCTTTAAGGATGCTATAAAAAATATGGATTTCAATGGTTGAATCATACAACCAGAAGATACATGATTGAGATTTTTTAAAACGATTGAATTAATAAAAATATCACGATAAATTTTTAAACATCTTATTCATATTATGAATAGATCATGATGGTGTTTAAAGGGGAAGAGAACACAGATTTATATTCTGTTTTATGCTGTTTCCATGAGTATCTGTAACACCTCATGAGAGAATGGGGAAAAAATGGTAACTAAAAAAGTGCCAAAACCTGTATCTACAAAAAAGCCAGCTAAAACTACAGTATCACCAAAACAACCGGCTTTAAAAAAGATTGCTCCTGTTAAAACGAAAATGGTAACAAAAACCACAGATTTACCAATAGCAGCCGTAGTACGAATAGCAAAAGCAAATGGAGCCGAAAGGGTTGGAAGCGATGGAGCTGATCTCATGGTGAAGATGACTGAGGCATACATCGGTAAACTAGCGAAAGAGGCAAATAAACAGGCTGCTAAAAGTGGAAGGAAAACACTCAAAGAAGAAGACGTTGAGATTGCTTCCCGGAACATCTAATTTTTTTGCCTGATTTCAGTATCCATCTTCATAGTGTGAATAATTATCCCTGAATTTATTCTACTAGTGTAATAAACAGGATTGTTTCTGGGATTTTGAAATTACAAAAATTGTATTGTAGCCTGAAATAAATGGACGATTTTATATCGGAACAGAATATTCTCCATTATCTGTGTTAGCTCCAATTATAACCTGGACAGTACCATTAATTCTATCTGATTTTTTATCTGATGATTTATATCCAATCGTGTAGGTCCGGGTTATAATCGATTGAATACCATCGAAAATCTTTGAAAAATTTCCATCGTGAATATCAATAAATAATCCGCTCTGGCCAAGGGTTTTTACTAACTCTCTTTTATCATTTTCAGGATAAAATAATACAGATGCCTTTGTTGGTCCAACCAGGATGTAGCTGGTTCCATTGTTTATTAAATTACTTGCAGTTTCTGGGATGGTATAATTAGCATACTTTGTTCCATCATTTTTGTAATGGGTAATTTCGTCAGTAATATCAAGAATTACATGTTGTGCATCAGAACGGAAACCCATTCCAAGAACTGCTTCGATGGCATCGAGATCTGCTTCGGCAGCATCAAAACCATCACTTGCATTGAGTCCGTTCACGGCATTCTTAATAACTTCAGGATCAGATGTCCATTTCTGATTTACTGCTGCTTTGTCTTTAAAACTGATTAATTCATATTGACAATCAATTTTAGCAGAGGAAGTCCTGTTGATAAGATCACTGACTTTGGCTTTCATTTCAGCAATTTCGTCTACCATACTGCCTGTATCATCAAAAACAATAGCCAAATCTAATTTTTTATATTCAGAATTATCAACAAATGAAAATGATGTAATGTTCATCAGATTGCCGTCTTCCAAAACTTTAAAATTTTCCTTTTTAAGTACATCTGCTCTCAAAGCGGTAGTGTTTACCTTTACTGATGAGATAATATAGGGATAATTCTCCGTATTAATATCTGTAATATCAATACCATACTTAATATCCAGGGGTATTGTGGATAACGAAGGAGTAGTACTTTCATTTGACTTTGATGTATCAACCGAATCGGGTTCAATTATAGAGGCAGAATATTGCCCGGTATCTGATTTATCTCCAACATTTACCCGTACTGTATATTTTTTTCCATCAAGTATATGATTCGGAGTATAATACCCGATAGCATATGTCTGGGTGATAATTGATTGGATCTTGTCCAGAATTTCTGAAAAACCACTACCGTTAATGTCAATAAATAGCCCGCTTCCTCCAAGATCTTTGACTAACTCCTTCTTATCACCATTAGAATTGAAAGTCATGGAACCAGAATCCGGCCCAACTAGTATATAACTAATTCCATAATCCATCAAATGACTTGCAGTTTCAGGAATAGTATAGTTCGAAAAGGTGGTTCCATCATCCCTGTAATGGGTTGTTCCATCAGTGATATCAAGAATCATATGTTGTGCATCAGAACGAAAACCCATATCCAGTGCAGTTTCAAGTGCATCGAGATCAGCTTCGGGAGCATCATCACCACCACTTGCCTCCAATCTATCCACCGCTTTTTTAATCACCAGAGGATCGGATGTCCATTGCTGTTTAACAGTTACCGTGTCATTAAAAGTGATTAAAGAATATCTGCAATCAATATTCGAAGAACTTATATTACTAGTCAGTTCATTTACTTTTGCCTTGAGATTGGTAATCTTATCATCCATACTACCAGTATCATCAAAAACAATTGCTAAATCCAGTTTCGTCTCTGTATAATTATCAGGAAATGAGACGGTAGTTATATAGGTCAGATTACCGTTCTCATAAATTTCAAAATCCCCGGCCTTAAGTTGACCCGTTTTCCCTTCATCCGTGTTTACCGTAACATAGGCTATTATATATGGAAAATTTGCAGCATTTATCCCTGTAATATCCACTCCTGATACTCCAGGAATGCTGACAACATCACCATTATTGCTAGCATCACCATAAGTAAAATCTTCACCGGATACCAGACTGACATCCCCGCTACCTGAAATCGCCAGAACATTAACAGGTATTACAAAGATCACCATACATAAGAGAAAGAATAAATGTGGAACCTTTTGGTCGTTCATTAATATCATCCGATTCTATTGATACCCTTAATCATATGTTTTACTATGCAATAGTTTATACAGTACCCGGATATTATACTGTATTTTGTATATATTAAACTGATAAAAAATAAATATGCTTCCGGATTAAGATATTTTAAAAAATATTACCTGAAGATATGAACTATCTGATAATATAAAATTAAAAAAATTATTATGCACCGATCGGGATTCGAACCCGAGCTATTGGCTTGGAAGGCCAAAGTCATACCTCTAGACCATCGATGCAGATGCTCAATAAAGTTACACGTTATTACATATAATCATATCTATTATCTTTTGAAAAGGGATTATCTGTTTTGTCCTTGATAATGATATTACGAATATGAGAAAAATAAATATAACTGGAGTTCTTCTAGATATTGACGGTACATTAATGATAGGCCCCAATCCTATTCCCGGAGCTGATAAAGCACTTATTTTTCTTCGTGAAAATGAGATCAGGTATAGGTTTGTATCGAACAGTACTCGAAGATCAAAATTCAACATCCTTAAAAAACTTGAAAAACTTAACGTATCAGTCTCCCCTGATGAAATCTGGACACCTGCGTCAGCAGCAATTTCTTATCTGAAAAATAAACATGTTTCGGTATGTAATCTTCTTATAACAGATGACCTTAAGCAGGATTTTAACAAAGCAGGGATATTTCATGATCCAAAATCTTCATATGTTATTGTAGGAGATGCTGCTGAAAGATTTACATATGATACAATGAACAGTGCATTCCGATCACTTATCACCGGTGGAGAACTCATTGCTCTTGAGAAAGACAAGTACTGGAGAGATACAGACGGGCTTTCTCTAAGTGCCGGGCCTTTTGTATCTGCCCTGGAGTTTGCTACGGGGTGTAAATCTGTTCTTATGGGTAAACCTTCTCCAATCTTTTTCAGAGCGGCACAGGAGGGATTTTCAAGTGAGGGTAAAATTATAATGATCGGTGATGATATCATTACAGATGTGAAAGGAGCGCAGGATGCAGGTATGCTTGGAGTAATAACCTGTACTGGGAAATTCAAACCTGATGAGACTGTTACCTGCAAAGTTTTACCTGATGCAATCTTATCATCCATATCAGATTTACCAAATCTTCTCAATGAGAACTCATTTTAGGTTGGATGGTAGTGATAAAATCTGTAAAGATCACATATATTAATGGAAGGATAACTGATGCAGAATAAAATACAGATGACAGACCTGTCGGATGAGGATCAAAAGAGGCTCGAACTTACCGGCCTTGAAGTGGATATGAAGAACAGGTCGGGTAGTTTTTTTCAAAAAGACGAGGATATCTGTCACGTTACATCAAATTGTGAAGGTATTGAATTTCTTACGATAAACTCAGCCCTCGAGCGTTATCCCTGGATAGAGGAGTATGTCTGGAAGGCAGTTCCAAAAGATAAAGACAGGTATACAAAATACGTTGCTTCGAGGCCTGATAAACGGGGATTTGTAATAATAGCAAAGAAAGGATCCAAGAGCATTTACCCGCTCCAGGCCTGTCTTTTAATGTCGGACTCACCAATTCAGCATGTTCATAATATTGTCATTGCAGAAGAGGGTTCAGAACTTCACATAATATCTGGTTGTACAAGTTCGAGTGCACGAAAAAACGGTGCACACCTTGGAGTAACAGAGCTTTATGTAGGGAAAGGAGCAAAGGTCACTTCTACAATGATTCATAACTGGCAAAAAGATATTGCTGTATTTCCAAGATCTGTCTCTATTGTTGAGGAGAACGGGATCTTTCTCTCAAATTATATATGTATGGAACCTGTCAGGAAGATCCAGATGTCACCGGTATGCTACCTTAACGGTGAAGGATCGGTCGGACGTTTTTCAAGTGTCGTAATCTGTCCTAAGAATTCGTTCATGGATCTCGGTTCTACTGTTGTGCTTGGGGCTAAGGGTACCAGTGCAGAGTTAATTACCCGGGCAATTACCACAGGTGGGACGATAATTTCACGGGGCAGGATTGACGGCAACGTTTCCGGTACAAAAGGACATATCGAATGTAAAGGGCTTATCCTGCGGGATGGGACCATTCATGCAATACCGGAAATAAAAGGTGATGTCGTTGATACAGAACTATCTCATGAAGCTGCAGTTGGAAAAATTGCCCGGGATGAGATAGAATACCTTATGGCACGTGGACTTGACGAAGAGACCGCTACAGCGACCATTATTCGTGGTTTTCTTGATGTTAAGGCTGAAGGGCTTCCTGATGTCCTCCAGAATCAGATCAATGCTGCTATTGATGCAGCTGAAAAGGCCGGCTTTTAATTATGGATACACGTGCATATGAACGGGAAGAGATGGTCTTAAGGCAGATTCAGGCGCGTGGAGTAAAGAATACCAGAGTTCTTGAGGCAATGAGAGTTATTCCACGTCATCTTTTCATCCAGCAGGCATATGCAAAAGAGGCATATAATGATTATCCTTTACCCATTAATGGTGGACAAACGATTTCCCAACCATATATTGTGGGTTTAATGACTGAACTTCTCAATCCAGGACCTGGTGACAAAATACTGGAGATCGGAACAGGTTCCGGGTATCAGGCAGCTATTCTTGCCGCTTGCGGAGCAAAGGTAATTACTATTGAACGAATTGAATTTATTGCAAAACAGGCTGAAGAAAATCTGAAAAAAGCAGGAGTAAGTGACATCACTATAAACCTGGGGGATGGAACGGCCGGATATCCAAAAGAAGCACCATATAATGGAATTATCATAACTGCCGGCACTCCACAGATACCTGCACCATTAATAAGTGAACTTGCACCAGGAGGAAGACTGGTTGCACCCGTGGGAGAGGAAACAATTCAGGAACTAATCAGACTAACACGAAATAATAATAAAATTATTACTGAAACGTTTGTTGCTGTGAGGTTTGTTCCTC
>Ga0074198_1001088_pt1 | contig 20484 bp, 17 predicted proteins | sample EPASupsiteSAE323_FD_64527 | JGI IMG/M metagenome (GOLD analysis project Ga0074198, IMG submission 64527) | Bioremediated contaminated groundwater from EPA Superfund site, New Mexico - Sample SAE3-23 | ecosystem: Environmental > Aquatic > Deep subsurface > Groundwater > Contaminated ...
ATCGTGGTAGCCGGTGGATCCGAGGCCCCATTTCTTAAAGTTGAAATATATACCATATGCCCAAATGCCCAATACAATAACTGTAAGGACAATCACAAGATTAAAAGTGAGGCCCAACGTGTAGAACGCCATCTCATTTCCTCCTCGTTATATTTATCTCTGTATCGGGGCGATACGACCATCATTTGTGACCAACTTACCTGACAACTAATACTTAAATATTCCCTCGCTGTCGCCTGATATCTCTGCATTCTTCAATGTGAGTGATTTAGCATCCGACTCTTCGAGATTCGAGATTTTGCCGTCTTGGGCGACCACTATCGTTTCGGCAAATGCACTGCCGAGAAGGCCAATATTGAAACGACCCAAATAGCCATTTCGCCGAAATTCCACACCAGGTGATATCTGCAATAATGATAGATTAAATTCATTAAATAAATATTATTATAAAATCTGCTATAAGAATCAGATGCATTAATGCCTGGAACCTATCGAGGCATTATGGGATATACAAAATGCAAATATGAAAATATGCGTGAAATCTATGGTTGCCAAAAAAACGATTGAACAAAATGGATTGAATATTATTAATAATAGCGGGAAAACACCGATGGAAAAATGGCGGGAAAACACGGATGGAAAACGGGAAAGTGATACGGAGAGAAACGGGGAAAGAGACTATGATGGAAAACGGGGATAAAAATAGATCATCAAATTTGTCCCAACTAATATGGTGCCTGGGCAGTTTTGTGGCCCAGGCAGAGTCTTTCTCAAGAAATCGGCAGTCTTTTCTTCTTTGGCATCTCGGGTCCAGGTTCCGGTCCGCGAGGGAGATCCCAAATTCCATATGCTAAATCCGTGTTAATACCAAAGCCATCTTCGGGCATCAAATCCTCTTCGAATCTGTGCAATTTAACCTCCAGATATTCGGGGTAATTTATCTCATGTTCTAAAGTGCCCATAGTATTCGACTTTAGACGTTATTTTCTTAGTCAATTATCGAATATAAAGATTTTGGTTCCGGGCGAATTTGCCTCGACTTTCGAACAACGAACGCACTTTGATAGCGCAACTGCAAATGGTTTTAATTCGCAGGCGGCTTATCATTGTTTTATGTCGTCTTGCCGATTTTCGCATCCGACACGTTTCCGTCCATAGTTCCTTCTCGCATAAAAATGCAATTGAATCGGAAAAATGCGTTGGGAAAGAAGTCCGGCAAAAATGCCGGAGAATTGTGAACTTCAACCCCTGAACTCCAACCATGACTTCAAACCATCATCTATAGACTTCAATTCGATGTGGAAGAGTGCAACGACCTTGGCAGACCATAGCGTTCAATGGCGCATCAATTGTATGACCGTTTGCAGGTCGCGAACCTCGGGCCTGCTCAGACATTGCGCCGACATCGACGACATGCCGCATGCCGTTTGCGCTTTCTCGAAATTCAATGCTGCTCAGACGGATTTCGCATCCGGGTCCATCATTCTTTGCGCAGCCTTCAGCTCGGCCACGCTCATCTGACCCGGTGCCGTTGGCTCCGTGATGTAGCCGTATGTCAGAGCGGAGCCGTAGAACGGAGCCACGGCCCGGATATGCTTGCCGAGCGGCCCCATTGCGATCATGCACACCGGCATCTTTGCATCCAAGAGGAGATCGAGGATCATGAGATTGTCCTTCAAAACCAAAGGCGTGACCGCGATCTTGGCAATGGCGGCTTTGCAGGCGCGCATTTCCCCTAGAATCGCGATCAGTTCATCTCGTCCGGGCGTGCAGGAGAAGTCATGGTAGGAGACTATCACCGGCCTCCTGACCCTTCGCATAAACTCGTCTCTGCCTTCCGCTCTAAGCTCGATGTCGGCATAATCGGCATAGTCGCTGGCCCGCAATAGAATCTCGATTCGCTCCTCTTCACTGCCGCTGAACTTTCCGCCCTCGGACCTCAGGCGGTTGGTGGCGATTATGGGTTGATTGGTGGCGGATCTTACAGCTTTTGCAGCTTGCAGTGGATCGCCGGACGCAAGGTCCAACCTAAGCTCAATCATGTCTGCATCCTTTGCAGCAGGGACATCTGCGACTGCGTTCCGCCCCAGAACGGCCACCACGCACGGCTTGAGGGTCATGGATCCTGCCTCAATTATCAACAATTGTCATTTCTCTACAATGCTCTCCTCGATCTTCATGCCGAAGTGCCGGGCGCTCTCCTCCAGGTGCACAAGGACCTCGTCGCCTGCCTTTAATTCAGTCACAGCAACCGGCTTTCCTTGCGCGCTGACCAGCTTGATGGTCTCGGCATTCTGCAGAAGAGTGCTTATCCTCACGCCTTCAGCTTCCGCCTCGATGAGGATCATGGGCCTCTTCTCGATCTTGGCGCGACCGACGACTGCGGGCCGGGCCTCGCCCTCCTTGCTCACAATGGTTACTTCGTCTCCGGATTTCAGCTCGGACAGGTAGCGGGTCTTCTCGCCCACCCGAATGTAGGCATGGACCGCTCCGGCGTTCACCCGGAAGGGCCGGGCCGCGACGTAGGGACTGTCTTCGGACTCGCTGTGCACCAGGAAGAATCCCTTGGCCTGCGATCCGATGAGCATGCCCTCGCCTACCGCCATCATGTTGGCCGTATCCACGCAGACCCGGTCGCCCATGCCCACGCTCTTGACGAGGGTGACCTTTCCGGGAATCAGCGCCAGGCGCTCTTTTTCAGATTGCTCGACCGCTTTTTGGACGCGCTTGATCTCCGAGATGTCGTTTGTGTCCAGCAGCACGCCGTCCGAGCCGTGCTCCAGCGTCGCCAGGGCGAGCGTTGCCTCTTCCGCCGTCTTCACGCCGCTGATGATCTTGACTTTTACTCCCTGCAGTCCGGCGATCATGTTTTCCAGTGGAATGACCTTCCAGTCCGTGCCGATGACCAGGAGATAGTCCACGCTCCTGCCCAGCTCCACCGCGAACTCTTCGTACCTCTTGTTGGCAATGACCACGTAGCCCGCCTTCGCGCCGGATATGCTCTTGGCCAGGGCATTGTCCAGAGAGCCGTTTTGGTTTTTGGGCAGAGCGATGGATCCGTCGCCCTCTCCGCCCTTGCCTATAACCAGAATATCCTCCGCGCCTCTCTCCGAGCCGAAGGACGCAACTTTGATGCCGCCCAGCTCCCGCACGCGGTCGATGTTCTCCTTATCCACGAGGACGCAATCAAAGCCGGATTCCAGCGCAGTAGTAATCCTGGGCTTGATCTCCTCCCACGACCCCTGGGCTATGAGCCACTTCTCTTTCATGTGCTACCATTTGACATGCCATTACAAAACTCTTTTGCAGGCATGGATGGCAGAGCCGAAAATCGTCTAGCCAAAATCATGCCGGCCTGCAAAATCATTCAGGGAAAATGCAGGGTGAATAATATGTGGGGCAGAATGCAGGACGAACAAACGGAGAAAAAATGCTTGTGGCCCCCAGCATCGATCTATTTCTTCGGCACACCATATTAGAGGTGCCACTTTCAGAGATGCCATACTTGGAGGCGCGTCCATCTTTCCAGTTTGATTCTCGCCGGGCTGGAAAATCGTGCTCAGAAAACGGTCTTCCAGTCGTTTTTCATGCTTACTATGTGCCAATCCCATGCAGGGGAGATGTCAAGACCTTTGTCGAGCTTTCCTTCGGTGGCATTTCTGTCGTAGGCATACTCCCGAATTGAATCGTCGTGACGGTTAAACAGGGCGATCCCGGTATGGTTTTTGCCGGTAGCATATTGGAGCATCTGGATGTCGCCGTCCGAGTTCCCATAGGCAAAGATGGGGCGATGCCCTATGAAAAGCCAGATGTCTTGGGCCTTATCAATACCGCTGTTCTTATTCCAGATTTCAGGAAGTATGACGATATCGGTTGTCATATTGTTCTCTATGAAGCGGTTACGATTATTGGAACCAATAACCTGTTCCGGCAAAATGCCGTATGCATTCTTTGAGAATGCTCGCAGGAAATCCGCGTAGGAGCCGGTTACGACATAGACCTTGAAGTCCTTGGCTTTCAATAAGCTGATAAGCTCCGTCATCGGCTTATAAACGCACCTATCGTAAGGGATTTTGAAGCGCGGGTGTTTGGTGGTGTTCATCCACTTTCCCACAATGCTCATGTACTCCTCCACAGTGACATTTGCATTGGTGGCCAGTTTCATGACTTCATTCTCTTTGGAGCTAAATTCATGCTCAGCACTCCGATTGCCGGACAGCAAGGAGCTGAAAGGTTCCTGGCTCTTCCATTCCGGATGCTCGTGTGCGAGTTCTTTGACTCGATCACTTATGAAGAGAAACTGAAACGAATCAGGTTTTTCGCATATGAGGGTGCCGTCATTATCGATCACGGCAATGCGCTCGTCAGGAGAGACGTAACCGGGATTGCTGCTGTTTGTTACATTTGCCAGAAAGTTGAAGATCGCCGTTTTGCTGGTGCCGCTGTTCCAGGACGACAGAGGATCTCCTGCCTCCGCAGTTTTATTTGTCAGATCCGTCTTGATTTGGCTTTTTATCTGGCTTGATTGATCTAATAATCGTTGCCCATTTGCATTATCCGCATTATGGTCCGATGCGAAACCAATTCCGCATGATAGAAGCAATAGGCAAACGATTGAACAGAAAATCCAACCGATATTGGTCCTAACTTTATATATTTTCAATTCCTCCTTGGGCCTAAATCATACATCAATTTAGATTTTTTTGATATGTTCTGTGATCTTTATCTATTTATTACATTTCAATGTTCCGATCTTCAAAAAATATATATTGAGTATAATTTCAACAATTAGCTAAATTAATCGAGATGGAACACCTTCTCTTTTAGCCATTGCAGCCCATTCAGCGAAAAAAGAATAAATAAGCATCAAGCTCTTGATATGATTTTGGTCGCATTCAAAAGTGATTTCATACATCTAAGTCCAATTTTAATCGAGCATTGAAGTTTTGAAGTTTGGAGAAAGAGCATATACGCTGATGATCCCGATTGTCCCAAATTCTCTCAAAAAACTTATACCCTTAAACGGGAACTATGTTTTATGCAAAATCGGTTGGTCTACAGCCCGGCGGGCATACTCTTCATGCTCTTGATGGTATTTTTGCTCTTTGCCGTGGTCGGGCTGCTCTTCTTCGATCTGGCCCGAACGGCCTTTGTCAAGATCGGCTTCACCTGGAGTCAGGCCCTCTTTGTCCTTCTCGCCTCGCTCCTGGGCAGCAGCATCAACATCCCGCTGACAAAGATGTCCTGCAGCACACCGATGGTGACAGAGCAATATGTGCGATCTTTCGGCGTGGCTTATCGGGTTCCCGTAATCGAAAACATAAATTGCGACACCCTTTTGGCAATCAACTTCGGCGGAGCCGTAATACCGGCGGTAATCTCTCTTGGCCTGCTCTACAAGTTCCCGGCTGCCTTGACCTTCGCCCTGGTCGGGATCATAATTGTGGCGATCATCATCAATCGGGTCGCGAAGCCCGTAAAGGGCCTCGGCATCGTCACTCCTGCTCTGCTTCCGCCTCTGGTCGCGGCTCTGGCGGCGATCGTCATGGTCTATGTATTCGGCGCTCCGGAGCAGTACATCTTCCTCATCGCTTATGTGGGCGGAACCCTGGGAACACTGATCGGCGCCGATATTCTCAATCTCGGCAAGATTCGGGATCTTGGGGCACCGGTGGCCAGCATCGGCGGCGCAGGGACCTTCGACGGCGTCTTCCTGAGCGGTCTGATCGCCGTGCTGCTGGTGTGAATGGAAAAGAGCTTAAGAATGGAATGCAAAAAGGGTGGAATCATAATCGCGTCTGGATAAAAACGGATTTAAGGCAGAGGCAGTTGGCAATGAGCTTTCGAGGTTTCTTGGATGAGCTGCGAGCAGCAGGATTGATGAAGACCGTAGCCAAGCCCGCAAATCCGCAGCTGGAGGTAACAGAGAAAGCCTGGGGCGCAGGGCCGATCTTCTTTGAGAATGTCGGCGGCCACACTTGCTGCCTCAACATCCTGGGAACTCGCGAGCTTCTGGCGCGGGCGCTGGGAATTCCCGGCAGAGACATGGTCCGCCACCTCAGCGGCATCGGGTATGATGGACCCTTGCGGGAGACGGACTCCTCGCCCTTCCAGGAGATCATCTCCGAGCCGGATCTCTCCCGTTTGCCCGTTTTGACTCATTTTCAGGGAGACGGCGGCCCTTACATCACATCCGCCGTGGTCGTGACAAAATTGGGCGAGAGGGTCAACGCTTGCGTGCACCGCTTGATGGTTCTTGGGAAGGACCGTCTGGCAGCGCGGCTCGTTCCCGGTCGGCATACTCACCAGCTTTACCAGGCGGCTCTGGCTGAAGGCCGGGAGCTGCCGGTGGCCATCGCCATCGGCGTCGATCCCGTGGTGCTCATAGCCGCATCCACCCGCACCCCTCCTGACAAGGAATTCCAGTATGCTGCCGCCCTGCGGGGAAGCCCGGTGGAGCTGGTGCGCCTGGAGAACGGCGTTCCCGTGCCTCACGCCGAAATCGTTCTGGAAGGCTACATCACCGGCGAGCGGGCCGATGAAGGGCCGTTCGTGGATATCACAGGAACCTGTGATCTGGTCCGCCAGGAGCCGGTCATTCGGCTTACGAAGATGATGACACGCGAAAATCCCATCTACCACGCCCTCCTGCCCGGCGGCGGCGAGCACAAGATGCTCATGGGCGTGCCCTACGAGCCGCTGATTTACAGAGCGGTGTCCAAGGTGGCAAAGGTGAAGGACGTCATCCTGACGGAAGGCGGATGCAACTACTTCCACGCCGTGGTTCAGATTGAGAAGGAGACGGAAGAGGACGCCAAGCGAGCCATTGAGGCTGCTTTCCAGGCGCACGGATCGATGAAGCACGTGCTGGTAGTTGATACCGACATCGACATCTACGACCCGCGAGACCTGGAGTTTGCCCTGGCCACGCGCATGCGCGGTGACGAGGACATCGTGATGCATGCGAATGTGCGGGGAAGCACCCTCGACCCGCGCAGCGTGAACGGCATCACGACCAAAGTGGGCGTAGACGCCACGTCGAGGCTTGACCGGCTCTGGAAGTTCCAAAGGGTGACCCCCAAAGGGCCCGGATAAAAAAAAGAGTTGCCTTACGACTGCAGAAGCGTGAGATGTGAAGACTGCGTTCGAATGGCCCGCTGCAATTGCTGCTGCTATTACTCTGCCCAGAGTATCCAAATCAGTCAGCCATGAAATTAAATTTCCAGGTAAAGGCGGATGCTGTAGATGGTGCCAACACCAAGCATCACCGAGAGGGCCAAAGCGACGACCTGAAACATAAGCTCACTCATTTTATCACATCAATCCTGGTGTAATCTTTGCGCACTTTTTGGCGCAGATTATGATTCGCATCACGAATCAGATTATGCATCTCCTCATGCATCTCTTTTTCGGCCTTCTTTTCCCCGCCGCTCTCCGCCGGCCCCAGCACTTGAGCGGATTTGACGCCGGTGATTATGGCCATCAGCCGCACCTTTCCCTCAAACTCCGGCTTGATCCTGGCCCCCCAGATCACATTTGCCGACGCATCCAGCTCCTGGGTGAGAGCCCCGGCGATGGCCGCCGCTTCTTTCAGCGTGAGGTCGGGTCCGCCGGTCATGTGCAGGAGGCAGGCCTTCGCGCCGCGATAATCCACATCCAGCAGCGGATTTTTCAGGGCGGAGCGCACGATCTTGTCCGGGCTGTTCCTCATGCTCCCCTCGCCCACGAACATGAAGGATGCGCCGCCCGTTCTCATAATGGTGCGAACATCAGCATAATCCAGGTTGATGAGCGAAGGGCAGGTCAATGTCTCGACCATTCCGCAAATGATCTCGGAGATCATCTGGTCGACGACGCAAAACGACTGCTCCAGCGGAAGGTTAGGTGCGCACTCCAGCAGTCGGTTATTGTCCATGACGATCAGGGTGTCCGCAAAGGCGCGCAGCTTTTGCAGCCCGTCCTCCGCCGCCAGAACTCTGCCCCGTTCGAGGTGAAAGGGCGTGGTCACCATGCAGACAACGATTGCACCCTTCTCTTTCGCCGCCCTGGCCACGACCGGCGCAGACCCCGTGCCCGTGCCACCGCCCATTCCGGCGGTCACGAAGACCATGTCCGCTCCCCGCAGCAGTTCATCCAGAACAGGTTGAGCCTCCACCGCCGCCTTTCTGCCCACCTCCGGGTCCCCGCCCGCACCAAGTCCGCGGGTCAGTTTGCCGCCGATCAGGATCTTCCTGTCCGCCTGCGTCGTCTTCAGGTGCTGGTTGTCCGTATTGATGGCCACAGTGGTTGCGCCGTCCAGCCCGATCCTGGCCAGACGGCTCACCGTGTTGTTGCCCGCGCCTCCGCAGCCGATCACCATGATCTTGGGCATGCCGAAAGACTCGTCGCCCTCATCCAAAAGACTGAAAGACTCCCGTAGAATTGACTCCATCCCTGCTTCCCCCTTCAACTGCTGCTGCATCCCTCTTATCGCGTCCTGCTGCTAGGACTTGCGATAATACTTGTGATAATTATGGACAATTAATGCTAATCATAGTAATTAAGAGTTTCCAGAATTGTATGATGAACAATGGCGTGATGTGATGAGCGCGTTTCTTTTGGATTTTGGATTTTGGATTTTGAATTTGAAATTTCACAGTGCGGTCTCTTTTGAAGGCCACTTTAACAAAAAAAAGGATGTCATTGCAGCGCGAGTCTATACTGCGCTGCACCCCCGCTCCTTCGTGCGCACCCGCACCACGTCCTCCACCGGATAGACGAATATCTTGCCGTCACCGGCCTCGCCCGTCTGCGCCACATCGCAGATCAGATTGATTACGGTCTCAGAGTCTTTGTCATCCACTACCAGCTCAAGCTTCATCTTCGGCAGGAACTCCACCCGGTAGTCACCGGCGCGCCACTGCAAGGCAATTCCCTTCTGTCGGCCCCGGCCTTTGACCTCAGTTACCGTCATCCCCGAGAAGCCGGCCTTGTCCAGCTTCTCGCGGAGCAGGTGCAGCTTCTCTGGCCGTACTATTGCTTCAATCTTCTTCATCGTTATGACCTCACATGTATGCGCCTTCACCGTGCTGGCTGATGTCGAGACCCACAGACTCTTCCTCATCCCGCACCCGCAGGCCCATGAAGGCATCGATGACCTTGGCCAGGCCATAGGTTACGGCAAAGGAATAGATCCAGGTGACTGCAATGGCGATGACCTGCACCGTGACCTGGTGAGAGTTCCCGGCTATGAGGCCCGCCGCGCCGATGGAGGCGAAGATGCCCGTAGCCAGAACGCCCCAGGTGCTGCCGATGCCGTGGCAGGCCAAAACGTCCAGCGAGTCGTCGACCTTCTTGCTGCCCCGCACCAGCAGGATGGCGTAGTAGCCTGCGATGGCCGCTATGACGCCGATGGGAATCGCAGCCAATGGAGTCACGAAGCCCGCGGCGGGCGTGATGGCTGCCAGGCCCGCGACGGCTCCCGTGACGATGCCCAGAGCCGAAGGCGCTCTCTGCCTCCAGGAGAGGAGCATCCAGGTGGTTGCCGCAGCCGCGGCTGAAGTGTTAGTAGTAACGAATGCATTGGCGGCAATGCCGTTGGCCGCCAGGGCGGAGCCCGCATTGAAGCCGAACCACCCAAACCAGAGCAGCGCCGCGCCAATGACCGTTGTCGGGATGTTGTGCGGCTCCATCGGATCGGTGCCGAAGCCCTTGCGCGCCCCGATGACCATAGCAATGGCCAGTGCCGATACTCCGGCGCTGATGTGCACCACGATGCCGCCTGCGAAGTCGAGCACTCCCATCTGCTGCAGCCAGCCGCCGCCCCAGACCCAGTGGGCGATCGGATCGTAGACCAGTGTCGCCCAGGCCAGGGAGAAGACGAGGAAGGAGCTGAACTTGATTCGCTCCACATAGCTGCCCGTGATCAGAGAAACGGTGATGACGGCAAACATGGACTGGTAGACCATGAACGTCAGGCTGGGAATGGTGAGCCCTTCCTTCACATCCATGCCGACGCCGCTCAGGCCCAGGAACTCCAGACCGCCGATGAGGCCGGAGATGTCCTTTCCAAAGACCAGAGTATAGCCGTACAGTATCCACTGCAAACTTATGATGCCCATAATGGCAAAGCTGAAGATAATAGTCGATATGGCGTTCTTCTTGCGGACCATGCCGCCGTAAAAGAGCCCGACGCCGGGAATCATGATGAGTACCAAGGCCGCACTGACCAGGACCCAGGCGTTGTCTGCAGCATTTATTGTTCCGCTATCTGCAGAACCTGTGCCCGTCAGGGCAACCAACAGCAAAGCTAATGATAGTAATGACCGGATCGCACGCATGTTACCACCTATTGATAAGATAAAAACTGAATTTATAAGCGTATTTAGGAAAAGGTATGCGCAGTTCATATCATGTGTGAAAAGATCATACTATGTCCCAAAGGATCGAGAGACAAAATTCGAAAAAATTATGTATTGATTCTCGCTGATCAACGAATGCACCATGAAGGAATCTTTAAAAAATCTTCGGCTAAAAATTAATAATATAACTCAAAGATCATTGGCAATTCTCCATTCCATCCAGGGAGCATATGCAGCCTGTGCAGCTCATATTTATTGGACGAATAGATGGCGATTAATTCGCATGCCCGGGCAAAAACATACAGCTCTCTTTCAATATGATGCAGTGATGATCTTTTCATAAGTAGTATGATAATATTTTAACAAAGTTTTTATAGCATCCACGGCCCGTCATCCTTCCATTAAGGATCGTGGTAGAGCATGAAAATTATAAAGTTTGCAACTATCGCAGCAAGTGCTTTCATATTACTGCTGCTATTAGCAACTATGGCAATGGCAGGAGATCCGAATGGCTCGGCTACTTACACGGAGGACGTAGCCGGGCTGAAGATCGCCACAAACTTCGCATGGACCCTTGTTGCGGCCTTCCTGGTGTTCTTCATGCAGGCCGGCTTCGCACTGCTTGGTGCAGGTGCGCTGCGGGTGAAGAATACGGTGAACTACTTTGCCAAGAGCTACATGGACTTCTCCATCGGTGCTCTGGCATACTGGGCGGTGGGCTTCGCCCTCATGTTCGGAGGCTCCAAGCTCTACGCGGGCCTAGAAGACGGAAACAGCATCATCGGATGGAGCGGTTGGTTCCTAACCGGGGACGCCTATGACGTCTCGACCATGATGTTCTGGATGTTCCAGGTGGTCTTCGCAGCAACCGCCGCCACAATCGTGGCCGGTGCATGTGCCGAGAGGCTCAAGCTCCAGGCGTACTTGATCTACAGCGGCGTAGTTACTGCTATTATTTACAGCATCTACGGCCACTGGATTTGGGGCGGCGGCTGGCTGGCAACTCTGCCCTTCGGCGTGGGTGCCAGGGACTTTGCAGGCTCCGGCGTTGTGCACGCTATCGGCGGCCTTGTCTCCTTAGCGGCCATCATGCTCCTGGGCCCCAGGATCGGAAAATTCAACAAAGACGGCACACCCAATGCCATACCCGGCCACGATGTGGGCTACATAGTCCTGGGCACATTTGTGCTCTTCTTCGGATGGTTCGGGTTCAACCCCGGCTCGACGCTGGCTGCAACGGACCTTCGCATATCCGTAATTGCGGTCAACACATTCCTGGCGGGAGCCGCCGGTGCAGTGCTCGTATGCTACTGGACGTTCCTGAAAACAGGGAAAGTGGACATTGCGCTGACATGCAACGGCGCGCTGGCAGGTCTGGTGGGAGTGACGGCCCCCTGTGCCTACATACCGACGTGGTCGGCTGTCGTGATTGGAGTTGTGTCAGGATTCATCGTGATGTACGGCATCAAATTCAATGATTGGGTCCTTAAAGTCGATGACCCTGTAGGTGCTGTGGCAGTACACGGCTATAACGGTATATGGGGACTGCTGGCAGTGGGCATATTCGCAGATGGAACCTATGGAGGTGTCAGCGGTCTGATTGCGGGCAACACCGGGCAGATGATGGCTCAGATAATTGACGCCGCAACTGTGGCTGTCTGGGCCTTTGGAACCGGCTATATCCTGTTTGCTCTGATCAAACACACGATTGGACTGCGGGTACCAAGAGAAGAAGAGCTGACTGGATTGGATATAGGCGAGCATGGATATTCCGCCTATCCGGAGTTCGTGACCCAGGAGCCCGGCGAAGGTCTGATGACCGCCGGGGTCTCTCATGCTCCGGATAATTCTGCAGAACGGGTGAGAACATGAAGATGATCCAGGCAATAATCAGACCTTCCAAGGTCGAAGATGTGAAAAGATCCCTTGAGGAGTCAGGTTACACAAGCCTCACCTCCATCGAGGTTAAAGGACGGGGACGCCAAAAAGGCATAACCCAGATGTGGCGCGGCGAAGAATACAAAGTGGACATGCTGCCCAAGGTCAAGGTGGAAGTTGTGGTCTCGAATGAGAAGGAGGCAGAGGTCACGGAGATCATAAGAAAAGCGGCCTACACCGGGAATATCGGCGACGGCAAGATCTTCGTCCTGCCTGTGGAAAAGACCATCCGCATCAGAACGGGCGAGACGGACGGCAAGGCCCTCTAGCCCTTTTTTTTTATTTTAAGCTTGGGCTGCGCTCAACATTTTAAATTGGGTCGTTCATCTTGGATGGCTGCAAATTCTAAAGCAAGCTCATCCTCAATTCAAATGTCTTGGCAATGGATCGCTGGCGAGCATTTTTCATCTAATTTAGGGATATGAGCAGAACGGATCGCTTTTTATTATATGCACGTATATGTTCCACCAAGTCCGATCTGGACGGATGTGTCCACCGGAAGTATCTATTAATATTAGTAGATACTCCTTGGGAAATTGGAGAGTATTATGAGACTTAGAGTTGTCAGCTCAAAGAATGAGATTCAGAATCTCAATCCAAATGAAAAAATGATTCACCTCGCATTCCGCGCCAGCAACGTCGATTACCTGAACCTTATGCAGAGATGTCCAAGGCTGCGAATGATTCAGGTGCCGCCATCCTACCGCAAGACCATGTCCAACGCCATCGAGGTATTCATGGAGATGCAGGGCATAGAGATGCTGGAAGGAGATGTTTGGGGCCACAGAAAGGATCTGGATGAGTACTTCACCGTCGAGGACGCCACGGTAGAGGAGATTCGCACCCTCGCTGAGAGCGGCATTGCCGTTGAAGATGTGGCCAATCAGGTCCAGAAGAAGGCTCGGCTCGGAACCGACCTCATCAAGTACATCGCCAAGACCAAGATCGTTGCTTGAAGCTGAAGATCTGCGGAATCAGCAGCAACATTTATCTTTTTATTTAAGACTTAACTGTTTTTTGCCAATTCGCATCTTCTCACTTCCGGCGCTCCTCCTTGCTACACTTCTCGCGGTTAGTCTTGTCATGGAATGGATTCAAACGTATCCGTCCGTGCCGTATCTGTTCTTTTTCTCCATGCTGTCCTTCTCCATCGCATCCATCTCGCGCTGCACGACATTGAAGACCTCGGACATACCCGCGTACTTTCCGGCAAACCAGCCGCAGGCAAAGATCTCGGCATTTTTTTCATCGATGCCGAACTCATCAATCAAACGCCGGATCCAGTCATCCGGTCCGTCAGACTCGGAAAACGATTCTCTGACCTTCTTTGCAATCTCCGCGGCCCGCTCTTTGGAGACGCCGAGCAGCCCGTGAAGAGTCAAATCCGCCATTGTCCGCCTCACTTCCTAAAGACCTGTTCCGCTTCGAGATCAAGCGCCAGGATCACATCCATTGAACCGTCGTCTATGCACTCTTTTTCTCTTTGCACCTGGCGAGAAGATTCTCGTAAGCAACGCCTGCCGGATCGCGAACATCGATCCCCATCTCTCTCGCCACTAAAAGGATGACTGCATCCAGCTCGACAAGCTTTTGCAAAGAGTCCTGCTTCTCATTGGCCAGGGCGATGACCTCTTTGCGGCTCATTCCCGTCTGAGAGGTGATGAGCCGGATTCCCCGGTCCAAAATGCCCTCCTCGGTGCTGGGCTTGAATCCGACCGGCACATCCACAGCTTTTTCATCAAAGGTGGCATGAACCAGGTCGCCTTCCATCTTCACCATTCCTGCCGCCTCCGCCTCTCTCAGCAGGGCGCGCACCTTCTCCGGCGGACCCCACTTCAGGTCAAGGGAGATGGCAAAGATAAAATCGCTGATCTTGAGACTCTTTTTGCCGCGCTTCTTAAAAGGCGTGGCCACCAGAAAGGCTTTTTCTTGATCCAAAGGAACACCTCAACCGTGAGCACCTGATTCGTAATTAATACATAACAGATATAAACTAGCTAGTCCCTTGTAGAGACCATATTTATTTATTGCTTGGGGATAGGGTTTATAAGTTGAAAAAATAACTGTGAAAAAATCCGGCACATGCCATCGTGTGGTGTTAGATGAGACTGATATGCGCGGTCGTTATTCTATTTCTGCTGACCGGCTTGGGATTTGCCCAGCTGTCGCCAGATAAGGAAAGGTTCGATGTGGTGCTCCATCCTGGGGAGGTGGAGGAAAAAACTCTGAAAGTCGTCAACGTCGGAGATGCAACAATCTTCGAGATCAGCGGCACGGAAGTCAGCGGAGATGCCAAGGACTTCATCTTCCTCTCCATGCCCGAGACGAAACCACTGAAACCTCAGGATGAAGCGGAGATCAAGGTCTATTTTGCCATACCTCCGGAGACAAAGCCCGGAACCTATACCGGATACATCTACTTATTGGACAGCACTCCGCCCTCCATGCCCCTGAGAATCGAGTTCAATGTTGTGGTCATAGGCAAGGAGAATTACGGCCTCAGCATGACCATCGATGATGCCAAGTCGGGTTCACTCACCGCCGAGGCGAAGGATACGGCCCAGTTCGAACTGGCTATCAAGAATCTCGGAAGCTTCAGGGATGTGGCATCGATCGGCTCTTCCGTGCTGCCTGAGGGCTGGACGGTTGTTTTGCTTGATGGAGATAAGGATGTGTCTTTGCCTTATGATGTGTCTTTGGACCCGGGCGTCACTCATATCATGAAATTGAATGTCCAAACCTCAAATCCCGGCAAGAAGAACGAGATGACGATTACCGCCACATCTCTTGGAAATAAAACCAAGAATTCCAGCGTGAGCGCGCAGGTTGAGTTCGGCGTGGCGGTTCGGGGCTACAATGTCGAGATCGCAGTGCCGGATGAGATGGCCGCCAACAAGACTTACAGGGGCTCTTTCGAGATAATGCTGGATGTCAAAGAAAAGGTGATGGTGGGAGTCGCCACGCCGCCTGAACTTATGGTCATACCTCTGACGCAGGTCGTGGACGTCACTCCGGAAAAGCCGGGCGTTGCCAACTTCACCATGCTTGCCTCCATGCCGGGTCAGTACCCAATTTTGTTCCGGCTGATTGATTCCAACGGCATTCCCATGCCCGAAGAGATGGCGAGCGTCAATGTTGTGCGTGCCGTGGGCGTTGCGGTCCTGACGGGAGACGACCTCCTCTACAGCACCATCGCCACGGCATGTATTCCAAATAACGACACTCAATATGTCGTGACCGTTCCGCCGGGCAGGCTGAGCGATAAGGATCGAGAGCTTTTGCAGGGCTTTGCCAAGGTCATAATACTCGGCAACCGGAGCATTGTTTCCGGCGATGCGGAAAGCTCCCTGCAGGGCGTTGAGATAAAACGCATCCAGGGCAAGAACCTGTGTGATGAGTCTTGGCTCTTCGCCTCGGAGATCGGCAAGAATGGAACGGCTGAGGTGGTCCTCTCAGACAGTGTGCCGGCGAATCTCTTCAAGGCCTATACATCGGCCAAGACAAGGGGTGTTCCTCTGATTATATGCGGCGGCAATGCAACCGAGGCGAGCGTGTCAGTTATCAAAGATATGACAAAAAGAAGCATCGAGCTCTCAAAGGCTCTGATTTTTGGCGATATAGGTGAGGAGAATGCAAGAGCGCTGCAAAATGCAGGTGTCTCGATGGAAGAGGTGACGCAATGAAGCTGCTGGCAGTGTTATTATTGATCTTCTTCGTGTCCGGCGCATCTGCAGCAGCGGACGGTCCGCTGGAACGAGGCGTTAAGGCAGGTGTAGATGATCTCATTCTTGTCGGCGCAGACGACTGGCATGGCTCAGTCGCTGCCACGCCCCTGGCCATCTGGTCGGAAGACAACCGGACGATCACAAAGCCGCTGCTGATCTTGCCCAAAGATGTGTCTGCAGGAGACCGGAACGGATGGGTTGAAGGGAGCGATCTGGAAAAGTATGGTCCAACCGCCGTTCTCAATACCTTCAAGGCTGCCAATATCACTACCGTCACTGTTCACGGCGAGGGCGACAGGGTCAAAGCTCTGGTAGAAGCAGCCCATAAAGACGGCATGAAGGCCTATGTCACCGCATCCCTGGAGCTTCCGGCCATAGCGCAAACAGAGGTCGCTCAGATCGAGGCCGTAAACGATGCCAGGAAAGCGCTGCTTTCCCAGGCGGGCTTGGAGAGCCTATCTCCTGATGAGGCCAAGATCGACAAAAACTGGCTTCAGATAGCCAATCCGGACATCGGCGGCAATGCCAGCTATTTCTGTCCTGTGAATTTGGAGGTTCAGGATTATCTCTACAGCAAGATAGAGACCTTGATCGACGACTACAAAGCGGACGGAGTAGTGCTCTATAAATTCGGATTCCAGGATGAGAACTATTGCTTCTGTGATGAGTGCAAAGAGAAGTTTTACAGCGATACCGGCATAGATATCACGAAAGTCAACGCCAACAGCTACAACCGGGAAAGATGGAGTCAGTGGAAGCAAGAGCAGGTATCAAAAATCGTGAGCGATGCCAAAAACATCACCGAGGATCTTGGCCCTGCGAAGCTCGGCGTTGCTCTGGACAATCCCTTTGATCGCAATCAGGGTTACAATTATGCGGACATAATCGAGAAGGCGGATTTCGCCATCATCTCTCCGCTCTCGTCCCAGGACGTGCACCTGGCAGCCGGCATGAGCGGCAAACCGGTCTATGTCAGGCTGAGCGACGACTACGCGGGCTACGTCCTCTCCACCCAGAACGTGGAAGGCGCAGTCAAATATATTGAGGACCTCAGAAAGGCTGGTGCTGCGGGAGTGGCCTTTGAGTACAACGTCGTCTACACACCCCTCTGGTCGGAGTTGGAGCCGCCGTCGTCCGCGGCCAGGTGGCTGTTGACGCAGCTTGGCGGAAGCTCGCTTGATATCGGCAATGTCTCCTGGAAGAGCGATCGGAAGCTGGCGGCAAATAACAGCTTCGATCTGGCCGAGAAGATCAGCCGATACTGGAAGAGCAGCCCCGGCGTGGTGCTGGTGGGCGAGAACTACAGCGCAGCCCTCCAGGCCGCGCCAATTGCGTCCTATCTCAACTGGCCTCTCCTCTTCGTGAATGACGGACTGCCTGCAGAGACGGCTTCGGCACTGGCGCGCCTCAATACAAAAGAGGCAATACTGGTAGGCCCGATCTCGGATACCGTGCGCCGCAACCTGACGGACATGAACCTCACGCTGCAAGACGGCAGCCGTGAGTTTCTGGTGGGGGAGATGAAGAAGCGGGGCGAGAGCCCGTGCATGGTTGTATTGACCAATTCCCATGATCTGTCGCTTCTGCCGCCGTCTCCCGATCCGGTTGTGGAGCGAACTTATGTCGATGATCTGCAAGTAAGGGTTGAGGCCACGCCCGGCCAAATACCGGCTGAGGAGCTGGGAGAGATCGTAAGAATGAATTTCACCCTGACCAACACCGGCCAGAAGGATATGACCGACGTAAGACTGGTAGACATATTCCCCATGGGCCGATTCTTGAAGTGGCCAAGGCCCGGCAAAGGCATCGTGAATATCACGGACCCCTATACGGGACTTGAGGCCGACGCTACCAGTTCCTTCATCAACGGCTCACTGCTCAGGTGGAATGTCCGCCATCTGCAGCCGGAGGAGTCCGCCAGCCTCAACCTGGAGGCGGAGATCCTTTATCCCATGGACGCCGGCTGGAAGCAGCGGCTGGACACGGGTGCCACTGCCGCCTATGAAGGATTCTCATACAACCATACCGTCATGAACCTGGATGAGCCGCCGGTCATCAATCTGACATATCCGACCTGGATTTATTCGGGAAGGACAAACATCACCTGGAACATTGACCACAAAGCCGGCTTTACGGCTTTGAATCTCTACAGCCCGGACGACCGGAGCGGAAGGGTGGAGATCACAAACATCACCGAGGACAGGCTCTATGAACTGCGGGTGCAGATGCTGACACCCGGCATTTGGAAGTTCAATATCGAGGTGGGAGACGGGACCGTCCAGAGGACGGAAAATCATACTATCAACGTTCGCTCCAACATCGATGCCCTGAATATCACATCCTTCAGCCACACCAAAGTGCCCAGGCTCTCGCTGGTGGCGGCCCAGGCCGCATCCGCTCGCAAAGCCCTGTTGGTTGATGTGGCCAAGGACCCGCAGCAGATGGACCCACTGGCGGAAGAGGCAAATCTAAAAGAGGTGGTGGACAGCCTCAAGCTCTCGCCCGAGTACCTTACCGTCGTGGGAGATCCCGGTTCCATGCCGTTCATCACCACGGGGCTCATTCAAAAGCTGTCGCCGGTGATGGAATATGAGATCTACAGGGACTATCAGCTTTCCAGAGACGAGGAAAACTACAGCGAGGTTGCCGTGGGCAGGATTGTGGGGCTATCGGTTTATGATGCCTCCCAAATGTTTGCCCGCACATTAGCCTACGACCGGCTCAAGGGTGCCTGGAAGAGCAATGCGCTGGTCATTTCCACGCCGCCTCTATCTTTCCCCCAGGCCCCGACGGCGGGGAGCATTCGAGATTATCTGCTCGAGGCGGGACTGAATGTCAAGGATCTGCGCTATGAAGATGCAACCTATCAGCAGGCCATCTCGCAGATGAATAACGGCCAGAATATCGTGCATTTCGACCATCACGGCAATGAGGAATCCTGGCTGCTCTCCGAGTGGTCGCTGACGGATTCCACATTGACCGGAGCGCACGTGAAGGAATTGACGCTGCCGCCCCAGACGACGACAGCCGCAGCCTGCGTCACCGTGAACCTCAAAGGCTACTATCTGAACGTCAGCGGCACGAGAATGTATATCCCCCGCAACCTTGAGGACTCCATAGCCCTCTCCTTCGTTCGAGCGGGAGCGGTCAACTACGTAGGTGAGTCGGCCCTGTCCTGGATCTTCATATCGGACGACTACTTCAAGAGGTTCTACCAATCGCTGGTTTACGAGAATGCCACCGTCGGCCAGGCGCAGCTTGATGCGGACAATCTCTTCAAGCTGAAGTTCAGGGGCATGGAAGATCTCAAGAAGCTCTCCGATTACCAGGAAGAGCTTCCCGCATGGGCGGAATCGGTCCGGGAGATGACAAACCAAACCGCATACATGGATGTCATCCTGGGAGATCCCAGCTTCCGACCGAACCTGCCCAGGACGCCGGAGCTGCCCTATGCTACAGTCGTCAGCGAAGCCGGAAATACAAGCAACACAAGTAACACAAGTAACACAAATAGCAATAGCACGGGCAGGAATACAACGGTTCTGGCGGCGACCATCATCCCGAAGAACGAGAGCGCCACCGATTGGATTTATTGGACGGAGACGGATAGCTCCTCCGGGAAGCTAAGTCTGAACACACCTCCGGCCATTATCGGCGAGGTCATGCTGCCCAAGGATGCGGACAAGATCGTTGTAAAAGAGAGCGGCCTGGCAGTCTGGCACGATGAAAATACCATCGGTGACCAAAAGAAGGTCATGTGGCCCATCATCCGGCCAAAGCTCGGCGAGAACAGGAGCTTCCAGATCGAGTACGTGATAATCCCCGGAGAAGTCCAGGTGATCAACGTCACCGCCGGCTGGAATGCAGTGTCCGTTTACCTGAATCCGAGGGACGCCTCATCGCAGAAGTATCTCAAGAACAAGCCCTACCGCACCATATTCTCCGTTGATCGCAGCGGCTGGGACTTCAGCATGAAGGATGGAAGCATGGTCAATGTGACCCGTTTTGCGGCAGGCGAAGGATATCTGATAGACAGCGCCGGAAACTTCACCATGGAGATACCGGGAAAACCGGTTGACCTGCCTTTCCGCCTGGATCTGCACTCGGGATGGAACATGATCGGCCTGCCGGTGAACAAGACCGTGAACCTGAGCAGCATCATCGTCAATGCCGAGCACAAGAGGTACAAGTATCCCGAAGCCGTGCAAAAGGGCCTGGTCTCGGCCTTCATCTGGAAGTACGAGGACGGCGGCTGGACGCATCTGGGTGAGAATGAGACCCTGATGCCCGGCAGAGCCTACCTGGTCGAGGCAAAGAGCGATGCTAAGATGGAATTCCGCTAAGCCTGGCGGAATTCTTACATCCCACATCCCGCACGTCCTCTTTTAGCTGTAGTATTTTTCGCATTTTGCGCCAAACAACCTAATAATACGGTCTTGCTCCTCATCGATATTTATAATTTCACGATGAATAGTTCCCCT
>Ga0074198_1001090_pt1 | contig 20472 bp, 21 predicted proteins | sample EPASupsiteSAE323_FD_64527 | JGI IMG/M metagenome (GOLD analysis project Ga0074198, IMG submission 64527) | Bioremediated contaminated groundwater from EPA Superfund site, New Mexico - Sample SAE3-23 | ecosystem: Environmental > Aquatic > Deep subsurface > Groundwater > Contaminated ...
GTTCGAACCCACGGCTTGTGCGAGTCACTGGTTTTCAAGACCAGCTCCTTAAACCGCTCGGACACCCCTCCGTAGAACCGCAAGTAATAATATAACACGCAAAGACCTATTCTGTCAATTGATAAATTCCTTCTTTAATGTTCAACTTTTAACCTCCTAATGTAATACCTAAAAAGAAAAGTTAATTGCTGAAAACTAATTGGAGCTAGCAACTTTACTTGAATAGCTACTGTTCGGATACTTCGTAAGCAGCATACTTCTATATTTTTCTGCTCCTTCTTTTTCTCCTAGTTTATTACTCACAAGCACCAAATAAAAGAGCGTATTTTCTTCAAAATATGCCGTTTTATCAAATGATAAGGAATCTTTTAGATCCGTTTCTGCTTGAGGATAATTACCTTTGGAAAACTCTTCTTTTCCCTTAGCATACAAGTATTTGGTGGCTGGAAGGTATGTTGCTTCTTCCAGCTTGTTAATCTTTTTAATAGCTTCCTCTCCTAGATATTCTTGCTTGATGTTTTTTAATGATTGAGCACAACCTACTTTTTTACCGTTTTTAAATAAGCTATCTGATTTTAACAAATTTTCGTAAGCATCTTTTATGTTCTCAACTTTAGAAATTCCGTACGGATTTTTTGTGCCAGCAGAAGTACTCTTATACGCTTCGTTTTCTGTCTCAAGTTCCTTTATTCTCTTTTTTAAAGCATCTCTCTCAACTACCGCTGAATTTAAACTAATATTAAAGTCTCTGATACTGTTTTCGTGGTTTTTAATTTTATTCTTATATTCCTCAACGTTTCCCGTAAGCTTCATCTGACTAAAAGCAGTTAAAAGCAAAACAGCAAGTGCACTTAAAAATAAAACCCCAGCATATACCCATAAGTATTTTCTTTTTTTAGTTTGATTGTCCAATCTTTTCACCCAATTCATAAAATATTATTGTAGTTTCTTCGCTGTTTTTCTAGCTACATCAATAGCTTGCATTTCTTCAGCTGACAATACATATTTTGTTTCACCATTGTTTATAGGTTTTGCATATGTACATGTTCCATCTCGTGAGTAAACCCCATTCACTACAAAACCATCATCATTTGCGTCAAGTAATGCAATAGCAAAGCTCAAATCGCTTCCCACATTTTCAAAAGCATTATACCTTACCACTCCAATCTTTTGAAAACACTTGATTAAATTTCTGTCAATCTCCTTACAGTGATTTTCTAATTTGATGCTGTTATTATTTACTTCTTCTACTCTATCAAGAAAACAATTTAGAGAGTCCTCTATATTGCTTCCGCTAAAACTTCTAAAAAATCTTTCCTGCTTTTTTGAGAAAATTTTAATTTTAAAAGAGTTATATAGACTTATAATAAAAACTACGAAAAATCCACTTGTAATTAAAATTAAATCCAATAAATTTATTTGAATGGTTCTATTAAGAAAATCCATCTGTCTGCTCCCTCTTTAAATCATTGTTATCCCTTGTTCCTGTTTTTATTCCAGTTCCCATAAAGACGAAATATCCTTCGCTTTTAGCATGGTTATAAAAACATCAACGATTTTTTCATCAAGCTGTGTTCCTTTTATTTCCTCTATAATTTTTGTTGCTTCTTCAAAGGATTTTCCGCTTCTATATGATCTTTCAGATGTAATTGCATCAAACGTATCCGCGACTGCTATTATTTTTGCAAGAAGAGGTATTTGATCTCCCTTTATTCCATCTGGATATCCTTTTCCGTCAACTCTTTCATGATGATATCTTATTATTGGAATCATTTCTTTGAAATCAGGAATGGGAGATAATATTCTTTCTGCAATTGTGGTATGTGCTTTTATATATATTAAGTCATCTTCATCCAGTTTGCCCGGTTTTCTATAAATTTCTTCTGGTACTCCAATTTTCCCTATATCATGAAGCAAGCAAGCAGAATACAGCATTTCTAGCTGATATTGTGGTGTGTCAAACCTTTTTGCAATGCAAACAGAAGCATAAGCCACTCTCTCTGAATGCCCCTGTGCAAATTTGTCTCTTGCTTCAAGTGCATTTGCAAGCATCAATACTGTTTTAGAATAATTCTCTTTTAATTTTTCAACCAGACTTCGATTTTCTTCTGTCATTATATATTTTTCTATGGCATTCTTCACTGTAACTTTAAGCTCATAAGGTTCCCATGGCTTCAAAATATATCTAAAAACATTACTGTTATTAATAACATTTAAAAGCATTTCTGCATCTGCATACATTGCAAGAATTATATTCACTGTGTTAGGACTGTAATGGTTTACTTTTTTTAAAATATCCAGCCCGGGTATTCCACATACCATTTGATCTACAATTATTATCTGAAATCTCTGTTTTTTAAGTATTTCCTCAGCTTCTGCAATATCTCCGGCAACAGCTACCTCATATTCTTTTTCTAATACTGTCTTAATAAGTCTTCTGTTTTCCATATCTTCATCAACTACGAACACAGAATATCTTTGCATAAAATCCCTCCTGAGAGTAATTAATAATTATACAACAAATCAATACCTTTCTTCTTTTTACTTCCTTAGCTTTTCAGCCCAAGAAGTAGTTCTATCAATCTATCAAGCTCTTGGTTTGAAAAATATTCAATCACTATCTTCCCTTTATTTTTCCCCGAGTCAATATGCACTTTTGTTCCTAATTTGTCTTTAAGCTTATTTGAAACATCAGCAACAACATCTTTGATTTTTGTATCTATTATTTTAATTGGTTTGTTATTTATTGTAATCTTTTTTAAATATTTTTCTGCTTGTCTTACGCTTATAATATCCTTTTCAAATTCCTTTGCGATTTTATACTGTTCATCTTCATTTTTAATAGAAAGAAGTACTCTTGCATGCCCTTCAGATATCACCCCCGAAACAACCATTTCCTTAACTCTGCTGTCGAGATTAAGCAATCGCAGAGAATTTGCTACAGCTGAACGGCTTCTTCCTACGGTTGATGCAACTTCTTCTTGTTTTAGCTTGTATTCTTGTATTAATCTTTGAAAAGCTTCAGCTTCTTCTATAGGATTTAAATCTTGCCTTTGAATATTTTCAATAAGTGCAACCTCAAGGATTTCCTTTTCAGCATATTCTTTAATTATAGCCGGTATAGTTTTAAGATTAGCCATTTTTGCTGCACGCCATCTTCTCTCGCCCGCAACAATTTTGTATCTCTCACCCTCTTTTGTAACAATAATTGGTTGTACTATTCCATGAACTTTTATTGATTCTGAAAGAGTTTCAAGTGCTTCTTCTTTAAAAGCTCTTCGCGGCTGTTCTGTATTTGGCTCTACTTCATTTATTTTTAATTCTATTATCTCTCTTTCAGTTTGACTTGTCCCTGGGAACAAAGCCTCTAGGCCTCTTCCTAAGCCTTTTTTTCCCATATTAACCTCCTTTTTGTCGAATAATATTGTTTTGTGTCAGTTTTAGTTTTCCGCATACTCAATTACTTCTTCTGCCAAATCCAAATAACTTTCTGCTCCTTTAGATTTATCATCATACAAAATAATCGGCAGTCCATGACTTGGGGCTTCGCTAAGCCTTACGTTTCTGGGAATTACTGTTCTGTACACCTTATTTTTAAAATGCTTTTTCACCTCTTCCACAACTTCCATGGATAAATTTGTTCTGGCATCATACATGGTAAGAACTACTCCCTCAACATCAAGGGCAGTATTTAAGTGTTTTTTGACTAACTTAACTGTATTCATGAGCTGTCCCAGTCCTTCAAGTGCGTAATATTCGCATTGAATTGGCACAAGGATGGTATCACACGCAGTTAATGAATTTATTGTAAGAAGTCCTAATGAAGGAGGGCAATCTATGAATATGTAGTCATAATCATCCCTTATTGTATCCAGAGATCTTTTTAGTCTTCCTTCTCTAGACATTACCGGAACCAGTTCAACCTCTGCTCCTGCAAGTTGAATGCTGGACGGGCACAAATTAAGATTATCAACACAGGTTTCTATAACAACATTTGATACACTTTCTTCATTTATAAGAATATCATAAATAGACTTTTCAACATCGCTTTTGCTTTTCCCTAAGCCGCTTGTTGCATTACCTTGAGGGTCTATGTCTATAAGCAAAACCTTTTTGCCCTTGGATGCAACGCATGCACTAAGGTTCACTGCGGTAGTGGTTTTACCCACCCCTCCTTTTTGATTGGCTATAGCAATAATTTTTGACACTATTTATCCTCCTTATGTTAAAGACAATTTGTATCGAATTAAATTATACCATATTTTTTTTTATTGAAATAGCTTTTTAAATAAAAACAAAAGAAAATGTTTCACGTGAAACATTTTCTTTTGTTTTTATTTCCCCTATCTATTGTTTCACGTGAAACATTTCTATTGTATTGGTTCTCTTTCAACCTTTCCAGCCTTTCTAGGATAGGCATTTGGTGTGCTTTTAATCTTCCTTATGATAATAATCGAATGTAAAATGTCCGACATTGGCAGTTCAACTTTTTCAATTGCTTCAATTTCTCCTCCCAACACTTTTACTGCCATTTTTGCACTGCACAATTCTATTTCTGGGGCTCCCCCCTTCATCGCAAGCATACATCCACCTATTTTTACAAGAGGTATGCCATACTCTGCTAAAACCGCAAGGTTTGCGACTGCCCTTGAAACAACAACATCATTTTTTTCTCTATATTGCTTGTCCCCTCCAACATCTTCAGCTCTCCCATGAATTGTCTTGATGTTCTTCAGTCTTAATTCCTCAATAATCGCATCTAAAAACTTTACCCTCTTTGCCAGAGAATCCATGAGCGAAACTTCAAGTTGTTCTCCAAATAATATCTTAAGTGGTATCCCGGGGAAACCCGCACCAGTACCCACATCTATTACTTTGTAGCCCCCTTTTATATATTTGCTACAGGTTAGAGAATCAATGAAGTGCTTAATAATTATTTCGCTTGGATTTGTTATAGCTGTTAAATTTATTTTCTCGTTCCATTCTAACAACAGGTTCATATACGTCATGAACATGCGGCGTTGGTTTTCTATTATCTCTATTCCCAATTTTTTTGCCGCTTCATCCAATAAAGCTTCTACTTCCATCTTTTTTCCTCTTTCTATGCTCTGCGAATACTTTCTAGTCTATTTATATTAATATATCTTGATCTTATTGCTTGCATATATAAACAGCACCTCTGATACATCTCACTTTTTTCTGCTCAACTGTTCTAAATATATTATCAAAACAGAGATGTCTGCTGGAGATACTCCAGATATACGAGTTGCTTGTCCAACAGATATTGGTCTGATTAACTCCAGTTTTTCTCTTGCCTCCATGCATAATCCTTTAATCTCTTCATAGACTATCTTTTCAGGTATTTTTTTATTCTCTAACTTGGACATTTGTTGCGCTTGTTGAATTTGTCTATTTATATACCCTTCATATTTTATTCTTATTTCAACCTGTTCTTTCTCGCTGCGAGTCAACGTACTCTCTGTTCCTTCTATCTCTTTCAGTGTTTTATAAGTAATCTCTGGGCGTTTAATTAAATCGCTTGCTTTTACACCAGTTTTGATAATTGTAGTCCCTTCTCTTTCTAATGTTTCGTTTACCCTTTGAGTTGGGGCCAGAATAGTGTCTTCTAGCCTTTTGATTTCTGCTTTAATCTTCCCTTCTTTTTGTAAAAATCTATCATATCTTTCTTGTGTAATCAGTCCAAGATTATATCCCTTTTCAATTAGCCTTTGCTCAGCATTATCCTGTCTCAAAAGAAGCCTGTGTTCAGCTCTAGACGTCATCATTCTGTACGGTTCATTAGTTCCTTTTGTAACAAGATCATCAATAAGAACCCCTATATATGCTTGGTCTCTCCCAAGAACAATATAGTCCTTCTGCTTTACATATTGAGCAGAATTTATGCCGGCGATTATGCCTTGCGCCGCAGCTTCTTCATACCCTGAGCTTCCGTTAATCTGTCCAGCAAAAAAAAGACCTTTGATTGATTTTAGCTCAAGGCTTGGGTTTAGCTGAAGGGGGTCTATACAGTCATACTCTATTGCATATGCTGGTCTCATAATTTTTACTTTTTCCAGCCCCTTAATAGACCTATACATTAAAAGCTGAATGTCCTCGGGCAAGCTTGTTGACATTCCTTGAATATACATCTCGTCAGTATTCAATCCCATAGGTTCAATAAATACCTGATGTCTTTCCTTATCTGCAAACCTTGTTATCTTGGATTCAATTGATGGGCAGTATCTCGGTCCAACCCCTGTAATCTCTCCTGTGAAAAGAGCAGCTTTATGCATATTCTCTCTAATAATATTGTGGGTGTTTTCATTTGTATATGTCAGCCAGCACGGAACTTGTTTTATATTGATTTCTTCATTATCAAAAGAAAACGGAACTATTATTTCATCTCCGGGCTGTTCTTCCATTTTTGAAAAATCAATGCTCTTCATGCTTACTCTAGCAGGGGTTCCCGTCTTAAATCTCATCAATTTAATACCTAAATTGATAAGGCAAGAAGATAGCATTTTGGCCGGGAACAATCCATCTGGTCCACTTTCATAATTAACGTCTCCAATAAATATTTTTCCTTTTAAATAGGTTCCGGTTGTGACCACCACCGAATTAACTTCATATATTGCACCAATATGTGTCTTTACTGCCTTTATTTTTCCGTTCTCTACTAATATTTCAGTTATCTCAGCTTGTTTAATATCTAAATTTTCTTGCTTTTCTAGTGTCTTTTTCATTTCTATCTGATAAGAACGCCTATCAGCTTGAGCTCTCAAAGAATATACGGCCGGTCCTTTTCCTACATTTAGCATTCTTGATTGAATGAATGTTTTATCTGTATTCTTAGCCATTTCTCCTCCTAAAGCATCTATTTCCCTTACAAGATGTCCTTTTCCGGTACCTCCTATGCTAGGATTACAAGGCATATTTGCTATGCTGTCTAAATTAATAGAAAATAAAACTGTGCTGCACCCCATTCTAGCAGAAGCAAGAGCAGCTTCACAGCCGGCATGTCCAGCACCGATTATGGCTATATCATATTCTCCAGCAAAGTATTCCAATTTTCATCCCTCTTTCTATTTCCCAATACAGAACTTTGAAAAGATGTTTCTTATTACTTCTTCCCCAGCCGTATCTCCCGTTATTTCTCCAATTTTGTTTGTTGCTTCAGTTATTACTACCGACACTATATCTATAGAAATACTGTTTGAAACCAGTTTTACTGCTTCCTCTAAGGAGCTTTTTGCTTCATCAATAAGCCTTTTATGCCTTAGATTTGTAATCAGTATTTCATTGTCATAATTGATTTCATTACTAAAAACCAATTCCTTTATTTCTTCTTCTATTTTCCCCAGTCCTTTTTCATTCATTGCAGATATCTTGATAATTCTTCTATGTGGCAGTAGTTCTTCGACTTCCTCTAATGAGAGTTTTAGCTCGAGATCTGTTTTGTTAATAATTGCAATTGTTTTCTTATCTTTTATAATCTCTATTATTTTCTTATCTTCATTGTTTATTTCTTCGCTTCCGTCAAACATAAATAATACCAACTCAGCACTCTCAATAGCTTGTTTACTTTTCTCTATTCCGGCTATCTCAATCTTATCTGTTGTTTCCCTTAATCCAGCTGTATCAAGTATCTTAACTGCAATACCGCCTATCTCTAAGAATTCTTCAATTACATCTCTTGTAGTTCCTGGAATATCTGTAATTATTGCTTTTTCTTTCTTGGCTAAAGCATTTAGCAGGGATGATTTCCCTACATTCGGTCTGCCTATTATTGCTACTTCTATACCTTCTTTTAATATTTTCCCTTGAAAATATGTTTTTGAAAGCTTTTCTATCTCAACAATACAGTATCTTAGTCTCTCTTCTATATTCTTTCTGCTTACTTCTTCAATATCATATTCTGGGAAATCTATTGCCGCTTCAATATCAGTAATAACATCAACCAAGTTGCTTCTTATTTCTTTAATTTTCCCCGAAAGTTTGCCTTCTAATTGTTTTAAGGATGCTTTCCTCGCCGTTGTTGTTTTGGAATTAATCAAGTCAATTACTGCCTCTGCTTGAGGCAAATCTACTCTACCATTTATAAACGCTCTCATGGTGAATTCTCCAGGCTCAGCCAATCTTGCACCATTATTAATAACCGTTTCCATAACTTCTTTGGCTATTATTAATCCTCCATGACAGTTAATCTCAGCAATATTTTCTCTAGTATAAGTGTTCGGCTTTACAAAAAAAGACACCAAAACCTCATCTATTTTCTGATTCTTTAAAGGGTCAACTATATATCCATATTTTATGGTATAAGTCTTTTCCCCTCGATTAGAAGCTTTTGCTGGCTTAAATATTTTTTCAATTATTTCAAACGTTCTTTCTCCACTTATTCTAATGATGCTTATTCCACTATTGCCTAAAGGCGTTGAAATAGCGGCAATCGTATCATCAATAGTATAGCTACTGTTCATTTTCCCTCCAAGAATAAATTCTCTATCAAACCTTTTGCCTATCATAATAACTTACGGAAAAAATAAAGCACCTACAGGTGCTTTATTTTAATGCGATTACTACCTTTCTGTTTGGTTCATCTCCTACACTATAGGTTTCAATGTGTTTATTATTTTGGAGTGTTGAATGTATTATTCTACGCTCATATGGATTCATAGGCTCCATCGTTACACTCTTTTTCATTGTTACAACCCTTTCAGCAATTCTATTTGCAAGCTTCACGAGGGTTTCTTCTCTTTTTTGACGATAATTTTCTGTATCTAATAAAACTTTTTTGTAATTTGTCTGTCCTTTATTCGCAACAATACTTGTAATATATTGTAGTGCATCAAGAGTCTCTCCTCTTCTTCCAATAATTACGCCCATATTTTGCCCTTGCAAATCGATATCTATTTCTTCTTCTGTTTCATTCATTATTATATCTACTTCTAAATCCATTTCTTTAAAAACTTGTTCAAGAAATCTTCTGACACTATTACTTTCTTTAGGCTTTACGGAAACCTTCACTCTCGCTTGCTTTGAACCAAGCAAGCCAAAAAGCCCTTTATTTCCCTCATCAAGAACCTCTATATCAACGTCTTCTCTTTTTACATCCATTTCTTCTATTGCGAGGATTATAGCTTCATTAATAGTTTTCCCTGTTTTTTCAACACTCTTTGTCATCTATTTTGCCTCCTTCTTTATAACATAAATATTTATCAATGCCTTCTGTTGTATAAGTTGTAAAAGGTTCCCTAATATCCAATATACACTAAGAGCAACCGGAACTAAAAACGAAAAATATAGTGTCATCAAAGGCATCATTATAATCATTTGCGTTTGCATCGATTTTTGCATATCTGTCATTTCTTTACTATTTGTAGGCATCTGACCATATTTTGAAGCCAAAAAAGTTGTTGCACATGCTAATATTGGTATTATCCATAATATAATATATTTTTGCCTTTCTTGCTGCGGAGGATTAAGTTTAGGAACATCTCCAAGGTTTATTCCTAATAAATACATATTCATATGCGCCAGGTTCCTTGCTTCCATGAGTGCAATTACATTTTTACCGCCATTTTGTTTTTCTATTTCAGCTTTCAACTGTTTGTATATACTAGGGTTTTTCTGCAATTTTTCAAGAAATTCAACTTGTTTATAATAATTCCCTTGAGCTACATTAGATGCAAAAGTGTTTGTTTTGGTTATTTCCTGTATATTAAACATATAAGTAATAGGACTGGTCATAACTAGAAACAAAGAATATAATATGAAAAAATTTATCAACAAAGGTAAGCATCCTCCAAAAGGATTAACCTTTTTTTCTTGATATAACTGCATAAGTTCCTTATTTAAGGTCTCTTTGTCGTTTTTATATTTTCTTTGCAATTCATTTACCAATGGCTGAATTTCGCTCATTTGAGCCATTGATTTAAAGGATTTAATTGCAAAGGGTAATAATAAAAATCTTATTATAATTGTCAATATTACTATTGCTATACCATAATTAAACCATACTAAATTATATAAATTATGTAAAACAAACCCCAAAACATGAGCTATTGAACTAAACAAAGATGACATAAATACTTCCTCTCTTGATTTCTATTTGAGCACATCATACCCTCCTGGGTGAAATGGGTGACATTTTATAATTCTTTTTCCTGATAACCAAAATCCCTTCAAAAGACCATGCTTATTTATAGCATCAATTGCATACTGCGAGCAAGACGGATAAAATCTACATGTTCGACCTTTTAAGGGAGATAAATAGTTTTTATAAAAATTTATTACAACAATTGCTAACCCTGCGGCTCTTTTATTCATCTTTCCTCCTGAGACCGCTCTTGTTGAAAATTTCAACTATATCTTTTTCTAGTTCTTTAAAGCCTATATCCTTCTGATTGCTTTTCCAAAGAATAACTATATTATTTCCAGTAACTATCCTTCTCTCATTTAGTCTATAGCATTCCCTTATTAATCTTTTTATTCTATTTCTCTCTACGCTGCAGCCAATTTTTTTACTAACCGCAATCCCTAAATTATTAATTGCAACGCTATTTCGTAGGAAATATATCACTACATATTTTCCCTTAATCCATTTTCCTCTTGTAAACACTTTTTTAAATTCGATGTTTTTCTTTAATGATTCTGTATTCTTCATCCTTTTTCCTTAAGGAAAATTTTTATTTTGAAAAAAAGACCACATCATTGCGGTCTTAAGCTGATAATTTTGCTCTTCCTTTTAGTCTTCTTCTCCTTAAGACTTCTCTTCCATCTGCAGTCTTCATTCTCTTACGAAAACCATGAACCTTCTTTCTTTTTCTGTTGTTAGGCTGAAATGTCCTTAACATATTTTTTCCCTCCCAATTTATTCAAAAGATAATTAACAAAATTATTATTTTCAGACTTCAAGCTAAAATAACATTGCGATTATACTCTAGAAATAGCTTTTTGTCAACAGTTTACCCTTTATAAAAAATAATTATTTACAATTGAACATTCTCATCTTATTTGATATATTATTTAATACTCACCAAAGATAATCTTTATATGTTTGTTTTTAATATGAATATACAAAAGATATATTAATATGTGGATAAATATGTTGATAAGTTTATAGTTTTCCACACATTTTTATTTATTATTAAGGTTTTTTGATATATAATTAACTGAACAAAAACAGCTATACTTTATCGGGAGGTTTTTAAGTGAGCATTAATATTAATGACCTTTGGGAAAAGGCATTACATCTAATAAAAACTGAACTGACACAAATAAGTTTTGATACTTGGATTAAAACCATTACACCAATATCCATAGATGAAGACGATATAGTTATGCAAGTTCCTGCAGATTTTTATAAAGGAATGATTGAATCAAGATATTCTATTCTAATAAAAAATGCAATTAAACAAGTTTCTTTAAAGGAATATAATCTTGTTTTAGTTTCCTCTCTTGAAGAATTAAAAGCTACGGAAGAAAAAAATGAATTAAGACCTTTAATAACCCATAATTCAAATTTTCTTAACCCAAAATACGTTTTTGATACTTTTGTAGTAGGAAATAGTAATAGATTTGCTCATGCAGCAAGCCTTGCTGTGGCGGAATCTCCAGCCTCTGCTTATAATCCTCTTTTTTTATATGGAGGAGTTGGGCTAGGTAAAACACATCTTATGCATGCAATAGGTCACTATATTTTACAGCAAAATCCCTCTTCAAAGGTCCTTTATGTATCATCCGAGAACTTCACAAATGAGCTGATAAATGCAATTAAGGATGACAAAAATAAAGAATTTAGAGCAAAATATCGTAGTATAGATGTTCTTTTAATAGATGATATCCAGTTTATTGCTGGAAAAGAACGTACTCAAGAAGAATTTTTTCACACATTTAATGCTCTTTATGAAGCTAATAAACAGCTTATTATTTCTAGTGACAAACCTCCAAAAGATATAGTTCCTCTTGAGGACAGGCTTAAATCCAGATTTGAATGGGGCCTTATTTGTGATATCCAAGCACCTGATTTAGAAACAAGAATCGCAATTTTAAGAAAGAAAGTTCAACTTGAAAAGCTTGAAATACCTAATGAAGTACTCTCGCACGTTGCAAATAGAATAAATTCCAATATTAGGGAATTAGAAGGAGCTATAAATAGAATTGTTGCTTATTCAACTTTAAACAATAAGCAGATTACTCCTGAATTAGCAGAAGAAGCAATAAAGGATATTCTTTCGCAATCAAAAAATAAGGTTATTACTGCATCTATAATAATAAGCACTGTTGCAAAATACTTTAATTTAAAAATCGACGATTTTAAATCACAAAAAAGAAATCGTGATATTTCTTATCCAAGACAGATAGCAATGTATCTTTGTAGAGAAGTTACTGGAATTTCATTACCAAAAATTGGAGAGGAATTTGGTGGAAGAGATCACACTACTGTAATACATGCATATGAAAAAATATCTAAAGAAATTAAAATTAACACAGAATTACAAATAGTTATTGATGATATTACTAAATCACTTAAGAATCTTTAATATATTAACATTTTTATGTGTATAAGTTAGTAGTTTCTTGTTTATAAAATACATTTTTTATTTTTGATATAATAACTTAAAAAAATAAACAACTTATCCCATAATTATCCTAAGGTTCAATTGGTTTATATAAGTAGCTTTGAAGGCATTATCAACATTATCAACAGCACTTACTATTATTACTACTAAATTATTTAATTAATTATTATTCAAAGAGGTGAAAAAATGAAAATTGTTTGTGAAAAAGAAAAACTTGCTTCTGTAATAAATATTGTACAAAAAGCAGTTTCATCTAAAACAACTTTACCAATACTTGAAGGAATTCTTATTGAAACTGTTGAATCAGGAGTAAAATTTACATCAAATGATTTAGAGATTAGTATTGAATGTTTATTACAAGCAGAGGTTAAAGAAAGTGGAGCCGTTGTTGTGGAGTCAAGAATGTTTGGTGAAATTATTAGAAGATTACCAGATACGGATATTATTCTTTATTCAGAAGATAACGGAGTTTTTGTAATAGAGTGTGAAGGATCATTATATAGACTTGTATCATTAAATCCGGATGAATTTCCAAAGATTCCAGAAGTTAAAGTACAAGAATCAATTTCAATAAAACAAAATATATTAAAAGAAATGATAAGACAAACTATTTTTTCTGTAAGTGTAGATGAGAATAGGCCAATATTTACAGGATGCCTTCTGGAAATAAAGGAAGAATCAATAAATATGGTTTCTGTTGATGGATTTAGACTCTCTTTAAGAAGACAGAGATATGAAGGAGAAGGAAATAATTTAAATGTAGTTATTCCTGGGAAAACATTGAATGAAATTTTTAAAATTCTCCAAAATAATAATGAAGAAATATCTATAAGCGTTGCTAAAAATCAGGCTTTATTTAAAATGAAAGATGTTAAAATAGTTTCTCGAATTCTTGAAGGAGAATTTTTAAATTATAAAGCAGCTATACCTGTTGAAAAAGAGATTAGAATAAAAGTAAATAAGGATTTTTTATTATCTGCTTTTGAAAGAATATATTTATTAACGAGGGATGAAAAGAAATATCCTGTAAAATTAAAAATAGAAAATAATGTTATTACTATTATGTGTAACAGTACAATTGGTAATGCAAAAGAGGAGATTTCTGCTGAAATAGAAGGAAAAGATATTGAAATTGGGTTTAATCCAAAATATTTTATTGATGCTTTAAAGGTTATTGAGAAGGAGCAGGTTTACATAGATTTCACAACAAGTATGGCACCAGGAGTTATAAGACCAGTTGAAGAAGAAGAATTTATATATATGATTCTTCCGGTAAGAATTAGGGAAGAAAATATTTAAACTGGAGAAAGTAAATGTATGTAAATAGAATAAAGTTAATTAATTTTAGGAATTATCAGCATGTTGAAGTCGGGTTTTTAAATCAAATAAATCTTTTGTATGGAGATAATGCTCAAGGAAAAACAAATATTATAGAAGCAATTTGTTTAAGTTCTTTAGGAAAATCACAAAGAATAGCAAGAGACTCCGAAATGATTTTATTTGGAAGTGAAAACTATTTTGTGGAAATAGATTTGATTAAGAATAATAGAAGTTATAAAATAGAAATTGGAGTAACTAACAAAAAGGAAAAAAGGATTAAAATTTCAGGAAGAGAAATAAAAAAGGTTGGGGAATTACTTGGAAAATTAATTATTGTTTTATTTTCTCCTGATGAATTAAAGATTATTAAAGAAAGTCCATATTACAGAAGACGTTTTTTAGATATACTAATCTGTCAGTTAAGTGCATCATATTTATTAAATTTACAGAAATACTACAGAATAGCAGCACAGAGAAATAATTTATTAAAACAAATAAAAAAGAAGAGAGAATTAGTAGAAACTTTAGATATATGGGATAGAGAATTTTCTCAAACAGCAGTTTTAATTTTAAAAAAAAGAAAAGAATATATAGATAAAATAAAAGAAAAAGCTGAAAAAATTCATTTAAAACTTACTGAGGAGAAAGAAAATCTTCAAATATTTTATAAGTCAACCTTTAAAGGAATATCGGCTTCAGTAGACGAAAGTATAGAAGAATTTATGATATCTCTAAAGCATATGAGAGATGCGGATATTGAGAAAGGATTTACTCATATCGGTCCGCATAGAGATGATATTATAATTAAAATAAATGGTAAAGATGCTACAAAATATGGTTCTCAAGGACAACAACGGACAGTTGTACTTTCTTTAAAACTTGCAGAATTAGAAGTTATAAGGGAAGAGATAGGGGAATATCCAGTACTTTTACTTGATGATGTTTTTTCTGAACTTGATGCGAAAAGAAGAAGATTTCTTATAGATTATATAAAAGGAGTACAGGTTTTTATAACATCTACGGAAAAATTAGAAGATAGATACTTTATTGATAATATAAGTTATTACAGGATTAATGATGGAAGAATAGAAAATTAATTGGAGGTTTTATGTTTATTCATTTAGGAAAGGATGTTGCAGTTCCGGTAAAAAGCATAATTGCAATTTTAGATCTTGATACAACAACAACATCAAAAATAACAAAAGAATTTTTAAAAACGGCGCAGGAAGAAGATTTTATCGAAAATATATCTGAAGATATTCCTAAATCGTTTATAATTACCGAACAAAACAAAAAGAGCAGAATTTATCTTTCTCATATTTCTTCAGTAACCCTTCAAAAAAGAGCAGATTTTCTTAAAGGGCTTGAAAACATATGATAATTCAATAATGGAGGCCGAGAATATTTATGGAAACAAATAAGGGTAGTTCAAATTATAATGAAACATCTATACAAGTGCTTGAAGGACTAGAAGCTGTAAGAAAAAGACCGGGAATGTATATTGGAAGTACATCAAGCAGAGGGCTTCATCATCTTGTTTATGAAGTCGTAGATAATAGTATAGATGAAGCGCTGGCAGGATATTGTGATAATATAGATATAATCATTCATCCTGATAACTCATTGACTGTTGAAGACAACGGAAGAGGTATCCCTGTAGGTCTACAACCCAAATTAGGGATTCCTGCAGTTGAAGTAGTCTTTACAGTCCTCCATGCAGGGGGAAAGTTTGGGGGAGAAGGCTATAAGGTTTCGGGAGGGCTTCATGGGGTTGGAGCATCGGTTGTTAATGCTCTTTCTGAATGGCTTGAAGTTGAAGTTTTTAATGAAGGAAATCTTTACAAAATGAGGTTTGAAAGAGGAAAGACGGTTGTTCCTCTTTCAAAGATAGAACCAACTAAGAAAAGGGGGACAAAAGTAACCTTTAAACCAGACGCGGATATTTTTGAATCAGTTATATTTGAAGAAGAAATATTAGTTCAAAGACTAAGAGAGCTTGCGTTCCTAAATAAAGGTATAAAAATAATAATTACCGATGAAAGAAAAACTGAAAACAATAAGAAGGTTCTTCACTATGAAGGGGGAATAGTTTCTTTTGTTGAATATATTGATAGAAATAGAGAAGTAATAATGAAAAAACCTATTTTTTTTGAAGGCAGAAGGGACACAACAACAGTGGAGGTTGCGCTCCAGTATAATGATTCTTATATTGAAAACATTTTCAGTTTTGCAAACAATATCGGAACAACAGAAGGAGGAACACACCTAGTAGGATTTAAAACAGCGCTTACAAAAGTCTTTAACGATTATGCAAGAAAATATAATATGATAAAAGAAAGCGACAAGAATCTTCAAGGGGAAGACGTAAGAGAAGGATTAACTGCCATTATTAGTGTTAAGCTCACAGAGCCACAGTTTGAAGGACAAACTAAGACCAAGCTTGGCAATAGTGAAGTTAGAGGAATAGTCGATACTCTTGTAAATGAAAAACTTGCAGATTTTTTTGAGGAAAATCCATCTATATCAAAAGCTATACTTGATAAGTGTCTAGTGGCAGCAAGAGCTAGAGAAGCGGCAAGAAAAGCAAGAGAGCTTACTAGGAGGAAAACCGCGTTAGAAGGAACAACTCTTCCAGGTAAACTTGCAGATTGCTCTGAAAAAGATCCTGCTTTAACAGAGATATATCTTGTTGAAGGAGATTCTGCCGGAGGTTCAGCAAAGCAGGGAAGAGATAGAAAGTTTCAGGCAATTCTACCTCTATGGGGGAAAATGCTGAATGTAGAAAAGACGAGGTTGGATAAAATATATAATAATGAAAAATTATTGCCTGTAATAACAGCTATTGGAGCAGGGATAGGAAACGATTTTGATGTTCAGAAATTAAGATATCACAAAATTATACTGATGGCAGATGCTGACGTCGATGGCGCACATATAAGAACACTTTTGCTTACATTCTTTTTCAGATATATGAGACCACTTGTTGAAGAAGGGTTTGTGTATATAGCGCAGCCTCCGCTATATAAGGTTGCAAAGGGAAAAGAAATAATTTATGCATATACTGATAAAGAATTAGAAAAAGTTTTAGAGAAAACGGGTAAAGAAGTAAATATCCAAAGATATAAAGGTCTTGGAGAAATGAATCCAGACCAGCTTTGGGAAACAACGATGGATCCCGAAAAGAGAACACTTCTTAGAGTTGAACTTGAGGATGCAGTTGCAGCTGATGAAATATTTACAATATTAATGGGTGATAAGGTTGAGCCTAGAAAAGAATTTATTGAAACCCATGCAAAATATGTTAGCAATCTTGATATTTAATATAGTAGATTATATTCAATGAGCATAAAAACAAAGAAGCAGAGCGTTTAACTGCTTCTTTGTGCGTATTTTTAACTAACAGGGTGCATGATTTATAAAAAATGAAAGAATTTATGATAACAATTAACATTTGTTTTGTTTTGTGTTAAAATATTGATATAAGGGATTTTTTTTAACCTAAACATGAGGAGGAAATTTATGGATTATGCAATTTTGGGCAAGAAATTAAAGGAAGTAAGAGATAAAAGCGGATTAACTATGGAAGAATTCGGCAGACTTTTCGATGTTGGTCGAATTACTATTTCAAGATGGGAAAAAGGGAAAAAGGTGCCCGATTTAGATGCACTGATTAAGATATCTGAAAATTTCAATAAACCGCTTGATTTTTTTGTTAAAGAAGAGTTCCCGTCGAAGGATTTATTAGAATCACTTGGGTATGATGTTGGCTTCAAAAAGGGGTATGCAGAAGCAATCGAAAATGTAAAAGATAATATCCATAAAGTTTTCTTTAATATGTAATTATAAAAATAGCAGGCCTTTCAGCTTTTGACTATGTGATTAAGAGGTTAAGTATTCAAAAGCTGAAAGACCTGCTATTGCACCATCTGAAACGGCAGTCGTAACTTGGCGAACATTCTTTTTCCTAACATCGCCAGCAGCAAATACACCTTTAATGTTGGTTTCCATATTTTCATTTACAGAGATGTAGCTGTTTTCATCCATAAGTAATTGCCCTTTTAAAAAATCTGTTTTAGGGGACAATCCAATATATACGAAAAGACCTTCTGTATCAATTTCGGAATAAGCACCTGTTTTTGTGTTTTGAACTATTACACCAGAAAGACAATTTTTTCCGATAACTTTCTTTACTTCAGAGTTTAGAATAAAATTAATTTTTTTCCGGTTATTTGTTTCTTCTTGTAATATTTTTGAGGCCTGAAAGGTATCAAGCTGGTGTACAATGGATATTTTTTCGACATATTTTGAAAGGAAAAGAGCTTCTTTAAGAGCCGAATTTCCACCCCCAACAACAATAATATTCTTGTTTTTATATAAAGGACCATCACAAATTGCACAATAATGAATACCTTTTCCGTAAAAACGGTCTTCCCCTTCGGCAGGAAGTCTGCGAGGGTCCGCACCGGTTGCAATAATAACTGTTTTTGCTTCATATACAGTATCTTCTGTAATTATTTCTTTTAACGAAGAGGTAAGAGTAACCTTTTGTATTATTGCCAAGGAATGTATTCTTGTGCCAAATTCTTCAGCTTGTTTTAGCATGTTTTTTGCAAGGGTTCTCCCTTTTATCATTCCTTTTGTTCCGGGGTAATTTGAAATATTTTCTGTGGTAAGAAGCTTTCCTCCAGGAAAAGATTCTTCAAGAAGAATGGTTTTTAAGCCTTCGCGGGAAGAATAAATTGCTGAAGCTAGACCTGCAGGACCACCTCCAATTATAAGAACATCACAAAAAATCTTAGTCATTTCTTCATGGTCAGTTTTTTTATTTCTAAAAGGTTTTAAGAGAGAAAGCAGGTCGCGGCTTGAAACATTGCCAATAAGTCTTTTAGAAAACTCTTTACCATTGTAAAAAAAAAGAATAGTAGGAACACTTTTTATTTCATATTTTTCACACAAAGTTTTGTTTTCATTACGCAAAATTTTATAAAAGGTTATTTGTCCACAATAATCTGAATAAATTTTTTCTAGAGTAGATGACAATGACTTACATGCAGGACAATTCTCGGAAGAAAAGATAATAACAACAGGAAGAGGGCTTCCCATAATTTTATTTTCAAAGGAAACGGTATCTAGAAAAGGTATTTTTATTGACATATAGGCCCTCCAGATGAAAAAAATTATTTGAATTATAATGGATTCTTTGCTCTAATATATTCTTGATTAACCAAAAATGTAATAAAATTCAACTCAAAATATTTTAAAAGTATTTTAAGTTTTTTATAAAAAGGGAGAGAAGTTTAATAATGGGTTAAGACGCTCTTTGTAGATGATAAATAAATTAATTTCTTGAGGGAAACAATTAATAATATAAGAGTCATAACAAATGATAATTTCAAATTGAAAAAAGTAAGGTGTAAAAACAAATTAAAAAATTATATAATAAGGTTGAATAATGTCGGATGCATAAGAGGTGAAAAAATGAAAGGCTATATATTGCTTGTTGATGAAGTTGGGATTGTTAAGATTGAAATAAACGGAATACTTAAGGAATATGGCATAGAAGTTGCCCACGTTAAAGATGGATTAGAAGCCCTAAATTATCTTCATGTGAATAAAGAAAACGTGAGGTTGATTCTGTGGTCGTATGTTTCTCAAGACTATGCAGATTTTGAAACAATAAAAAATATAAAATCAAAGGAACACTATCAAGCTATTCCTATAGCAATTATTTCTAAATTTACAGACAGAAAATACATAATTAAGGCTATTGAATCTGGTGTGAGCGAATTTATTGCAAAGCCATATGATAATGAAACGGTTGTAAAAAAGATTGATAAACTATTGGGAAATATTATTCTTGGAAATACTGGAAGAGAGCAGGAAGATGTACTGATGTTTACTTTTTCTGATATGCTTACTCGCGAAATTAAAGCTGCGGGGAGAGGCAACCATGCGATGACAATTCTTTTAGCAACTGTAGTTGATGAAATAGGGAAAATGAAAAACACCAATGAATTTTATGATGTAATAAATGATATGGTTAAAATCACAAGAACAAAGCTAAGAGATACTGATACAATATTTTATTATGGTTCAAATAATATGATAGGGCTGCTTCCTTTCTGTAATAAGGAGGGGAGTATAGTAGTTGAGCAAAAAATCAAAAATATTTTTAATGCCAATTCAACTTTAAAAACAAAAAGTAGGGGCATTGCTCTTATTGCTTCCAGTGTAACATTTCCTGAAGATGGGAAAATTAAAGAAAAACTTCTTGAAAAGCTGACAAAAGATTTAATAAATATCACTTCATAAAAGGGTGGTAGTTAATTGTTGAATTAAAAGGAGATACAAATGATTGATAAAGAAAAAATAAAAAAAGCGGTTAGAGAAATCCTTGAAGCAGTAGGAGAAAACCCTGATAGGGAGGGGCTAATTGAAACACCTGATAGGATATCGAGAATGTATGAAGAAATCTTTGAAGGAATGAATATAGAACCTACAAGTGTTATGAAGATTTTTCAGGAAGAAAACCATGAAGAAATGATAGTGGTTAAAGATATTCCGGTTCAGT
>Ga0074198_1001094_pt1 | contig 20406 bp, 16 predicted proteins | sample EPASupsiteSAE323_FD_64527 | JGI IMG/M metagenome (GOLD analysis project Ga0074198, IMG submission 64527) | Bioremediated contaminated groundwater from EPA Superfund site, New Mexico - Sample SAE3-23 | ecosystem: Environmental > Aquatic > Deep subsurface > Groundwater > Contaminated ...
TCGTACTTTACCGCTGTATATATTACTCGCTGCTGATTTTAGGTTCCCGCCGTGCTTGCTGATATTTCAACTCCATTTATTTTTATTTTTCCGCCTGTGAATCTTTTATCAAATTTCAATTCATTAATCGTTTTCGCGGGGTCGATCGCACCGAGATGGCTTACCGAAGACATTTTTGTAACTCCAGTGCTCGTGTCCTGAAAAGCGCTGCTCAATCCGGCGGCGCTTAAAAAATTCGACGTATCGTTGGCGGCGCCCGCTATTATAGCGTTTTTGTTGCCTGAAACGGCGTTTTCAAGTATGATTTTATCTGTAGTAGAATCATAAGTCGCCTTAACTCCGGTATCTGAGGTAGAAGAATTTATTTTAGCAAGAACGTCGTTTAACGAATCGGTCGAAGAATCCACCGAAATTTGAACGTTATTAATAGAAAAAACACCAGTAGTAATTGATTGGGGAATAGATGATGACAGCTTCGCCGTTGGATCTATAGACGCGCCGACAGATGACAATGAACTCGCCACGCTGGACGAGGCGATTTTAGTTATACTGTCGATGACATAACTGCCAGTGCTAAGATTCGCCGAATTAACCGTCGCCGAAACCGAAGTGGAAGAAGAGGATATCTTTTTGGTAGAAAAAGGGGTTTCATAAGTCAAATCACTCATTAGCGATTTCAACTCTAACATTTTTACATTTATATCTTCAAGTATAGGCAAACGATCATTAACCGCCGCCTGATCTTCTTCAAGAGTAAGCAACGGTTTTTTTTCAACCGCAAGCAACTTACTTATTATGCCTTCCGTATCCATTCCGGATGCAAGGCCGGAAACGCTAAAAGTGCTCATAAACCCCCTCCTTAATTAATCCTACGCTTTTTTATCTACTACAATGCCTACTTCATTGGCAACGGCTTCTATGAATCGTCTTACTTCTTCGGCTGGTATTTTTCTAATAATTTCATCGGTATTATTATCGACAACATTTATATAATTTCTTCCAACTTCCTGATTATAAACAAATTTAATACTTTTGTCAAATATTAAAACCAGCTTATTCGCTTTATCTACGGAGTCGGAAATAGTTTTAGAATCTATAATATCTTCCTTTTGCTTTTCTTGAACCAATTCGTTAGTTTGCTTTAAATTTGAATTATTTTGCAAACTGTCATTTTCTGCATTACGTTCTGCAGCCTTAACATTTTGCATTAAAGGTACGCCGCTATTGGGTTGAATACTATTAAGGCTGTTAATGTTATTCATATCAAACACCTCTTTTACGATTTAAATTTTGCTTGAAAGAAGGGCAGGAAATCCTGCCCTTCTTTTTTTATTTAGCGAAGAAGTTGTAATATACTCTGCGGCTTCTGGTTGGCCTGAGCCAACATCGAGGTGCCTGCCTGCATCAATATCTGTTGTTTTACGAATGTAGTCATTTCGAGCGATACGTCGGCGTCCCTGATTCTCGATTCCGCCGCGGTAATATTTTCACGCTGAATTTGCAGGGTCTTATCGGTGTAATCGAGCCTGTTCATGATTGCGCCCATCGTAGCTCTCTTGCTGGATATGTCCTTGATGGCCTGTTGAACGACTTTTAACGTAAGCGCTGAATTGCTCGAACTATCGACTTTAATATCGGCGAGCGATCCGAATTTAGACGAAGCGCCTTTACCTATGCTTGTCGCATCGATCGAACCGATGCTGTATTTCAAATTCTGCTGATAGTTAGCTCCGGTTTGAAGATTGAGCTTGCTCGTCGTCGTAAGGGTAATAGTAGCTGCATCGCTTATAGAAGCTAATCTTACAAAGGCCATCGTCTGGGTCGAAGCGACGGAAGCGTTCGAAGTTACGACGCTGCTTGCAACAAGAAGCGATGAAGCTCCGTTGACTATATATCCGCCGTACGAACCATTATAAAGCTCAACGCCGACTTTTAAACCGTAAGCTTTGGAACCGGCATTCTGCATTTCAAATACGGTGCCGCCTTCACTCGACTTAACGGTCATCGCTATGCCGTCGAGGGTCGCCGAAGCATTGGTACCCGATATGGAAGCCGACGACAAACCTAAGAAGCTCTGCAATATAGTGGTGTTGCCGCCGAGGGTTATGTCGTTCGCCTTATTAGTAAGGGTATTGTAAGAACCCACTATTGCATAACCAACTACCGTGCCGGCTGACGGAGTGGATATATTAGCCGCATCAGAGTCGATTTTTCCGGATATTAAAGAAACCTGGCGGGTCTGGCTCATTGTAGCTATAACGCCGGTCTTTGAGTTCTGAGTATTAATTTTATTGACTATCGATTCGACGTTGTCGCCGCTTGCTACGCCTATTTCAACGCCGTTAATTACTATAGAAGTCGTGCTTGATAAAGTAGAAGTAGCTGCTGAAGCTAATGCCGCCGATTTATTAATCGCCGCGCCGCCCTGGCTCGTCAATGAAAAAATCGCGCCTGTAATGTCCTGGGCATCGCCAGTGACGCTTAAAATTTTTACTGAACCGTTGGTCGCGTTGGCTGTGCTTGCAACTAAATTAGATTTGATATCAAGGTTGCCGTTTAAAAGTTTAAGGGTGTTATATTCGGTGTCTGAAGATATAGTATTGATCTGACCAACTAATTGATCGATTTCATCTTTTATCGTATCGCGATCGCTCTGGGTAAGAGTCTGGTTCGATGCGCGAACCGCGAGCTCTTCCATACGCGAAAGCATTTTGCCAACCTGGTTTAACGCACCTTCAGCTATTTTAAAAAGCGCTATGCCGTCTTGAGTATTCTGGATAGCGGTTGTTATACCCTGACGCTGAGCGTACATCTTTTCTACGATTGCAAGACCGGATGCATCGTCAGCGGCGCTGTTGATTCTTAAACCCGACGAGAGTCTTTCCAATGTTTTATCCATTGAAAGGTTGGTTTGATAAAGATTTCTCTGAGCATTAACTGCTGCGATATTAGTATTTAAATACATAAAAACCCCTCCTTGATATTTCCTTTAATGACTTCCATGCCATTAAACTTTAACTACTCACTTATGTTATCGCATATTCTGTAAAAAACAAAAAGTTAGTTTTAGCTCATTTCACTTCATTTTTTTATTTTTTAAAGCTTTTTCGACGTTTTTCACTTGAAAATGACTGATTTTTAGCTATTTTTAATTTCATTATTATAAGTTTTTAATAATAGAAAAGAAAAAGGGACTGCCAAATTTTATCTTTTTGAACAATCCCTTTCTTTACTGTATAATTTTCGGTTGAAACAATTATGATTATTTCAGCAATTGTAAAACGCTTTGCGGCCTTGAATTTGCCTGTGTAAGCATAGCTGTCGCCGTTTGCGCCAATATCTGGTTACGCGTATATGAAGTCATTTCAAGTGACATATCGGCGTCTCTTATCTTAGATTCAGCCGAAGCCATATTTTCCCGCTGTATTCTTATCGTTTTTTCAGTATAATCAAGCCTGTTTAGCGTCGCGCCTATCGTCGCTCTTATGGAAGTAATATCGGTGATCGCTTTTTGTATTACCTTAAGAGATAGATTGGCGTTTTCAAGCGTTATAACATTAACCTGTTTTAACGATGATATTTTAGAAGAAGCGCCGACGCCTATTACATCGGGCGAAATAGAAGCGAGGCTGTATGCGATAGATTGATTGTAATTCGCACCCAATTGAAGCCCGATTTTGGTATTATCGTTCGTTGAAATAGAAGCTGCATCGGTCGAAGACGAAGTATAATAAATGGCCGACGCGGTAGCGGATATGCCGCCGCCGGTAAGAACGAATCCGCCATAAGCCTCGTTAAACATGCTGGTTCCGACTTTCAAGCCGAAAAGAGGTGAACCCGCATCCTTCATTTCAAGAATATTGCCATTGCCTTCCATTTGAATGCCCGCTATATGACCCGCAACATTGGTCCCGACTTTTTCATACGTACTTGGAATGCTGCCGATACCCGATCCGGCATGGAACCCGAGGGCCGACCAGATACCGGTATCGCCGCCCACGCTTATAGTAGCTGCGGTACCAACCATAGTATAACCAAGTGCGCTCCCGTTTACTGCCGAAATAGCCGAGCCGTTAGCATTTATGCCTTTAGCGATATTTTGAGCGTCACCGTCTATTTTTCCGGATACAAGGCTTAGCTTATTGTTATCGCCTGTAAGTTGAATCGCTATTACGTTTGTTTTAGAATTGGTCTGGTTTATTTTAGAAATAATGGTATTTAAAGTATCCGTAGCGGCTATTTGAACATCAACGCCATTAATATTAATGGTATTCTGAATGTTAATGGAGCTGCCTACGCCTGTAAGGCTGGGAGCGGAAACCGCAGGCGCCATCGCCGGAAGCGCACGCTGGGTGATCGTAAGGGTAAGATTATTCGCTGTTTTAACAGTTCCCGGCGTAGATAATATTTTCATAGATCCCGGAATACCTGTTCCGCTTACAGTAAGTGATTTTTTAATATCAAGACTTCCGTCGAGAAGTTTTAACGTGTTATATTCCGTGTTATTAGATACTACCGAAACCTGATCGATGAGCTGAGTAATTTCATCCTGAAGCGTCTGACGATCGCTATCAGTCAACGTACGGTTATTGGCTCTGACCGTTAATTCTTCAAGACGAGATAATATGCTCCCTACCTGGTCAAGAGCGCCGTCGGCAATTTTAAACAACGAAGAACCATCTTGAGTATTCTGAATGGCGCTTGTTAAACCGACGTTTTGAGCTTTCATTTTTTCCGCCATCGCAAGACCGGATGCGTCATCGGCGCCGGTATTAATTCTCAGACCCGATGACAGCCTTTCCAGTGAGCGATCAAGCGCAGTGTTGTTATTATACAACTGCCTCTGAGCGTTCATCGCCGGAATATTCGTGTTAACAAACATAAAACCGCCTCCCTAAGGCTTAATATTTTTATTATCACTATACATATCGACATTTTTTTTATATATTTAATGTCATTAACATTTTTTTACGCTTTTTTTTGCAGTTCGATATAATCAAAACAATAACTGCATAATTCAAGCTTTTCATGATGCATTCCAGCAAGGATTTTTCGATAATTTTCCATTTTTTGGCACCGCCATATATTTTTAAGACTGTCTTTCCTTAAATCGCCGATCAACATTTTATTATCAAAATCGGCGCAACACGCGGTAACTGTGCCATCCCAATTAATGGAAAGCTTGTCGAACACTTCCGGACATTCAGGGTGCCTTTTTTCAAAATTTTCTTCGGCCGTTAAACGTTTTAATCTTTCTTTTTCTTCTTCGCTTATCTTTGTTTTAGATTGATCGACATATTCAAATATTGTCCTGCCTGAACTTACAAGATCGGTTATCCCGGAAAGTTTTTCTTTAAAGGCTTCAACGCGTTCTAACGATTCGGAAGTTATAGTGGTCGAAACGTGTATAAACGGATATTTTTTTTCACCGCGCGCTTTATGAAGTTTGGCGATCACTTCGATCAGGCTGTCAAAAAAATCGATATTACGCACATTGCGATATCCCTCTGAATCGATTCCCTGAAAGGAAAATTTTATGCTTTCAAGGCCTATATCAATAATTTTATTTATCATTTCATCGTTGATAAGGCTTCCATTCGTATTTAGATGACATAGTATCCCCTGCTCTTTAGCCATTTTTAAATATTTTAAAAAGTTTTTATGAAGCAGGGGCTCGCCCCAGCGTATGAAGCGCAGCGGCGTTTTATATTCCTTAATTTCTTCAAGTATTTTCGCATAAATTTCATCGCTCATGAATCCGGCTTCCCTTTGAAATGTATGCGTTCCAGTCGGGCACATAAGGCATCTGAAATTGCAATAATTGGTGAGCTCTATATCCATATATCTTGGAAACAAAGCAAGATTTTCATATTTTTTTTGAGAATCGCTTTCATTGCAAGCATGATATATATGTGCAAATGGATTTTCCCTTTTCATAATATCTCCTTACCTAAGACAATATAATAATATATTTTCAAGCCATTTCTAAAATCGGACGCCTAAAAAAAAAGACCTCTTAACTCGAGGCCTTTTCTTTTATAATAAGATTGTTTTTTTATTTAAGCAGCTGCAGTACGTTTTGCGGCCTCGAATTTGCTTGAGCCAGCATCGCCGTAGCAGTTTGCGCCAAAATCTGATTTCGCGTATAACCAGTCATTTCAAGTGACATATCGGCGTCTCTTATCTTCGATTCGGCCGACGTCATGTTCTCACGCATTACGCGAATCGTTTTTTCGGTGTAGTCAAGACGGTTCAACGTCGCGCCAATCGCCGCTCTTATCGTCGTAACATCCGTTATTGCCTTCTGTATAACTTTAAGCGATAAATTAGCGTTTTCCAATGTTATAACGTTAACCTGCTTGAGCGAAGATATCTTCGACGACGCTCCGACGCCAAGCACATCCGGCGCCGTTGAAGCGAGGCTATAAGCGATCGATTGATTATAATTCGCGCCGAGCTGAAGCCCTATTTTATTGCCGTCATTAGTTGAAATGGAAGCATTATCGCCTGTAGATGTCGCATAATAAATGGCCGAAGCTGTAGTTGAAAGCGCCCCCGCCGTAATTATAAATCCGCCATACGCTTCATTAAAAATGCTCGTGCCGATCTTTATTCCATACATCGGCGAACCGGCATCTTCCATGGTCAGAGTATTTCCGTATCCCTGCAGCTGAATTCCGCCAAGAACTCCGGCGACATTAGTTCCCTCTTTTAAGTATGTGCTTGGAATGCTTGTTCCGGCGGAACCGTGGAAGCCAAGCGCCGACCAGATGCCTGTATCGCCGCCAAGGCTTATCGTAGCTGCCGTTCCAACCATAGTATAGCCGACCGCACTGCCGTTTGACGCAGCAATTGTGCCGCCCGCTGAATTTAAACCTTTAGCGACATTCTGAGCATCGGTATCTATGACGCCCGAAACAAGAGATATCTTATTGTTATCTCCGGGCAGCTGGATCGCTATTACACTGGTTTTGGAGTTGGCCTGATTTATTTTAGAAATGATCGTATTCAAAGTATCGGTAGCGGCGACCTGAACGTCGATGCCGTTAATATTTATAGTGTTTTGCAGTCCGATCGAGCTTCCCAGGCCGGTAAGCACCGGTGCGGAAAAAGCCGCGGCAACAGCCGGAAGCGGACGTTGAGTTATCTGAAGCAATAAATTTTGAGAAGTTTTTACGGTTCCAGGCGTATTGAGTATCTTCATCGAGCCTGGAATTCCGGGACTGCTAACAGTAAGTGATTTTTTAATATCGAGATTGCCGTCAAGCAATTTCAAGGTGTTATATTCCGTGTTATTCGAAATAACTGAAACTTGATCGATTAATTGAGTAATTTCATCTTGAAGCGTTTGACGATCGCTATTGGTCAAAGTACGGTTGTTAGCTCTGACCGTTAGTTCTTCAAGACGCGACAATATGCTTCCGACCTGATCCAGCGCTCCGTCAGCAATTTTAAACAAAGAAGCCCCGTCCTGAGTATTTTGAATGGCACTTGTCAAACCGACGCCCTGTGCCTTCATTTTCTCAGCCATGGCAAGGCCCGACGCGTCATCCGCTCCCGTGTTTATACGTAATCCTGACGAGAGGCGTTCTAACGATTTATCGAGACTAGCGTTATTATTATACAACTGCCTCTGCGCATTCAACGCGGGCATGTTTGTGTTAACATACATAAAATCGCCCCCCTTTTTTTATTTCATGCAATTATTTTTTCATTCCACTACTAATATCGAAATTATTCTCAAAATATTTATACGCTATTTACAAAAACTTATAAAAATAAATAACTCAGCGGCTCAAGACAATTTTTATTTGTCTTAAAAGCCGCTGTATGATTACATTTTAAAATGTAAATATATTTTAATATTGTTATATTATTATATGCTTAATCCTGTAACATGTTTATTCTTTTTAAATAGCCGTCAAAGGGAATATAAGGTATTTTCAATATGCTCGAACTAGTATTAAATATATTTGAAACGCTCCTCATTTCAACGAATTTTTCCAATTTTTCGGCGTACATTCCGAACATCCCGTCCGTATATACCATTTCGCCCTTGCAGTTAACGATCTTTTTAAGTTTATATCTGCTAAGGTTTTTTTCAATTTTAGACGCATTATCGATTTTTTCGATGCCGAGAATTTCCTCGGTAATAGCGCCCGACGCATACATTTTATCGCCGGTAAAAGAAAAATCCATTCCCATAAGGGCTATTTCTTTGAATCCCATTTCAATGGCAAGTAAAACTGTCGTACTTCCGCAATTGTTAAAAGGAACGAGAAATGGAACATTCTCGTATCCTTCGATCAATCCGAGAAGCCAATAATTGAAACGCTTTATAGGAGTAGGATAGTAAAAGTATATATCGTTTTTCCATGCGTTTACCGCTTCATTATGGGTATTTAAGCTTGCGACAAGGGCGGTTTTAGAGCCGTCGAAATCCTTAAAAAACCTCGATAAATTGCACGGATCTATACTGAGAATATAATCGGGCTCAACGCCGCGTTTATAAAGCGGCAATAAAGACGCATCGACTCCAAACACGGTAAAATTGTCCCGATATTTTTTAAGCGTTTCGATATGTTCGTCAAGCGACGGGCCCGCTGCGCAAATAACGCAATATTTATCTTTATTCATTTCTTTTTTATCTATAAGGTCTTTGACATTTTTTTCGCGAAGGACCCTTTCGCGATTTAAAAACATGCTGCGGGCCGATATAGCATTAAAATAATTCAGCGTAATATCATTCGAACGATCGACCTGCTCATCGCCGGTATGTTGAAATACTTTCGCGAACTCAAAAAAATTTTTTTTCGTAGTATAAAGCCTTTTCATGATTTCTTCGAAAAAAGCCCAGTTTAAGTTATATAATATCGAATTTTGAGCGCAGTTAAAAACTTGATTGTTAGATTCGACCGCGATAAGCCTGAAAAGGTCTTCCGAAGAATAAAAAAGCTCTCTGGTGCTCATCGTCTTTTCTAAAAATATGCTTTCAGGATAAACGACTTCGCCTTCGGAAACGCTTTTTTTATCGTAAGCTACGTTAGAGCAATATATATTATTATAATCATTGAAACAAAAATCCGAACCGAGAAGGTAATAAGTTCGAAATTTCATACAGCGGGCAAATATAAACGCCATCGCAAACGCGCTCGGCTTCATGAGCAGTTTCGGAATTTGCGGGTTTAAATTAGCCGTAGCGGAAAGAAGCGTATGTTCGTCATATGGCAAATACGTATAAAAATCGCCGGGGCATTTTGCAAAAAGGTCAGGATGCTGAAATAAATTCGCAACGATCTTAGTGTCTTTTTTTGCGATCCCTTTAAAAAGCTTCAAAACGTCTTTATCGAAATTTCTGCTGAAAACAAAATCCGGTTTTATTCCGTTTTTAACGAGGGGCAAAAATGCTGAATCTACGCATACTATCTTTACCTGATTCCGATATTTTAACAGCGCTTTTATATCGCAATCAAGAGACGGGCCTGAACCTACCACGGCGCATTCCGCGTCTTTAAACTGGCTGCAGTTAAACCAGTAATCGGCTTTTTTTAGCGACGACGCACGCTTAAAATTGCTCTGAAAATTAGAAAGCCATATGTTTTTTAAACCGTCGGCTTCGGCTTTTATAAATTCGGCGACTTCTTTTTTATAGTGGTTTTTTGTCTCTGGTTCGGTATATATTACCGGAGTAAATTGTTCCATAATTTTAATCCCGCAACTTTATTTATTTTTTCTTATTTTACGACCCTTTTTACATATTCAGAAAAAGGCATAAACGGCAACGCCAAAATACTGGTCGTAACATTGGTTATATTGGAATATCGCGCGTCATCCGATATATATCCGCTTATGGTCCTGGCGTAATAATCCATCGGAGCGTCGGTATAAACCTTTTCGCCGCGGCAATTAGTACGCTGTAACAATTGAAACTTCGAAAGGTTTTTAACTATTTTTTCCTTGTCGTCTATTTTTTCAAAACCCATTATTTCTTCACTGACCGAATGCTCCGCATACATGCGGTCGCCGGTGTATGAAAAATCCATTCCGGCTATCGCTACGTTTTTAAAGCCAAGTTCATGCGCAAATATGAGCATCGTGCTGCCGCAATTGCCGAGCGGCTTTATAAAGGGAATTTTCTGGTATTCGTCGATCAACGATAACAGCCAGTAATAAAGCCTTTTCAAAGGCATCGGAAAGTAAAAATATATCCGGTTCCCCCATGCGTCGACCGCGTCCGGATGAGTATGAACGCTTGCGATAAGAGCGGTTTTCGTTCCATCATATTGCTTAAAAAAAAGCGAAAGGTTGCACGGATCAATACTCAATATAAAATCGGGCTCAACGCCCGCTTTATAAAGCGGAAGCAGCGATGCGTCGACGCCGCACACTATAAAATGGTCCCTATATTGTTTTAAAAGCGGAATGCATTCCTTTAAAGAAGGGCCGGCGCCGCATATGATAACATTTTTTTCGCTATACTCGGACTTTTTATTTATAAGCTCGGATATGTTTTTTTCGCGGGAAACGCGGTTTATATTATCGAACATATTCTTTGCTATAGTAGTTTTGAAATAATTATGAGTGACTTCATTCATTTTTTCGGTTTCGTTAGAGGCCGTAAGATATTCGACGTTACCCTGCGAAAAAATATTATCTTTGGTCGTATGGAAACGTTTCATTATTTCGCCAAAATAAACCCAATCGACATTATATAAAGTAGATCTTCGTGAGCAATTAAAAACCTTTTCCGGCGTTTCCATTACTATAATGCGATAAAAATCTTCGGAGGATACGTATAAATCTTTCGTCGTCATGGTGTAATCTAGAAATATGCTTTCAAGCTTGAGAACCTGTACGTTATCTTTCATATGCGGCTTATCCGCCAAAACATCATTGCAATAAAATTTTTGAGGATCGTCGAAACAAAAATCGGCGCCCAGAAGATATATTTTTTTAAAATTCATGCTGCGCGCAAGTATGAACGCCATAACGAAAGTGGACGGTTTATTCAACAGTTTCGGCAATTGCGGATTAAGCGCAGAAATATTATTTAAAAAAGTCGTTTCGTCGAAAGGAATATAAAAATAAACGCCGCCTTTGATTTTTTTGAATAGTTCGGGCGGTTGAAGAAGGTTCGCCACAAACTTTAAATCCTGGGTCGGAAAACCGGTAAATAATTTTACGACATCCTCGTGCGCCTTTTTGGTGAAAATAAAATCGGGCTTAATTCCGTTTTTAATAAGCGCATAAGCGGCCATATCAGTCGATATTATTTTTACCTGCCTGCGATATTTTTTCAACGCTTCGATATCATCATCGAGCGATGGACCGGCCCCGACTACCACGCATTCGTTCTGCTCCCATTTTTTATCGTTAAGCAGCACGTCAAGCTTCTTCTGCTTTTCGACGAGCTTTAAATTATCACGAAAATTATTCGCCCATATATCTTTTAAAAGGCCCTCCTCCGCAGAATTAATTTCAAGTATTTCTTTATGATAATGGAACCGGGTTTCAAGTTTTACGTCGTTTATCGTATTAAAATCATTCATATTAAATCCGCCTTTAAATTAATCGTCCGTTCCGTCCATGTTGACAGTGTGCCTTAGCTTCCACTCTCCGTCGTTTTTCGTCCATAAATGCGGCGAACGCGACTGGTTGCACAACTCGAAAAAACGTTCGGGTTTCATCCCGATATAATCCATCACTTCGTGAAAATACCGGTCCGGGAACTCTCCGTCGAAGCGTTTGACGAGCGCCATAGCCTCTTCGCGTGTAATGTGCCGGTTTCTTATCTCCTGCGAAGCGTCATAAGTGGCGCGGCCGATGCCGAATTTAATAAAAGTCGTATAATAATGAAGATCGTCTATTTTATCGTCTATGCTGTTATATTTGCTATAAGTGCCCTGCGTTCTGAACGGCCTCGCCTGAAAGCCCGTATTTTCGACGGAATAATAATAAGCCTCCTGCGGCGTCCATTTAACGTAATAACCGAGGTAATGGACTTCTATCTTCGATTTTTCGAGTTCGTCGGCGCCGGCGGGCAAGAAGGCCGTCAAATCGGCCAGTTCAATATTGTATTTCTCGTTTAACTCCCTTATGGATACGCCGCCGAGATATATTTCGTCGATATTCTGCATCGCATAAAAAGACTTGTCGCGAAGCGAAGTGGCGTTATCCGCAATCGGGTTGCCGTATTCGGCCTCGTTCTCTCCGTAAAAAATCAATGGAATATTATATTTAGCGGCTATTTTGGGCGCCAGGTTTTTCTGCCCAAGAATGAAAGTCTGGAACGGATGGAGCAAGTTTTCTATGGAAAGCCTCGTTAAAAGCTTCATGACGCGGCCGTTCTGCTTGAAGGTTATATTGTCGAAACCGCCTATTTCCAGCCAATTTTTAAAGTTTTTATAGCCGTAGTCGGTATAGAGTATCGGAGGCCACGTTACAGTCAAAGGATGCATGCCGTATTTATATTTAAGAAGGTGGGCGGCATAAGCGCTGTCTTTTCCACCGCTTCCGGGAGCCATGCAATCGTACCCGCCGTCTTTTCTTCTAAATTTGTCAAGCAGCCTCAAAAGCTCGTCTTCCCTTTTTTTCCAATCGATTTTCTCCTTGATTTCAGACGCGCGGCAGGCGTCGCATATGCCTTCGGAATCGATATTCATCGAGCGATGCTTGTGGTCTTTATTGTGCCTGAATTCAACCGAAGAAGCCGGGCGCTGATTGGACATAACGCATTTTTTACAAAACAACACCTTTTGCGGTAATCCGTATTTTACTTCGAGTCCGCTTGCTTTATTATCGTTCATTTAATTCCTCCGCTATTTCTAATTATTTCGGCCCACCGGCTGTAAATTTCGAGCCCCATCGCCGCGCTTTTTTCGGGATGGAACTGGCACGCAAAAACGTTTTTCTTTAAAACGCTCGAACAGTATTGAACTCCCTCATAATTCGTAAGCGAATGCACCGAATCGGCTTCACGCAATAAGCAGCAAAAAGAATGGACGAAATACATATATTCACCATTCTTAATATTCTTGAGCGGCGAAGATGGATCATTCCACAACTCTTCACGATCCGCAGGCGGATAAATGGAATTCCAGCCGACCTGCGGAATTTTAAAACTCCTATTTTCAAGCGGAGCAAGCCTCACGACGCTGCCGTCGAAAATTCCGATGCCTTTATGAGCGCCGAATTCCTCGCTTTCATCCATTAAAAGCTGCATGCCGAGGCATACTCCCATAAACGGCCTTCCGGATGCGATATAATCGCGAACCGGATATATCAAATCGTATTTTGAAAGGTTTTTCATTGCGTCGCCGAAGGCGCCCACGCCGGGCAAAATTGCCGCGTCGGACGCAAGGATCGAAGAAGCCTCGGACGTAACGAAATAGTTAAGCCCCGCGTTTTCAAGGGCGCGCTTCACGCTGAAAAGATTTCCCATTTCATAATCTATTATGGCCACTTGTGGAATTTTTTTACCGTCCATCGCGATCCGCCTTAAACCTGCACTGAACTTCACCGTCGCTCATCGCGCGCTTTATATCGAAAATGCCTGATGGTTTTATTAAAGAAAAATTTTTTTTGCTTCGAACGAATTCGTGATTCCCTTCGGCGCTGCTTTCTATCTTAAAAGCTTCCGAATTTATATATCCATAATGTAAAATCGAAGCAATCGCCACGGCATCCGCGCCGCCGTTTTTCACTGCTTTAACGACATCTTCGGGCGAACCCGGGCCGCCGGAAGCGATCAGCGGAATTGAAACCGCAGCCGCAACCATCTTAATAAGTTCGATATCATAGCCTTTTCCGGTCCCCTCGCGATCGACGGAGGTGAGCAATATTTCTCCGGCGCCAAGCTCTTCGGCGCGCTTCGCCCATGAAATCACTTCGACCCCGCTATATTCCCGGCCATTGTCGGTATAAGCAAGATATTTTCCATCCGGCTGTTTTATGGCTTCGATCGTTACCACGATCGTCGAAGAACCGAATTTTTGAGAGGCTTCTTTTATAAGGCCCGGATTTTTAATGGCGGCCGTATTAATAGACACCTTATCCGCGCCGGCGCGCAAAACCTCTTTTATATCGTCTATAGAGCGAAGGCCGCCGCCTACGGTCATCGGAATGAATATTTCGCGGGCCGCCCTGGAAATAATATTATGAAGGCTATTTCTGTTATAAAGACTCGCGACTACGTCAATATATATAAGTTCATCGGCGCCGTTTTCATAATAATAGCGCGCGAATTGCTCCGGGTTGCCCAGAACGCGCAACCCCTCTAAATTAACGCCTTTAACGAGATTCGGGCCTTTTATATCGAGCCTCGGTATCACTCTTATATTTTTAGACATTAAATTCCTTTCTTTATCATCTGGACATGGAATTTATAACAGCGTTTAAAATCATCAAATCGTGCTTCGTATCAAGATCGAGAGAACGTTCGCGCGGCATTATATAAGCCACCGTGTTCCCGCCGGTAAAACTCCGGCTTTTTTTGAGCCAATCGCACCGGGCCACATAAACCGCGCCGTTTAAAATATAAAAAGCAGGCAAATCTTGACGCCTGATGGGTTTTTCATTATAAAGCGGACTTAAACGCCCGCCGGCAAGAGTTTTGAACATCAAATACGGGTGCTCGGCTACCGGCGCCACGCTGACGCTCGAATCGGCCGACGCTTCAAAACAAGCTTCTATGCAACAATCAATATCTTCAGCCAGCCTAAGAGGCGAAGTCGGCTGTAACAGCACGACGTAATCGTAGCCGGCGACTGTTTCTATGGCGTGTATAACCGGATCGATGCCCGGCGTTTCATCGAGCGCGAGCGCGGCGGGCCTTACAAATGGCGCTTCGCAGCCATATTTTACAGCCGTTTCTATAATTTCACGGTCTTCCGAAGAAACTATCAAGCGATCGATATATTTAGACTTCGCGGCTTCATCGATAGTCCATGCTATTAGGGGCTTTCCGCCCACGTCAATTATATTTTTGCGCGCTATGCCTTTTGAACCCCCGCGCGCAGGTATCAACCCTAAAATTTTATTGCCGTTATACATATGCCGCCTCAAATATAATAAGTTTCTTAACTCTGACGAAATCCCCTGAAATCGGAATCCCTGTCTATATAAAGCTTTTTGCAGGACGAAAGGTAGCTCTGCTTTTGATGATTGAAATAATTTTCTATGAGCGTCTGATTCGCCGCGAACAGTTCTTTATAATATTGCTCGTCGCTTAGCGTCGTAAAGTTAACCGCCATTAAATCTGAATTAGTGTGCTTATTTTCATAGAAATCTTCGGCTCCGGCAAGAAGGCCCTTTTCTATGGCGTAATAATAAAGCGGCGAACCGGGATAAGGCGTTACTGGACGTATCGTCCTGAACTGCGAATGATCGTCATACTTCAAAAGAAAGTCAACGCCCTTTTTCAAAGTTTCGGCGTTCTCGCCGATATTTCCGTAAATAATATTATAACCCGGCGATATTCCGGCGGCGAGCGTAGCTTCTATCCCTTTGACTATCTGATCGGTAGTGAGGTTTTTATTCATTACTTTCAATATTTCATCGTCGAAACATTCTATGCCGTAATTTATAAAAACGCATCCGGCTTTTTTCATTATCTTAAGCACTTCTTCACTCGCGAAGTTCAGCCGCCCGTTACACTCCCACCTGAGGTTCAGGCCGCTATTAATAAAAGACTCGCACAGGCTTATGGTCCTTTGCGGGTTGACCATCAAAAGCTCATCTCCGAAAGCGACGTAGGATATGTGATATTTATCTTTCAATATTTTTATTTCTTCGATAATGTTTTCGGCGGAACGCACCCTGATTCCCTTGTCCATTCGGTAGCAAAAATTGCACTTGTATGGGCATCCGCGCGAAGATAGCACTGGAAAACACCTGTCGCTGTTTTTTATGTGCGGCATCCTCAAAAGCGAATAGTAATCCATGTGAAACATTTCCCAGGCCGGAAAAGGTATTGTATCGATGTCTTTTATAAGCTCCTGACGCTCGTTTATAACGCATTTGCCTTCATGCATATACGCGATGCCATTTACGTCCGAAAAATCGCGGCCCGCTTCGATGGCTTTCAATAAATTAATTACGCTTATTTCGCCTTCGCCTATAACAATGGCGTCGGCACCTGTTTTTTTAAAGAAAAATTCCGGTTCCGGGGCGGGGCCGTGGCCTCCGATCATATAAAAAGGACGGTCTTTAGATTCGTTTATGGCGCGCGATATCTTAAGGAGTTTTCTGTACTGATAATACCCGCCGATAACGCTCACGCCGACGACGTCGAAATGATTTTCATTTAGATAATCGGTAAGATGCCGCTCTGTGTAATGATATACATCCTGGCTGTATACGCTTACTTCATGTCCGGCTTTCTTCATCACCGCGGCCACATAGGCGAGTCCGATAGGAAACCAGTGGATATAAGAATCGTTATCATATACGACTAATAATACTTTCATGTAACGTGCACCTTCTTTAATTTAAATGATAAATCACCCAAACCATGCGTTTAAAATGCGATATCGTTGAATTTTTTTACCAGCAGCGAAGCCGGATCGCAATTTTTCAAAACCTTTTTTATGTTAGCTGCGGTATTTTTTTTCTCGTAAATATTTTTTACGCTTTTAAGTTCGTTTTGAAATTCTTTCGAATACAACCTTGCTATGGCTTTTTTTATAGAATCAGACGCTGCGGCGCAATCTATTACGCTTTTCGCGCGGGCGCGGCCGAGCTGCCGGGAACCTATATTAATCGTGCCTATTTTAAAGGACGGAGCTTCTATTATGCCGCTCGAAGAATTGCCGACCACCGCGTCGACGTGCTTTAACGCCGATAAATACCGCGCGCGGCCGAGCGATTCGAACGCGATCGCGCGCTCGCCGTTTTCACTTACGAAACGATCGATCATTTTTTTAAGAGACCTGCTTCCTGCGTCGGCGTTCGGCATGCTAAATATCAATTTCGCGCCGCGCAGGTCTTTCAGGGCTAAAAGCAGCTCGTTAAAGCAAAATTCGTTAGAAACGCTTCCGGCGGTTTCGGGATGATACGTTATTAAAAGGTTTTTTTCGCCAAGCTCAAAGCCTATCGCTTTTTCAAACCCATTTCTGTCGAGTAAATCGCCGCGGCGAATGTTTTCGACGCGGGGAGCCCCGAAATTAAAAACACTGGAAGGCGCTTCGCCAAGCTGAACTACCCTTTTCGAATATTGCCCGGCCGCCGTAAAATGAAGGCAGGACATTTTAGTTATAGCGTGTCTCATCGAATCGTCCAGCGCGCCTTCGCTTAATTCGCCGCCGTGTATATGCGCGACGGGCACGCGAAGCAAAAGCGCCGAAAACGTGGCCGCGAGAGTTTCAAACCGGTCGCCGAGAACGACGAAAATATCGGGGGCCAATTCGGCTAACGCTTCACCCACGCCTATAGAGGCAAGGCCGGCCGATTTGGCCGCTCCGGTTCCGGTATCGGATGAAAGCAATATTTCTATTTTTTTATTTATTTTAAAGCCGTCGGCTTCAATTTCACGATATGTAAGACCCATCTCGTACGACAGATGCGCTCCGGAAACGATAATTTGAAGCTGCATCCCGGCGTCGTTTTTCACTTCGGCCATCACCGGTTTAAGAAGGCCATATTCGGCCCTCGTGGCGGTGAACACGCATATTTTTCTTTTTTTATTTCCGGCTTTCGCCATCTATTTTCGCCTCACAATTCAATAGGGTCGTCGGCTTCGAAATCGCGCACGGCCGGCTTGCCGACGACGTCGTCCCACTTCTGCGGATTAATGCCGGTCGCAGGCCTTTTAACGCATATATTCGATTCGTCGAATATTTCGCCCTTTCTTATTTTACGGGCGGCCACTATGCTTTTTCGCGCGATCTTAACGTTACCGGCTTCCGACGCCGACGGCACTTTTACTCCGCTGCCAAGCGCCGCTTCAACATGGCGTATGGCGTTTACCATAGCTTTTAGTTCTTCGGGAACCAGGCTCGCCTTATGGTCCGGTCCGGGCATGTTGCGATCGATGGTAAAATGCTTCTCGATAACGCCGGCCCCGAGAGTAACCGCGGCGATGGGAATTTCAATTCCGGCGGTATGATCGGAATAGCCGATTTTTATCTTAAAGGCGTTTTTTATAGTGAGCATCGCGTTTAAATTAACGTCTTCGTAAGGCGTCGGATACTGGGTATTGCAGTGAAGAACGGTAATTTTATCTTTCAACGTTCCGGCGCGGACGAGCTCTTTCAACGCGAATTCGATTTCGCCTAACGTAGCCATGCCGGTCGATAAAATGACGTTTTTATTTAAAGACCCGATTTTTCTTAGATATGGGACATTGTTTATTTCTCCCGAGGGTATCTTAAACGTTTCAAGACCGAGCTTCGCCAACAATTCGACGCTTTCGCAATCGAAAGGAGACGATAAAAAAATAATATTTTTTTCCTTAGCGCGCTTCATGAGCTTTTCGTGAGCATCGAAACTCAATTCGAGGCCTTTTATCATTTCGTATTGCGATTCGGCGCCCGGCGTGTTCTTCAATTGATAGCCCGCTTTCGGCGCCGATTTTACAAGAAGGCTCGAAGCCTTGAAAGTCTGGAATTTTATCGCATCCGCGCCTGCGGCCGCCGCCGCATCCACCATCATAATGGCTATATTTTCATCGCCATTGTGGTTCACTCCGGCTTCGGCTATTATGAAGGTTCTATTATGCATAAACATTTTCTCTCGCTTTTTTGCACGGATTGCCGTAAGCCACGACGCGCGGCTCTATATCGCAAACGACATTGCTTCCGCTTCCGATAAGCGTATTATCTCCTATAACGGCATATTGAATCACGGACGCGCCGCTTCCGATATGCGAATTTTCGCGCACCTTCACGCCGCCGCTTAATACGGCGCCGGTGGCGATATGAACGTTATCGCCTATAAGGCAATCGTGGTCTAAAATGGCGCCCGTATTAATAATGCAATTATCACCTACACTTGTTCCTGCATTGATTATTGCGCCCGGGCCCACATAATTTCCTTCGCCGAATTTTACGTACGGCGAAACGACAGCCGACGGATGCATTATGTTAGGCATTTTAAACCCGGCTTTTTTCATATTTTCGTAAAGCATTATTCTCTTACGCGGATCTCCGACGCTTCCTACGCAAATAAAGCAAAGTTTTATTCCGGAATCGTAATAACGCGAAACATCGGAATCTTCAGCGACAAATGGAACTCCGTATATATCGCCGCCGATATTTTCGGCTTTATCGAAAATTCCGATAATTTCGTATTCATTATTAAGTTTTAGCGTGTCTATAACGGCTCGGCAATGTCCGCCGCCGCCGATAAGCATTATTTTTTGCATATCCTCACTCGAATTTTTTCAACGCCGAATATAATTCTTCCATCTGCCCGATATCGGTCCACGCCTTTTCGGATATCGGATATACTCCGATCTTCCGGCCTTTAGTTCTGGCATCGGCGATAAGATCGGTAACGTGATAAAACTTAGCGTCGGGAATATCGGCGATTACATCGGGATTCATAACATACATGCCGGTATTGACTATATAATTAAATTCAGGCTTTTCCTTTATTATTCTCAGTTCGCCGTTTTCTTCGGTTTCGATAACGCCGTATGGTATTTTGAAATTTTTCAACGAACCTATTATAGTTATATAATTGCCATTCGAATTATGGAATTTTAAAACATCCGAGTAATCGGCCTCGACGAGTATATCGCAATTATTGACGAAAAACGGCGAAGTTATTTCTTTTTTATTCAAAAGCTTAAGTCCGCCGGCGGTACCGAGCTCTTTTTCTTCTTCGAGGTATGTGAGCTCATAATTTTTTTCCATTTCGTTAAAATAAGCTTTTATCATATTAGCTTTATAGTTGACCGATATATAAAAGCGGCTGCATCCGAATTTATTGAATTTCTCTATAATATGCTCGATGATAGGCTTGTTGCCTATTGGAATAAGCGGCTTGGGGAGGATTTTAGTGAACGGGTCGAGCCGCGTCCCTTTGCCGCCCGCCCTTATCACTACAACCGCGTCTATTTTTTCTTCCATTGCCTGCGATTGCTTGAAAAAATCGCTCCACCAGACGGCATTAATCAACTTATTATTACAATCGACAATGGGGATGCATTCTATAAAATTTTTCTTCATTACTTCGCGCGCTTCGTTATAATCGAAACCGGGCATGAGCGTGTATGGCTTTTTATTCATCACGCTCGTAACCGGCGACAAAAGTTCGCCGTTTTTTAATATCCAGCGCCTGATGTCGCCGTCGGTGACGACGCCGGCGAGCGTCATATCGGAGCCCGCAACAAATATTATCTTCTGGGCCGATTCATCGAGCTTTTGCATCGCATCGCGAATATTTTTTTCGGGAGATATTATAAAC
>Ga0074198_1001095_pt1 | contig 20397 bp, 21 predicted proteins | sample EPASupsiteSAE323_FD_64527 | JGI IMG/M metagenome (GOLD analysis project Ga0074198, IMG submission 64527) | Bioremediated contaminated groundwater from EPA Superfund site, New Mexico - Sample SAE3-23 | ecosystem: Environmental > Aquatic > Deep subsurface > Groundwater > Contaminated ...
ATACACCTGTCAATAATTGGTTTATCCCTGTATGGGATTATTTTCCAAGAGATAGTTGATTATTCGATCGCTTTATTTATAGCATTATATGGTTTATTAATGGTAATAACCACGTCGGATGACCTTTTTTGTCAATAAATCAAAGGGCGAATTACGGGTATATTCAAAAAATAACCCGGATTTGACTTTTTATTTTTTGGTAAAAATACTGATTTTCTTTGTTTGGACAGGACATCTTCCACTGGACTACTTTCTCTCTTGTATTATCCTTACCTGGACTCTTCCTGAAATGCAATTATATGATGCAATTTTAATTCCGATACATCCTGCTCTGCTCCAACTGCGTGGGCATTTCGAATATCGAGGTTGGATCAAGGAAGATTTTGTATCTAGTGGGAAAAAAGAGAGGTAAAAACAGGATATGTTTCACTTGGATTCTCTATATTTTCCGGAGTGTATCCATAATCTCATAGTTGGTTGAGGAATTTGGGGAAATTTTTGGAGAAAGCAAGTTCGCTGCAGTGTTCTTAATAAGAATTTCCCTTTTAACGAAGGAAATATTTGGAGAGGATGTAGCAAATCTTTTTTTTGGATAAAATAAATTAGCAGGTGTGTGTATTCAGGTCGTGCGATTACGTAAACAAACGATAATCGAACAGGAATTGACGGCTTTTTTAGATCTGATCAACCGTTTATAGTTGTAATATTTTTAAAATAATCAAGACTGGTACAAATATTGTGTGCCCCTCGGCGCTCTTTGCACGCAATGCAGGAAATAATTTCAGCAGAGTTCAGTTCGACTATTGTACACTTAACTGATATCAGCTGAATTTTTTCCCAGATACTTGCCCAGACCCAATCGAGCCAGAAAAAAATGTTTTATCAAAATTTTATTTTGGATTTTTTTTAAGTTTATCAGTTATTGGTATATTCCGGTTTTTAATCAGGTTTTTCTGAATAATTTCAGAGAAGCTAATTATGAAATGCCATTTTACATATAGCATCATATGGTTTATTTACCATCACGTTAGTTCGTTCAAAATTTTACGAACTGCTCAAAATGACTCTTAATTTTTAAAAGAACGAAAATTAAGGGATTTCACATTTAGTGAGAATTTGCTTTTCATTCGATTTTTTATTAAGGTTCTTTCTGATCTGAATTTCAATATGTATCGAAGATCCTCAAAAACATTTGAATTATGAGAAGGAAAACAGGGAATAATTCTGGCTCTTTTTTTATTCACGTGCTTTTACCATTGTACCCCTCCTCACGCTCTTTAAGTTCATGCAATCGGCGGGAGCAACGGAAATATAATGAAATTGCTCCAATAAAGTTAGTTTCAGAACCCTCAGATAATCGAAAAATGGCAAAAAAGGCTGTTATCGTTCATTTCTCTTCAATTCAGACATTTGGGCACTTGCAGGAATCATCATTTTTTAACCATAGACCTCTCGTGGGGGTACGAGATCTGATGCCTCCACCCCCGCTGCCTGGGTTTCCCTCACACGGGGATAGGTCCACACTATATTAGTGAAAAATTCCGCCGAAAAAAGTAGTCAAGAAGACGCTTCCCATGCGTAGTCTCTGCCTCGGGAGAGATGAGGTTTACTCTCAAAATTACCGAAGAATATAACCGAATCACTGGTTAAAACAGGGTTTATACAGAGCCGACATTACAGATTTGCTTTCAATCCAATCTGTCATGATCTTCCTCCTGGAAACATTGACAAAAAATATCTATTCCAATAAGTTCCCGACGTGTGAATGGCAAAGAAAACTGTAGTGGCAATAAAAAATTACATTGATATTTCTTCGCTGAAAAAGGGATACAAAGCGCAGGAAATACTGAAAAGACCGTCGTCATCATAAAAAAAATGCCTGGCTAATCCGAGAGATCCCAACGATAAGGTCAAAGGATTATATCAGGATTAGTCTGGCCGAAAAGATTTCGCCAGAAAAATATTCACCGGGGTGCACGAAACCTGGGAAAAATTCAGTGCTAAAATCATTTTCCCGATAATTACTGGATTTTTTTTATTTTTCACCGGGCATTGTTTATTGTATTTTTCAGCCCGGAAAAACTCTGTATGAGGCTCTGCGTCTAAATCCTTGTCAGGCATTATAGAATCACTCTCGAAGATAACAGCATATCGAGCTTCCGTAGCCGTCCCCGGAAATCCCCCACTATTACGATCGCTGGCGCGAAGGTCCGATGAGAAAACTCGAAAAAGAAAGTCAAAGGAATGATCCCTTTGGGCAGTCTCTTCCATACCGGGTGAGAGATGGAGTCACCACGTATCAATTGCAGAGAACAGCCGAATAACAGAAAAGAGGATTTCGACAGGGCCATTTTTTTTAAATTTAAATACCATTCCCGCTCCGGTGAAGAAACGTTTCAGAGCTGTTAAGCCGGCGATTTGGAGGAATGGATATCCAATTTAATTTGGATACGGGATGTCACTAATAGTTTTTTCCGGTTCAATCCGTCATGAAATATGTTCCTTTTAAGAAAACAGAATTATTCTGCCCTAAAGACACGGTTTCAAAAGTCCTTGTGATTCACTCTTCAGTAAGAAATGGATGATTTCAGGCATGTTTTTATATTGTTTTATTTAAATTGTTAAATTTGATAGATCAAAATGAAAGAAAAAACGAAAATCTTCCCCTTTTTACTGATTGGAAAAATTGTCATCAAAATGAAAAATCCAATTGAGATTTCAGATTTTCTGACGATAGATCCATTTAGAATCCCCATTTTTTCCAATTTGGGCACACATCCTGGGATATCAACAGGTAATCCTATTTCACTGGCATCCCCCGGTTAATAATTTCTTAACGAGATATTACAAAAAAGTCAATGATTGAATCTATGTCCAAAGCAAATAATTTTTCAACAGACCAGATCTTTTTTTATACATTTTCCCAACCGGCAAAAGATATCAGAGTATTTCTTTCAACCGGCACAAAAACATTGTAAATGAGGGTTTATTCTCCGACGTTAATTTACATTGCAGGGCAATAGCGGCCTTCCGGTTGATGATCACAAGGGTGATGGGGGTATAAGACCCTCAAAATGAAAAAAGGCCTGTTTTGAGAATTCTGATTTTTATTACCGGTAGGCATTTTTATGTATTTTTCGTGTTTTACCGGTATCCATGCTGATGATGAAATGACATTTTTTGAATTCATGAACTTTCTTATTTTTAAAAGAGTTTGCTCTTTTTTTGAAAAGTGGTAAAAATAATTGAATTTTACAGACTTCGCAGAATAGGTATTCTACGAAAACCTTTATTTAATCGAGCAAAGATAGAATAGAGCATGGAAAGCGGGTATTTCTCGGAGTGGCTCAAGAGCTACCGGAATTACCTCCGGATGCGCAACTACTCTCCCCGCACACTTGACAGTTATGAGCAGGTGATGAAACATTTTGCATATTATGTCTGGCTTCGCAGGAATACTGAGATAACTAAACTCGTCATCTACTGGAAAGATTTTGAAAATGCCCGCCTCGACACCAGTGTTGAGGTAACTCCCCTCATGGTGACTGATTTTCTCTCGTTTGTCTCGTCAATGCGAACGTACAAGCCAAAGACATTTCATCGCATTATCTCGACGATGAGTTCATTTTACCGGTTTCTTTATACCCAGGGAGCTGTCACTTCCAATCCCCTGACCGGCATTGAACGGCCGCGGGTCAAGCAGCAGGACATAAAATATCTCAAACATAACCAGGTGCTTCGGCTGATTGATTCGATAGAAGATCCTCGAGACAACCTCATTGTCCGGACCATTTATGCCACCGGTGTCCGTGTATCCGAATTGTGTGGAATGAACGTTGAGGATATTGACTTCGACGAGCACACGATACGGATCCGGGGGAAAGGAGATAAGTCCCGGATAGTCTTTGTCGATGATGATACCCTGGCGGATCTCCTGAAATTTATTGGCAACCGTATTGTCGGCCCCGTCTTTATCGGACAGCAGGGCAAACACATTTCTTCCCGAGCCATCCAGCATATTTTCAAGCACTATGCCCCCAGCGGCATTACCCCGCACAAGATACGACACAGTTATGCGAGCGAACTCTATAAACGTTCAAAGAATCTTCGGGTTGTCCAGGAAAATCTTGGCCATACTTCCATCAAGACAACGGAAATCTACCTGCATACCGATATCGATGAGCGCCGTCAGGTCTACCAGCAGTTTTTCCCGCTCTCCAAGACAAACGAGAACGGGTAATTTTTCTCATCAGTAGTGAATACGTGACAAGAAATTGTCCCCGAAATCTCTTTTTTTAAAACGGTAAAATATCTCTAAATTTTAGTTATTTCCCTATTTAATGCTCAAATCGTGCTGTATTTTCTTTTTCCCCTTTTCATTCATTCTCGCAATAAACCGTATGATGCTATATGGTAACTGCACCTTATTTTTCGCATCGATCGGGCCAGACACGATGCGGGGATGATGCCCTGATCTTTTGTGCGGCTGGTTCTTGAAACAAAAAACGAAAACAAATGCCCGAAAAATCAAGCGCACGGAACAACGGACCGGCAACCCAGGCTGTTTTTAAAAAAATGGGGAAATATCCGTTGAATCCTGGAAAATGTCCCGTATCTGGAACATTTTTTAGTTCTTCCCGGCATTATCCGGCCCTGTAAAAATACCCGGGCCGGGTAATGTCCGGGCGGGAATACGGATTTCTTAAAAGGTCCATTCCCTGCGTGAAACAATTGCGACTTCAATGGGATTGCGATTGCGTGAGAATCTGGGCATATTTTTTGCAGAAATTCAGAAAATCTTCAATTCAATCCAATTTCATTTTTAATCATTTACTTCATAACTTTATTAAATCCAATTATTTTGAAAATTTAATTCAACGAAGTAAAAAATCATGCAAATCAAAATTTATCTTATTTTTTCCAATCTTATGACATAAATCAATAAAAATTCATTGCTTTGGAAAAGCCATTCTCTAAAAAAATTTTTAAAAATCAAATCTTTTTTAATTTATTTCATTTTGTCTCGTAATATTCGAGCATTCCAATGTTTTTGAAATCAAAATGTATCTCTGTAATATATGTTTTTCCAATTTATCCAAAATATTTCCAGAATCTCTCCTGAAAAATCAAACATTTTAAAATGTAATCTTCGGGTACTGCACTTTTTTTTAATTCTCGCTCTTCAACCGTGTCTAAAATCAAATAATCAAATGTATTTGATAACCTAATCTTATGTCATAAATTCCCTGCAATTGGATAAAATATCAAAATTTCCAATTTTCATTCGTGTAATTAATAATATCTGAATCTTTTGAAAACTCATTGTTATAACGTATGATTTTATTCCAATCCATTTTTTTAAGACTCTGGAAATTATCCATGTGTCGGTATTTCCCGAATCCAATCCTTTATATGCTGATTTTCTGACGTGGATAGATTCAAATTCGAAAATATCCAATGTTTTACCCTATGCCAAAGGTCCATAAAAGAAAATACGAGAAGATCGACGATGCCGAGATTGACCTCGTTATCCAATGCAATGACAGTCACGAATTTTACGAACGGTACCGGGAGGTATTTCCTACAAAAAAGAAAGGAATCGACAGCATCAGCAAGATCTGGAAACGCCGCAGTGAATTTGTAAAAAAACTACAGCCCACTGAAGAATCCCCAGAATCCGCAACAGGATCTTCGCGTGAACTCGAGCAGTTGATGTCCGCACAAAATAAAATCCTGAGCGAATTGTCCGGTGTTGTCAAAGAACAGCTCAAGGTAAGCAGGGAAATACTCGCACATCTCCCAAAACATATCCAGAAATATGAGGAACCTGTCTCCCGGCACAGTGAAACCAGTACCCAGGAACAGAAAGAGCCGGCAAAGAAATCCAGCCCGGAAAAACGCGCTGATATCGTGATTGGTTCCTGATTTTTTTAAAGAAGGCCAAATATTAATTTTTCACCTTTACCATTTATTGTACCAAAAAGGCTGTGTGGTAAAAGCTATCCTTATAGTCCTGACATGCAAAGGTATTATGGCATTTCTTCACTGAAAAATGTCTGATTCACCATTCAGTAAACCAAAACCCCCGTAGTGTAGCGGTCAATCATGCCAGCCTTTGGAGCTGGCGACACCAGTTCGAATCTGGTCGGGGGTATACTGACGCAAAGTTAGAATCGCATCACAACTCTTTTAGGTAGACTGGTCAACCCTCTTTCATGTCTACCACGGCTACACAATCAGATCTTTTCTCGACCATCAAACCAGAATATTCGAACCATACGATCTCTGCCGGTCTTTCGTCTGGTCTTTTAACAAAGGAAGATGCCGCGTTAATCAGTGAATTCATCGCTGAGAAGCGGGCCTCAGTCGGGATCTGCGTTGGCCGGGCCAACATGCTCACCTTCAACTTGGTCGGATGGCGCCGGTTCATCGGACCGTACAACGAGCTCACCATTGCACAAGTCTATGCCGGCATCGATGCCCTAAAGGCCGGGAAGAGTCAACGCGGGAGACCGTTCAAACAGAATACCCTCGCTGACCATGTGGTGATCCTCAAACGGTTCCTGCTCTGGGCAATCGAAAACGGGTACAGCACAATTCCTGAGAAGAAGGTACGGGCCCTCAAACCTCCGGCAAAGAACACCATGACCAAGAAGGCATCGGACCTTCTGACTCCGGACGAGATCAAAGCAATCATCCAGGCATGCAAGCAGAGCGAGGACCGGGCCCTCATCATGCTGCTGTACGAAGGCGGGTTCCGGATTGGCGAGATCGCGCAGATGAAATGGGAAGATCTGATTTTCAATAATGGGGGTGTAGCAACCAGTGTCAAATTCAAGACCGCATTTACCCGGCACGTCCGGGCATACATGTGCACTCAGTACCTGCAGAACTGGAGAGCCGATTATCCGGGCAACCCGGAAGGTCCGGCTTACGTCTTCGTGAACAGCTGGGGCAAACCGTTCATTCATGCAACTATCGCAAAACGGATCCAGCGAATCGTCGAGCGGGCTGGGATTACTAAGCACGTCACCCCGCACCTGTTCCGGCACTCGAGAATTACGCACATGATCAACGATGGCGTTGGGGAGAGCGTTATCAAGATGATGATGTGGGGGACCGTCAACACAACAATGTTCGAAACCTATGCTCACCTGACCGGAAAAGACATCGATACCGAGATCTCCCGGGTCTACGGCCTCGTGAAGCCGGATGAGAAAAAGAAGGAGCCGATGGTCGCACCCCGCCAGTGCCCGCACTGCCAGCACATCAACCCGCCGACAACAACCTGGTGCTTCGGCTGCGGGGAATCACTCAGCCCCGACAGCGTCGCTACCGAGGACCAGATCAAGAACTTCATCATCCGGCATGGGAAGGAACTCGGGGAATATCTCATAAACATGAATAAGAATTCAGAATAACCGAAAATTCGGTAACTATATAGTCTTCAGTATATCAGTTAATTTCGTGCAAGACGACGGATGTGTGGCGAGGCCCACATAGACTAACCCTTTTTCAAAAATCTTGCTTGCACAGGTGAACCTATGGATCAACTTTACGTTACACGTGAAGCCATCGAAGCCTACGAACGCCGTACCGGTTTTCAGGGTCTCGGGCAATTTATGATCGACAAAGGACTGTTTGTTATGACGGAGGAAAACGCATGCAAAACGGCTTGAACCCCTGCCCGCTTTCTATGCCGGTCTACCACAACTGCACTAAAATACGAACAGGGAGGGTAGATCACTCTACCCATCTTCTATTTAATTTTTTTATGGTTAATTCTGCCGAACAGGTCTGGTGATTTCATGACGGTAAGCCAGGCGATCATTCGCAGAACTAGCGGAGGCAAGGTTTTCATCGAGACTCCGGACGGATCGTACCAGCTTTCGCAGGAACATCTCCGGAACATTCTCTTCTATGGGCAGCACGTGCCCATCATCCGGGATGGCGGTGACGCTGAAAGCGAGGCGGTCATTTTCGGGAAACGTCCCGGGTTTAATGGCGCCAGGAGGATCTTCTTCATCACGGCTGGGCGGTCTTTCTCGATCGCCGATGTTTCGTTTGTATCGGTCGTGAAGGGCAAGTGGGCCGCGGCCTCGATGGTTGCCGATCAGACCAAGGCGGCCGGCTATGCGTAAACGGGAGTGTCAAACATGGATGAGTAACGGTAGAAGTCCGGACTCTGTACCCTCACCGTGGAACCATGGGGGATGAAGTCCAGAGCGCCGCCCGTATTCTCACAACTCCCGGCCAGATTGTCGAAGTCCGGGCTATCACCGATGACGGGATAGCCTCGGGTTATTTCGATTCCCCGGAAGAGCTGGCGGCAAAAGTCGGAGCACTCGACAGCGTGCCCTCCGTTCAGGGCATCTACGTTACGCTCAATCCGGTCAACCCGGCCCTGCTCTCCCGCCGGTCCAACCGGATCAAGATGCGGCTGGGTAAGAAGGACGTCACGACCGCGGACAGTGATATCGTCCGGCGCCAGTGGCTGCCGGTCGATGTGGACCCGGTCCGGCCCTCGGGTGTTTCGTCGACCGAGGCGGAGCATGCGGCGGCGATAGCAAAGGCACGGCGGATAGCTGAGTACCTGGCCGGTATGGGCTGGCCGTCGCCAATCCTCGCGGATTCGGGGAACGGCGCCCACCTGCTGTACCGGATCGATCTTCCGAACGACGATGGATCGCGGGATCTGGTGAAACGTTGTCTCGAAGTCCTGGCGTCGGTCTTCAACGACGCGGTGGCACAGGTCGACGTCGCGAACTTCAACGCGGCCCGGATCTGGAAGCTTTACGGCACGATGAGCCGGAAGGGCGACAGCACCGCGGACCGGCCGCACCGCCGGGCTGCCATCATCGAGGTACCCGAGGAGCCAGGAATTGTCGATCATCCCATGCTCACCCGGCTGGCCAGGGTCCTGCCGGACCCTCCCGCCGTTTCCGCAGCGGTTCGCCCGCCCGGGAAAGCCGGGGTCCAGCCGGCGCGGGTCCCGCTGGATCTCCGTCGCTGGCTTTCCGATCATAACCTTTCGGCGCAGGCCGAGAAGCCCTACCAGGGCGGCACGCTGTTCCTCCTCGGGCATTGCCCATTTTCCGGAGCCCACAATGATGGAGCGTACGCGATCCAGTTCGCGAACGGTGCCATCCATGCCGGTTGTCACCACGAGAGCTGCGGCGGCGGGTCGCAGCGGTGGCCGGAGCTGCGGGAGAAGTACGAGCCGGGAAAGAAGCGGGCAGTACTGAAGCCGGACAGCCCCCCGCCCGGGATCCTCCCGGGCCCCGCAGCGGTCCCCGGGGACAAGCACGCCGATGAGGCACAGCTGGTCCTCCGGTCCGGTGACCCAATACGGACCATGATCCGGACTTTCGCGCTTGACCACGAAGGCGACGAGACGGTCGCCGAGTGCCTGATCATGTCGCTTGCGTCCCGCTCTGTCCTCAACACGACAGGATTGCACGTCTCCGTATCGGGAGAGAGCGGGAAAGGAAAATCGCACACCTTCTCGACGCTGATCCGGCAGGTCCCCGAGCGGCACCAGCTCTCCGGCTCGATGTCGAACAAGGCCCTCTTCTATATTGACAACCTCCAGCCAGGCACCGTGATCGTTCTCGACGACACGAGTCTCTCGGATGACATGTCTGAGATCCTGAAAGGCGTCACCACGTCGTTCAGGAAGCCGTTCATCTACCGGACCGTGAACAAGGACCGGAAAGGGTTCGTCTGCACGATCCCGGAGCGGTGCGTCTGGTGGGTCGCGAAAGTCGAGGGCAGCGGCGATGATCAGGTATTCAACCGGATGCTGACCTGCTGGATCGATGACACGATCGAGCAGGACAACCGGGTGCTCACCCGGATTCTTGAGGACAGCGAGGCCCTGCCCGAGCACGGTGAAGAAGAACATCCCGATGTTCTTTTGTGCCGGGCGATGTGGGAAGCGCTCGGGCGCGAGCGGCTGCATGTTGTCATCCCATACGCAAAGCGGATCCGGTTCCAGAGCCAGACCAACCGGCGGAACCCGGAGATGTTGCTGGGCCTGGTGAAAGCCCATGCTCTCCTCTTCTCGCTCCAGCGCGAGCGGCAGGAAGTAAACGGCGTGCCCTGCATCATGGCGACCCGGGAGGATTTCGATGGCGCGGCCCGGCTCTATAGTCTCCTCAACAGTTCTGCAGGTGGGCAGACAACGAAACTCACGAAGATGGAGTCGGATCTGCTCTCGGCCATTGAAACTCTTCACTGGGTCGAGTTCACGATCCCGATGCTCCAGAAAGCAACAGGGCAGTCGAACGCGGTCCTGCACCGGCTAATCCACGGCTACACGAGCCGGGGTGCGGCGTACACCGGCCTGCTGGAGAAGTGTCCCGCGATCGCGTACACGGACCGGACCGTCGTCTCCGAAGACGAGTTCACCGGCTTTTCCACGCGCCGGCGAACGAACGCTTACACGTTCGATCACGACCTGTTCCGGCAGTGGCTAGCGGGCGGGACGGTCTGGCTGGACGACGGCCCGGGCCCGGACCGTGACGAGCCGGCGGAATCACGGCAATCCGGCAGCATGACTACGGAAGGTTCCGTGAGATCGGGAACCGCTGATTCCGGCGGGGAATTAGATGTTCTTTGTACAAACACCGATTTAAGTGTACAAAAGAGTAAATCCGGTGGAAATTCGGATCACACCAGCGATTCACCCTCAGCGGATGGCTCAGCTGATTCACATGCGGGTGACTCTGGAAGCTCCGTGAGACCGGATCCGGAAACCGGGTCGGGTCCGTTAAATTCCAAACCGGAGGAATCCGAACCGCCGATTACCTCACGGAAACCGGCCGGACCTTCCGCTGGCGACGGCCTTTCTGCAGCCGGACAGGAAAACCGACCGGCGGCCGGCCTTCCCACGGATCGCCGGTCCATCAGGGCAGCCGACTACAAAAAGCTCGAGCTTCCTGAGAGCAGGACTGTCTGTTATTGCTGTGGCGGGAAAGGAGCCCTGTACATTGAGAAATTAACCTCCGAACGGAAGGTCCGCCCGAAGGACCAGCAGGATGCACGGCGGATCTGCAAGGTCTGTTATCTCGAAGCGGCCCGAAAGTACCGGGCCGGGATCCCGCCACTGCCGGGGATCATTTCCCTCGTATCGATGGAGCGGATCTCCAGTAGCGTGGGTCGGTGTTCAGTTTGCGATCTAGCCCCGGCCGTGTATCTCGATCGCGGGACCGGTATCCGGCTCTGCGAAGCCTGCTATTCCCGGGAAGCGGTGCAGCAGACCCGGAAGAAACACCTGTCCCCGGTAACTCCCCCGGGAGGGAACCCATGACGGTCCCTTTTGCACTGCTCTCCCACGAGAGTACTGAGCACTATACTCCTCAGTACATCCTCGACGCGGTGATCGCGTGCCTGGACAAAATCGATCTCGACCCGTGCAGTAACAGCCGGGAGATCCCGAACGTGCCGGCAGCGTGGCATTACACCGCCCAGGACAATGGCCTCCTGTGGCCGTGGGTCGGGAAGCTCTTCATCAATCCGCCATTCGGTTATGATGTCGAGCAATGGTTCTCAAAACTTTACCTGGAGCGGCTGGAGGGCCGGACCACGGAGGCGATTGTCCTTTGGAAGTCCGCGACCGAGACCGCAGCCTGGAAGACGATTACCCAGCTCTCATGCCGGGTGTGTTTCCCTTCGTCCCGGATCCGGTTTGTCGGCCCCTCGGGTGATGACGGTCCCGGGCCGACGTTTTCACCGTCGCTGTTCTATGTCGGGGACCGGCCCGAGCGATTCGAGGATGCATTCCGGTCTATCGGGGATGTCTGGATTACGCCGAAGTTTGCGGGTCGGGGTTCCGAGCGGGGGATTGCGTGAACGACGAGAGCCTCAATCTTGGGGAGGCGCTACGACTGGCCCGGGAGAAGGCGAACCGGGAAAGGAACCGGGCGAAGTGCAAGAAGTATTACCGGAACCGGATGGGGAAAGGGGGGGGCGGGGGTGATCGATAAACGAGTGATCCTCAAACTTAAAAAAAAACGATTTTTAAAACCAAATTCGGAGAACTTCATTCCGGGTAAGGAGTTTTTAAATTAATAGAACAAAGCTTATCTGCTTTACGGATATCTATTAATTTATTAACGCGGATTCGAGGCGTTATCCTTTGGTCAGAAACCCTTTATTAAAATATACAGTAATGGACATCGTAAAAAATGCTAATTTTTACGGTTCCAAATATTACAAACAATACCACTTCTATAAGTTGCTCTTTTTAGTTTATTTTGAATTGAAAAAAGTCGATATTGATATCAAACTTCCTTATTCCTGGTATTTCTTTGGTGATCTTCCGGATGCGCAGACTTTCGAATACATGACCGGGGGATCTCTTGGTTATTACACACCCGGACAAGGAATGTTACCCCGCATAGATCAACTTCCCGATTTAGGTATCGAAGAACCAACTCGGAAAAAAATCGACGATGTTGTAAAAAATGAATATTCAAAAATTACCGCGAATGGAAGATTTCGAAAAGATTACGGGGATATTTTGTTAAAATCGACCTACGATGAGGCCCCTTTTGAATTCCAACGGGTTTTCAATCGTGGACTCCTTCAGTACGTTCAAAAATTTAAAACTGAGGAAGGTCAGTCCACATTGACAGTGCTCCGTTTTGATTTTACGGAATTGAGCAAAATCGGCAGATTCCTTGACGAATTGATGGTTGTTTATCCAGAAGATGAAATGCCAGAAATTTATGATCTGTTTCTCCGATGGGAAGACACCGTCAGATTAACCATTTTAGAAGATCATTCAAAGCTGATTGTTGTTATTGAAAATTTTTGGGAAACATTCTGTGGACTCCTAAGAATTAAGAAAAATGAAAACGTGTTACCTCATGTTGTCGAACAGTGGGAAAAAGAATATTTTACAACGACACTTCCTGACTATGAGATGAAATTAAAGAAATTGCGAAAAACCCTCCTTCATAACCATTTTGAAGCAAATCCCGTCGGCAAAAATACGAGGGATACTGTTGATAATGTGATGAAACTGGCAAGAGACCTCGCCCTCGAAACACAAGAGGCGAAAGGTGCCTGATGTCTTAAACTATTTTTTGGATAGCAATGTTATCATCGGGTATATTTTTTATCAGGCTGACCACTGGGGTGTTCCTGCAAAAAATGTCATAGAAAATGAACACAAAAAACATTACGGCGTTTTTGTTCACGAGGAATGTTTTGGTGTTCAATGGGGAAAATGTGACACCATAGAAAAAAGAATAAACTCAGAGTTTGGAAGAGCAATCACAAGCTTAAAGCGAGATCATTCAGTTGATATGTTATTATACGATTCAGAAAAATGGAAAATTTCGGGGATAATTCAACAAATTGTGGCAAGTTCAAATAATGATTTGAATTCTTTGGAAAGCAGAATACGAAATGTCCAAAGAGTTTTTGAGACGGAATGCGACGATAGACGTGAAATAATTAAGAAAAATGTTATGCGTCATACGAGAAGACTACCCTACAGAGACATTTATCAAATTTTGCAAAAAATTATCCCAGATCCTGATGACATTGAGGTCGTACTCGATGCTCATGATGTTGGGCATCATTTTCCAGAAATCTTTTTGATTACTGGAGACGGCAGACACATCTACCGGAATAAATCATCCATTTTGCCTCATACAAAAATCAAAGATGTCAAATTATTGAGCGATTATCGTTAAGAAATAATTATCCAAAAAAGACACTTTTAGGTGTTATGGGCACGTAGTATAAAATAACCCCAAATTGAGCTCCGTTTCCCTCACCCCCCTCCGGAAAACCCCGTAAAATCGAGATTTTTCCTATCCCTAAAAACTAATCCCAAAATAGTCTTTGTTTGCCAAAATACGGCAGATAACCCCCTCGCCAAAAGGCCACCGGAGCCCTTTCCTAGGCTCTGTTTTTGGCACCTACTTTTCCCCATTCGGACCTGAAAAACGCCACCGGAACGCGAATACGGGGCTCGTTTTTTCCGATGACATTTTTATAAAACTGGTAAAATGGGCCATATTCCGAAAAAAAGGGTTATTCCTGAGAGTTATCAGCTGACATATTCCCGCAGTTTTCCGACGAGGGCTAGCTGAGTTTACTTTTCTTTTCTCAAACTTTCGGAAATATTCGAGATTTTTGTCGAGAAGTGCCAATTCGTCAACGGCAATCAAGCCGAAACAATCACCCAGACTCCGAAGATCAAAAGGAACAATCCGCTGATAATTTTAATCGGTTTGTTGAACCTGCGGACTTTTTGCGTCAGCGTTGCCCCCCCGATCAAACCTATGACAAGGAACGGGGTGAGAATGCCAGCACAAAACACGAGAAGGTGAAGCATTGCAGAAAGTGAACTGCTGGCGAACATTTGTTCGAGAAGTACTATGAGCATAGGCGCGGAACATGGTACCTTCACGACTGAGAAGAGAAGACCGAGACCGAAGAGCCCCATCCCGGTCCCGAAATGTTTCCTGGCGGCCTGCTGGAAAAACGAGTCTGCTGCTGGTGGCATCGGCAAAATTCCGATGAGGTTCAGACCGAAAACCAGCGAAATTATCCCGGCGATAACTGATAAAAATTTTACATCTGCAAACGATCCACGGAATAGAATAAATGCGATTCCTGCAAGGAGATATGCGGTAATCAGACCAAGACCAAAAATAACTGCCATGGACATTCCGCTCCGGACGTCGCTGCCCTTTCCAGCGGTAACACTAAAAATAAAACCCAGAATTGCTGCGAGGCACGGAGAAAAACCCGCAAATAATCCAAGAGAATACGCGAGGGGAATGCTCAGGTTGGATTGTGTCGCACTTGTATTGACACCTGATTGATCGTTCTGGAGCGAGGCAATTTCTTTTACAAGATAATCCCGGGTTATCTCATCTTTGGGAATTTTCCTTTCATTATTTATCACAACTGCGGGAACTTCCAAAAATCCGAATTGTTTCCATCGATTATATCCTTCTGATGCACTCGTATCGATCCATTCGATCGCCGTATTGTTGTATAATTTTGAGATGTCGTTGATAATCGGATCCGTTTTCGCGCAGTCAGAGCAGCCGGGCTGGTGAAAATACTGGACATTTACCATCGATGCATGTGCCGATGGAATTGTTATAACGGAAATTAAGAAGATAAAAAAAATTACATAAATTTTATTCGTTGTCATGATCTGCACGTATTCCGTCGGCCTTTTCCTTATCGCCTAAAACCTTGTTGTACCCGGTTACGACTACGACGGAAATAATTCCCAGGACCGCAATAAAAATAAGATTTTGCATAATTTCATTTCCGAGGACGAGATCGTGGATAACAACCAGAGCAGATACAAGCATATAGAAAAAGAGCCAGTTCGTGAGAGTTACAGAGTATCCTTTCTCCGTCCTGAATGAAATCCTCAAGAGAACAATTACGATCAATACCAGGATAACGGGCCAGAGAATCCTCGTGATCGGATATAGCGCAGAAATCGACAGGTAAAGGATAAAAATGATAAGAATGAATGACAATTCCTCCAGTTTGTTTTTGTGGTCGAAATTTGTGGGAATTTTTACCGCGATGTGATTTCTCCTGAACCAGACCAAGATCAGGAAAATAACTGCTGTCGTAAACAGCGATAGCAGAAAAGGAGCATAGCCGGGCATTTCCACGGTCCCGGTTGTGAATAAAATTGAGAAGAAAACCAGTGAGAAGAAGTATATCCCAGTAGATGGCGCCAGTTCATTGTTCACAATTGGATCCATGTTTCATTTCACCCAGGTCGGGCGTTTTCCGGAAGCGAATTGTTGTTGCAGATATGCTTGATGGGCTTTCATAACCGTAAAAAGGTTATTTCTTTTCATGATCGAACGAGATCCATCAAATATTGCTAATGTTTGTCAATTTTGTCGTCATATGAAAGTCGACAGGTACCTCACGGTACATTTTTTCAAACCCAAAAGCTCCTTTGGTGGTTTCCGATAGATCAACGGATATTACTTTATGGCTGTCAAAGGCTGACTCGATTAAAATTCCATTTCTCGGATCGATCCAGTTCTCACCATTGAAATTACCATATTTTTCAGAATTCGAAGTTCCGTTTTCGGAAATAAGGGACTCCTTAATCAAATAATCTGTTACGTGCTTAATTCCGATGCAATCGAACGTGCCAGCCATGGTTGTGATTTTTTTACGCCCGATATTTGTAAAATCAGAATTTCCGGTGAGGTAATATTCAATCGTACCATTGCTCGTCAAATAATTTCCGGATTGATTAAATTCTTTTGTCCAATGCGTTCCAGAATTTGTGGATTTTTCAGGAAACTCTAGTAAATTTGGCAATTCTGGTTGTACTTCCGGTATTATCGGTTTTTTTGAATTACTCTCCAGAATATTTCCCCGATTCGTCATTTTAATCGCAAATCGGTTTTCCAGTGAATTGGCTACAGTAATTACGAAGGTTTCAGAAATGTTTTCAGAATCAACTTTATCGACGTGCATCTTAAGATCTTTCAATACATTTGTTGATCGATCCTTCGATAAAATCGCTATTTCATAGTTAAGTTGCTGGTTTTCATGCATGCTGTACTTTGAGGGTGAATTCGTATTCAAAGAAGAACCGTTTGCCTGCACCCCCAGACATCCAATTCCAATAATCAATAATCCAAGTAAGGAAATAATGGTTAATACAGTTGTCAATTTCATAATCATTCACCTCGTTTAAGGGTAAAAATCGCAGTACATACAAGAATCAAAATGCCGGATATTGCAAAAACGGATGCGGTAATGAGTCGGCTTTCCTGAAATTTGGAATAACTGAATGACAAAAAAGCAAGACCGTACAACAGGAATGAAGTAGTTATTAGAAATTTTGATTTGTTTTTATTACTTTCTGTAATGCCGAGGATTAGTAGTATTACGCCAACCCCGCCAAATATTATGTGGAAGGAATTAATAGATTCTGTAACTAGAAGGAAAATACCTCCGATAACACAGAGGCATCCAACTGTCAGGATTAGGAAAAAAAAGGGTGTGTTTCTTTGAAACTTCATTTTAAAATCTCCTTTAACAGTAGGAATGTTGTTGGCAACACCATTGGTTTCCGGCAGCACAACAGGAATCTGTGCACTCACAAATTGCTACTCCACAAGTCAGAGGACATGCGCCAAGCATGCACAAGGCACACCAAAATCCATCATCGGATTCAATGGACTCTGCTGCACATACCCCCAGACATCCGACACAAGTGACAACACATAATCCTGCGGAAAACACACACATAAGAATCCCGCTTGTCGCGGCATTACCTTTTACCAATGCCGTAGATGTGACTCCTGTTTTATCGTTCACCATGTACAGAATCGTTTTCTGTTCGGTCTCATTTCCGTAAACCATTGCGACGACATTGATCTCATCAACAGAGCCTTCTTTGTTGGTGACTTGAACTCTGAATGCCCTTTTTTCCTGCTCTTTATACCCCAGCTTCAGCAACTCACCTTCAAGTTTTTTAAAATTCTGGCCTTGGGTGGCTTTGTCAATATACTGTGCCGCTTCATTCCCACTCAATTCTTTGATAACCGGTTTGGAAGCGATGGCATCGTTACCGGCACACGGTGTTCCTGGTTCGCAAGCCACGACAGGAGCCACACTCACTGCGAGAAGCAGAAGCATGACAATCGTCAGGCCGCGAACTTTAGCAATAATTGCCGTTTTCATTTTTTTCAAACCTCCTTCTTTTCAGATTGCGAAGGCACGATCCAAACCTTCATTATTCCAGAAGGAGACGGATTCATGCCTGCGGGCAGGCGCGGGTTCATGTAGTGTGCAAACTAATGGTGAACCCGGCCCATGATTTGGGACATCCTGCTGATGTCCACAGGGATTTCATTATTTTAGGGGAATTATAAGCCTTATAGCCGTTCCATCTACTGATTTTTCAAATGTAGACGATTGGTTGGAAAGGTTAAGGGGGATGTCAAAAATCAGCGTCGCGGTTCTCCAGAGAAGACCGTTTAGCTTTGAAAGTTCCCGTTATGATTAACGAATTCTTTTTCAGGACAACTGTCGCTGATACAAACGGCAATCAGAACCGCCAGGACAATGCACGCGAGAACCCATGGCGTTTTATTTTTCAATGTTACCATCTTCGGATTTACCATCAATATTTATTTTGTATCTTCGCGCGATCATACTGGAGAGTACAAGAAAGGCAGCACCGACAAGAATCCAGAACCCGTTTTTCGTAAAAATGCCCTGCCATGCAAACCCGAGTGCAATAAACGCACCGGTTACGACGTAAGAAATCGGTACAGCCCTTAAATCCTTTCCTTTTATCCAGAGAAATCCGCCGGTGAAACCGGCGCCGCTGAACAGGATCATCGTCAGCGAGGAATAATTCCGATTCAAAAGTAGGTCAACTAATCCAATCAGCACTACTGCAAGAGAGATGAACATGATGATTGTTCCCTCTTTTTTCATCGTGGTCAATTCATTTCGCTCCAAGATTTACAGCAAACTTGTGGTAAACCGGCATTCGATTTTGGGACATCCTGTTAATGCCCACATGTACCAGTTTTTTTATGACAGTTATGAACTTTCTAGCCCATTCATCTACTGATTCTTCAAACCGGTAGACGGTCCCAGCTGGAAAGTTAAGGGCACGGCTAAAAATCAGCGTCGTGGTTCTCCAGAGAATGCCGTTTATCTCTGAAAGTTCCCGTTGTGATTAACAGGATCACGATGAGAAGCGGGATATCGAATCCTGGCGAAGGCTGAGAAGATGGTGGATTTGCAGGAGAATCCGTCGCAGTCATATTTTCTCCGGGTGCGACGCGGTTTTCTGCTACCGATGTCTTTTTGATCGAAGGTATATTGGCTATTTTTAACACGACTAGTCCATTCCTTCCCTCCCGGTTTTCTTCGATAAGAAACAGGCCATCTGAAAATCCGAGGATTTTCAGGTTGTCCTGTTCCTGGGGAAGCTGCCAAACCGTCCCGGTAATGGGATCGAACATCTTCGAATCGCAGTCCCGGTTAACTGCCGATGGATCATTACGGGAACATTCGGTATAAACTACAAAATCTCCCGCGAAAAACGGATCATACTGGTCCTTCTCCCCGGGGATTGTCCGTTTTGTCCGGGAGGAGATGTTAAAGATATTCACCTGCGAGATAGGAACAGGATAGTTCAGGGGATCGTGGAAATCCGTCCACGCGATATAATTCCCGGACAATGCGGTCTGTGTCTGGAGGCCTTCTCCCGTACTGACGACAGTGTCTATGCCCGTTGTTATATTGTGAAGATGAATACTGGTTTTCCTGTGACTCTCGTCTTCGTAGGAATACCAGACGATATTGTTGCCATTCAGCGCCAGCCCTCCCTTCGCAGAAAGTGTCTCGTCTATCAGAATCGTCTCCCCTGAGGAATCATTCCAGAATGCGATATCAGCGTTGTCGTACGTTCCCGAAGGAAATCCCTGGAGCCAGGCAACCCGGTCGCCGTCTGTCGACGGCATCCATCGGGCAATTTCCCTCTCGCCATTCCACGAATAGGTCTTCTGCGGATCTTTGGAGTCAGTTCCCGGGATAATCCGCACTTCACCGGATTTGACGTTATATTCGTGAAGGCTTCCGGGAGATTGGTACCACACAGCCCTTTCGCCCGACATCGTGTGCCAGTTGATCCATGTTCCTCCGGTGTAATTCGTTGTCACGATCGTCCGTGTGGAGTTATCCTCAAGGGAAAAAAGGTAAAGGCCACTATTCGATCCAGCGTTCACGTCCTGGCTGTAAACATTCTTCCAGAGAATGTAATCCCCGAAAAAAACGAAATGCCCGGATTCGGGAGAAAGGTAGTCCGAAGTAATAATTCGTACCTGAGAACAGGTAAGGTAATTTTCACTAATTGCCGACGTTAGAGGTATGATGAGTGCAAAGGAGATGATACAGAAGATAACAATTTGTTTTTTCCTTGTGCCGGATGATGGTAATTTCATTTTTTCCCTGCATCTGAAGAATAAAAAAAAGATGGATTATGGCCAGTTAATACTTCCGGAATGGTAAGGAACAGCGTCATAATCCGGGGATAGTGAGAATGCAGTCGTATGCGTGTGGAACGTTCCGGAAGGGACATCGGGCTGCCACATGTTGTCACTATTGATGTAAGTCGTATAATAGCCGGAAGCGGCAGTAGAAGCTTTAACCCCGTCAGCGGAATTTACAAGGTATGTGGCAAATGCCATATACCACGGTGCCGGAGAACTGGTGTATCCGGCCATTCCCGCAAAATGGATCACTGCCGGGCGGGCATCGAGCGATCCCTGACAAGTGACCGGCGTCAGCAGTAAGGAATTGGCCTGGGTATTTATTTCATTGTCCGGCGATACCGGCCAGATCCATTTCTTT
>Ga0074198_1001098_pt1 | contig 20273 bp, 26 predicted proteins | sample EPASupsiteSAE323_FD_64527 | JGI IMG/M metagenome (GOLD analysis project Ga0074198, IMG submission 64527) | Bioremediated contaminated groundwater from EPA Superfund site, New Mexico - Sample SAE3-23 | ecosystem: Environmental > Aquatic > Deep subsurface > Groundwater > Contaminated ...
CTCTACAACTACTGGGCCGAGGGCATCAAGCTTGCGCGCATCGGCTTTGCGATGCTTGTCATCCTGATGGTCGCCAGGCCGTTCGTGCTCACAAACTTCGGCCTCGTGGCCTGCCCCTTCGGCACCGCCTGCTGAAATGCTTTTTATTCCGGCCTTGACTACAACTCTTTGATGGCCGCCCCTTTCCTGCCGCTTGTCTTCTTCCTGGACGAGTTCTTCGGAGACATGTTCTTCGTCGTGCTAGTGCTTACGGGGTCCTACATCCTTTACGTGCTTTACCTGAACTTCCACGACCAGCCGATGATTTTCGCCATCGCGGCCATCGCGGGAGCGACGTTCCTTTTGACCAATTCGCTACTTACTGTGGTGCTTGTCAGCATGTTCTTCGTGTTCGTGATGGCGGGAATGAACTTCCAGCAGATACTCATGTTCTCGGTGTACCCTGTTCTTGGAATGCTGGGCTTCAAGGTCGGCCAGTACGGGCCCGTGTCCGGAGAGGAAGCGAAGATGATGGAGCAGCAGCAGATAGAGCAGAAGATTCTCCGCGGCGAACAAGTGTCCGCGGCGGAAAAGGGTACGTATGCTGAATACCTAAACAACCAGTCTGCAGGGCAACAGCAGCAGATGCAGGAACAGATGATGCGCAGGAGGTAATGTGTTATGGCGGTTTTCCCATCCTTGTGTTTCGGGCTCCTTGACGAGCTTTCATTCTGGGGCGACATAGTCTGGCTTGTCATTCTTGGTCTGGTCGCGTGGTACCTTTACAACTGGGCGCAGGAAAAGCTTGCGTTCTTCTCCCCAACCCTTGCAATCGTGGTTGCGGCCATACTCATCTACTACCTGGTGATAGTATACCCCGTCATGGGCATCGGCATGTGGCTGTTCTCGGCAATAGTGTTCTCAGGCATAATCTGGATGATGCCGCTGGTGCTCCCGTTCATACCGGGCCTGAACAAGGGAGGCCACCACTAGGCAGGCAAAGGGTTTTCAAATATCGGAGAGTGATGATTGTTATGCTCAAAGAAAGGCACAAGGCAATAATAGCTACCTATTCCCGGCTGCACCCCCACAGGCAGCAGTGGTTCTCGCCGAACCTGCGCTTTTTGGCAATGATTGCCTGCGTCATACTCATCACCGTAGTGTACAACTATTTTGACTCCAACTTCGCAGTTGCAATCACCGAATCCTCCGGCAGGGTCGTGACCGTCTCTGGCCTCCTGTTCAACTCGTTCATCGCAGGCGCGGTGTTCGGGGTCGCGGTGTTCCTCGTGATAACCGAAGGCGAGTACATACTCGGAATCCGCAGGCACGTGTACGCCGAGCTTGGAGCGAAAGGCAAGGCAAAGCCCGGTGCAAGGAGGTCGGCCAAGTGATTTTCAATTTCTGGGACGACTTCGGCATCGTCGCCCTGATACTGGTGTTCTTCGGGCTCTACAACCTGCTTTCCGACGGCATCATCAAGTCCCGCTTCCTCGCGCTCATCGTCACCATACTGGTAATCTACCTGGTGGTAGTGCCCTACGACTGGTTCCGCTACCTTCTTTTTGCGGTCCTGTTCCTTGGGGGCGCGATTGCAAAGATAAAGCCCGCAGAGTGGTTCTAGGGACCGGCGTTTTCAAGAAAGCGTGACCGCAATGATTGACTTTACCAACCTGTTCCTCGTATTCCTCATGATTTTCGCAGTCAGCGCCAACCGCATCGAGATTGCGGGCGCAATCTTCATCCTGCTTCTGGTCCTTGCAAAGGACAAGGCGCTCATCCTGGTGGCAATAGTAGGCGCGATGATTGCGCTCAGCGTCCTTTTGGGAGGGACCAACCCCGTAGTGATTGGAGGCGGGCTTCTGCTTGTGCTGATACTGCTCATCAAAGACGATGGCAAGGGCGCCGGGCCGCAGGGTTATTATCCACAGGGATGAAAGGTAGTTTCATGAACACGCTCACGCTTGTTGTCCTTGGCGTAGTTGCCTGGCTATTCTTCCTCTCGGGCTCGAGCTTCCTGTTTTTGCTTTCGCTTGCGGTGCTTCTGCTCTACTCGTTGGTCGAAGTGGGCGGCAGCCGCGGGCACGAACACCGCCACGAGCAGGCCGGCAGGAGCGGCAACATCGACGGCAGCGGCAAGACTATGGACGAAGCCGCTGGCACGCTTGGCACCGTGATAAATTCGGTTTTCTCTTTCCTTGGAAAGGTCGTCAAGGGCGCGTTCATGGCGCCGCCGGCGCCTGAAAAGGAAGCCAAAACGCCCACCCAAAAGCACGAGCTAATCATCAAGAAGCGCCTCTGAATACGCGTTGAAGGAAAGGCTTGCAAGTACTTGTCTTAGGGCATTTGGCCATTCTTTTGCTTTCTCAATACGACTTCGCAAAATACGCCGTCACTTTAGCCGGCTTGCCGCAGTGGCCGCAAGCCTTGTGCTTTGGGTGGTGGTCGTCAAAGGCGATGAGGCGAACGGTGGCGCTCGTGTCCTGGTTTATTTTCTCCTCGCACTCGCGCTCGTCGCACCAGCTCATGCGCACGAAGCCCTTCTTGGACTCAAGCGACTTCGTGAATTCCTCGTAGTCGGAAACGTCGGAGATGCGCTCGTCGCGCGCCTTCCTTGCCTTCTCGAAGAGGTCGCGCTGCATCTTCTCAAGCTCGTCCTCGATGGACTTCTCCAGGCCTTCCTTTTTGACCGAGTTCTTGACCCCGGTATCGCGCCTGACCATCATCACTGCGTCCTTTTCGATGTCTTTAAGCCCGACTTCCAGGCGAAGCGGCACTCCCTTGAGCTCCCACTCGTTGTATTTCCAGCCAGCTGACTTGTCGTTCCGGTCATCCAGTTTGACTGTGATTCCCGCAACCTTGAGCTTGGCGTAGATGCCCTCGCAGTACTTTGCGACTTTCTTTGCGTCGTCGGGTTTGGAGTATGCAATCGGGATGATGACTACCTTGAGCGGAGCAACGCGCGGCGGAATGACCACGCCCTTGTCGTCGCCGTGCGTCATAATCATCGCGCCTATTGTGCGCGTTGACATCCCCCACGAGGCCTGCCAGGCGTACTGTTCGGTCTCGTCTTTGTCCTTGAAGCGGATTTGGAAAGCCTTGGCGAAGTTCTGGCCCAAGTTGTGCGAAGTTGCCGACTGCAGGGCCTTGCCGTCGGGCATCATAGCCTCGCAAGTGGTGGTGTAGAGTGCGCCTGCAAATTTTTCGCCATCGCTTTTCTTTCCAACAAGCACGGGCACCGCAAGGTAGTCCTCAAGAATCTTCTTGTAAAATCCAAGTATGAGCATGACTTCGGCATCAGTCTCTTCCTTGGTCGCGTGCACTGTGTGACCTTCCTGCCAGGGCACTTCGCGGGTGCGGATGAACGGCTTTGTTGCCTTGGTCTCCCAGCGCACCACAGTGCACCACTGGTTGAGAAGCAGCGGCAGGTCGCGGTGGGAGTGAATCCACTTGGCGTAGCTTTCGTACATTATTGTCTCCGAAGTCGGCCTGACTGCAAGGGGCTCGGCAAGCTCGGTGTCTCCTCCCTTGGTCACCCACGCGACTTCGGGGGTGAAGCCCTCGAAATGGCTGGCTTCCTTGGTCAGGAGGTTTTTGGGTATGAACAGCGGAAAAAGCACGTTCTTGTGGCCTGTTGCCTTGATCATTGCGTTGAACGCATCCTGCAGGTTCTCCCAGATTCCCCACGCGTTCTCGCGCACCACCATGCAGCCTTGTATGGATGAGTAGTCCGCCATCTCGGACTTCTGCACCACTTCGGCGTACCAGTCGGAGAAGTTCTTTTCCTTTGAGTTTTCAAGTGCCATTAAGTAAGAGTCACCTTATTGCTGAGAGCTTTTAGGGCTTACAAGTAATAAAAATCAGCTGCAAACGCGGCCCGCCAGCGACGAGTTCTGCGTTCGGTTCTTATTGTTGCGCCTCCAAACCCCATTTACGATTTTCAGTTCCCCACGACGGTGATTTGAGTTTTATGACCAACGCGCCAAAGATAAACGTCCGAGAAGTCCACGCCCTTGCGGGCGTTTTCGTGCCGCACGTGCCGAAGGCCGAGAACCCGCTGCTTGTGATAGTCACGCACAGCAAGACAAAGGCGCATTCCGAGGGGTGCGGCGCCCTTGGCCACCTCAACCCCCACCACGCGGGGCACGGGATTGCCGAGATTTTTTTGGGCCTGCGGGCGCACGGAATCGACCCCGAAGCCTATTTCGGGATGAGTGAAAAGGAGCTTGCAAATGCGGTAACTGCCGTTGGCTTTGAGACCGACGCGAACGTGCGCGCGCAGCGCCTCTTTTCCGAGGCGAAGGCGCACGGCATCCCTGTAGTGAGCGCAAACTACGGCCACGAGGACGGCAGCGTCTCGATAGTAGGAACGCACGACCTCGACAAGCTCGTGCCGGGCGCGGAAGTCAACGTGTCGGGCGCGGTGTGCGCGGACGCGCGCGTTCCTTGCGAAATCGTGTCCTCAACCGCAAAGTGCGCGCTTGCAAACAGGACTGCGTGCATGTTCCCCGAGCTGGTCGCAAAGGACGCGGCTGTGCAGAAGCCGCACGAGGCAGTAGTCTACGGAATGGGCACGCTTGTTCCCAACAACAACTCCGGCGGCACGTTCAAGGTGGTGGTTGACCCGCAAAAGGGAGCGGACGTGGTCGCGAAGCTTTCGCTTGCGTACGCAATAACCAGCTTCGGGCCGCACGGAAAGGGGCCCAAGTCGCTTGTGAGAATCCGGCTCCACCACGTGGGCGATGCGGCAAGGGCCGAGCTTACCAAGGGCCTGTCCGGCGCAAAGGGAATAAAAATAGCCTGAGCCTTCTTTCCATTCGGGAGGTTATGCAATGAGAAAGCTCGTCCTGCTTCGCCACGGCGAAAGCGCATGGAACAAGGAGAACCGCTTCACCGGATGGACCGATGTCGACCTTTCCGAAAAAGGGGTCGAGGAAGCAAGGAAAGCAGGAGAGACTTTGAAGAAGGAAGGCTACGCCTTCGACATCGCATTCACTTCGGTATTGGTCCGGGCGACAAGGACGCTGGACATCGTATTGCAGGAAATGGGTTTGACCAGCATCCCTGTAATAAAATCCTGGAGGCTCAACGAGCGGCACTACGGCGCTCTGCAGGGTCTCAACAAGTCCGAGATGGCGGCAAAGTACGGCGAGGACCAGGTCAAGATTTGGCGCCGAAGCTACGACATCCGGCCGCCTGCGCTTACCAAGGACGACCCGCGCTATCTGGGCAACGACCCGCTTTACAAGGACCTCTCGCCCGAGCAAATCCCGCTTGCCGAGTGCCTGAAAGACAACGTCGCACGCACCCTGCCCTTCTGGGACTCCGACATCGCGCCCGCAATCAAGTCCGGAAAGAACGTGCTCATCGCAGCTCACGGCAACAGCCTGCGCTCGCTTGTAAAGTTCCTTGACAGCGTGTCCGACGCAGAAATCACCGAGCTGAACATTCCCACAGGAATCCCGCTAGTGTACGAGCTTGACGACCGCACGCTTCGCCCAATCAAGCACTACTTCCTCGGAGACCCTGAGGAAATCCGCGCCGCTATGGAAAAAGTGGCGAGCCAAGGCAAGGCAAAGAAATAGTCTTTTTGTTCAGAAACTACGCAAGTCAAGCGCCCGGTTTATCTCTTGCGCGCCTTGTTTGCCATTTCCCTGCCAAGCATTTTGGCGTATCCTTCTCCGAATTTCGGTGCAATTAGGGGGCCTAGTGGAACCAACCGCTTCTCGTGGGTTTTTGTAAGGCACGTTTTAGGTGCAAGCGGGTCTATCGAAAAGAACAGGCTCTCACTTGGGTGCGTCGTCTGTTTTTTTCCATCCCAAACCTTGGCGTCAACTGAAATTATGTAGCCGAAGTTGCCCAAGTATAGCTGCGCGGAGGGTATGCAGTCTCGGACGTGTACCGCATCTATCTCCCGGTACGGCAAAGCTCCTCCGAAAAATTTTCTGACGAATGCTTCAGGAACCATCCCATCACCGTCTCATATCATTTCCCGAACTTCCTTTCAGTCGAGTCGTAGAACTCAAGCGCCGCGTCAAAGTCTGACTTGGCGAACTCCGGCCAGAGCTTGGGCGAAAAGAACAGCTCCGAGTAAACGGTCTGCCACGGCATCATCCCCGAGAGCCGGTGCGAGTCTCCGGTGCGGATGAGAAGGTCAGGGGATTCGGAAAGGTAAAGGTACTTCTCGAATTCGGACTCGGTAAGCGAGTTGGCGCGCACCTTGTCCGAGGCGATGTCCGCAGCAAGCCTCTGCGTCGCGTTCAAAAGCTCGTCTCGTCCCGAGTACGCGATTCCCATGTTCAGCGCAAGGCTTCCTTTGCGCTCGGGGTACATCTCCTCGACTTTGGAAAACATCCTGTTGAGTTCAGCCGGAAGGAGTTCGCGCTTTCCAAAGAACCTCACTGTGACTTCGTTGTCCTTGTACGCCTGCGAATCCAGGACGCGCTGGGCGTGCGTCTTCATCAGCTTGAACAGAAGTGTAAGCTCGTCAGTGGAGCGCTTGGAAAAGTTGTCAAGCGAAAGCGCCCAGTACGTGAGCGTCCTGACTTTGGAGTCGTTGCACCAGCGCACCACTTCCTCGGACTTGCGGAATCCCGCCAGGTAGGCCTGCTCGACTGCGATGTTGTTTTTCTGTGCGTAGCGCCTGTTCCCGTCGGGGATTATTGCCAGGCTTGAAAGGGTCTTGTGCATCGTTGATTGCCCATTACATGTTGTGGCGATATGCTGATTAACCGGTACAATAGCTATTACTTGGATGGCTAAAATATTTATTGGAAGGGCCGGCAAGGGCCAAAAGTCGTTTGAAACCGACGTTGCGGCAGGCATTTTCTCGCGTGCGCTTGGCATAATGTGGCAGGGAACCCCCCTGCGAAAGCCTTTCAACAGGCCGCTTTTCTTCGAGTTCGAGAACGAGGCAACCGGCTCCAACGCCACCCACTCGCTCTTCTGCTTTGTTCCCTACGATGCGGTGTTCATCAATTCGGACTGGAAAGTGACCGAAGTCATGCGCGCAATACCGGGTTGGCAATTCTGGATCGTGCCCAAAAAGCCGTTCAAGTACTTAATTGAGCTGCCCGCAGGCTGGGCGAAGAAGTACGCGATTGGGCCGGGGAAAAAAGTCTCGCTGCGATTGTAGCCACCAGGCTGCATAAGTTAAACCCGCTGTTTATTTTCCATCCACTCAAGGCTAAACTTTCGCCAAAAGCACATTATCCTGTTTGTGGGTGCTAGGAAGTCTTGAGCAGGGTAGTTGGGTGGAAAGTTACCGCTCCATTTGACGCAAAGGCAACAGTTGCGCAAAAGGCCCGCGCAGGCGAAAAGGATTTTCTTTGCGTAGCCGAGCGCTTCGAGTTCTCTTCGCTGGAGGAGGCGGTTTTTGCGAAAGCGTCAGCGGAGTACGCGACTGTGGTCGAATCCTCAAAGTCGGCCTCAGCCGCTGCCACGCTTGCGGTTTTTGAAAAAATAGTTGCCGAAGTATGCGCAAGGCATCGCACGACACTTGGACCACAATCCGCTTCAAAGGTTGCGGCCGCTCTCCTACATTCATTCTGCGGCTTCGGGTGCCTTGACTTTCTTCTTTGCCGCGACGATTTGGAAGAAATCGCCTTCGTCTCAACAGCAGAGCCGCTCTACGTCTTTTCCTGCACAAAGAAGGCGTGGCTTGCAACCAACTGCTTTTTGTGCTCCGAGCGTTTTGCAATGGCTGCTGTGAACCGCATGGCATCAAAAAGCGGCAAGCGCCTTTCCTTTGCAACTCCCCGGCTTGACTCCCAGCTTGCAAACGGCGGGAGGCTCCACGCGTCCTGCCCGCCCATAAGCCCTGCCGGAGTCTCGTTTTCCATCCGGCTCTTTCCTGCAAAAAGAATGGACATGGCAGACTTGGTTGGTGTGAAGGCAATCAGCACCGACGCCGCGGCTTTCCTGTGGTTTGCGATGCAGTCGGACTGCTCAATCATAGTCGCAGGAAACACCGGCGGCGGAAAGACCACGGTGCTGAACGCGCTGTGCGACCTTGTGGGCATGCGCGAGCGGCTGGTGCTTGTGGAGGACACGCCGGAGCTGATGCCCGCACAGAAGCACGTGGCGCGCCTTGTTGCATCCAAGGCCGCGATGTCGGATTTGGTCAAGGACACGCTGAGGATGCGGCCTGACCGCGTGTTCGTAGGCGAAGTGCGAAACAAAGAGGACTGCAAGGCGCTCTTTGACTGCCTGCTTTCAGGACAGGCAAGGGGAACTTACTGCACCTTCCACTCCGACAGCGCCGCCGAGTGCCTTGCGCGCATGCGCCTCATGGGCGCAACTGACCACGACCTTGCCGCACTGGACTTGATTGTGGTTGCAAGACGGATTCCGGTCTACGACCTGACCGAGCGCACAGGCGGGGAGGTGCGAAGGGTAACAGAAATTTGCGAGGTGTGCCAGGAAGCGGGCTTCTTTGTCCCGCGCCCCATTTTTTCGTTCGACGCAAAGGACTCGGCATTGCATTTTTGCGGCTTTGGCGCAGGCAGGCTCAAGGATAAAATCATGTCCTGCCTTTCGAACGCCGGCCGCGAGAAGTTCCTGTCTGAGTGGCAGAGGCGGGCGAAGTTCTTTGCAAAAAAGGAGCCTGTTGCCATGTCGGTTCGGGCTGAAAAGTACCTGTACGCCTAGCGGGCGGTGCAGTGGTGCTTTTTGTGCGGCTCGAAGTGCGTCTTGCAGCTGCGGCAGTAGTGCATCTTCGCAAGCGGCTTGCCGTAGTTTGAGCACACGATTATCCTGCAGCTTGAGTGTCCCTTGCCGTGGGCTTCCTTGGTGACGAGGCCGAGGCAATTTCCGGTGCAGGCGTAGTATGCCACGGGCTCGAAGAACAGCCGCTTCTGCATCCGGCGCAGCGGCACGGAGTGGGCCAGCAGTTTTGAAGGCTTGGAGCCGCGCTTTGCGGTTTTGCTTTGCGCGGCCTTTTTCGCCTTTGTCTTTTTCATTTTCTTCAACAGTCTTTTCCGTGCGTTCAGTCCGCAAGCCAGACGAATCCCAGCAGCAGGACCTCAAGGCCTATGAACAGCGATGCGCGGAAGGCGTCGTATGCTCCCATGCCGAACCCGACGAGGGTGCCGCCTATGAGCATAAGCATGAGCCCCTTGACTTTCGCGAACAGGTTCATCCTCTTTCCCTGCTGTCCTTCAGTGCCAACCGGGGTTGCCTTCTTCTGAGCCTTTGCCAAACATACATCACCGTTTTGTGGTTTTGGCGCGTTTGCGCCCGGAAGGGTTACTAATTCTCCGTTTAAGACTTTTTGCATCCGCTTCGCAGCCGATTCGGTTTCCGTCCGCAGTTACGGGCAAAAACGACCGGTTTAAATATCACCTTTAGGGACAATTCTATCTGCGGCCAGTTGGGTAAGGGGCTATTTTGGGGCCGCGCACGGTAATTGGTAATTTTTTCCAGACACCTGAATATTGGAGGTAGGTTATTTTGGACGGACATGAACACAGTCATTCGGAACATCCGCACCACGAGGGCCACTACGGCCACGTCGGCGGAAAGAAGGTGCCCGCCATGGCGGTCTTTGCCATAGTCGCGCTCGTGTGCCTTGTAGTAGGCTATTTTGCCCACGCCGCTTTCGCGCCTGCGGCAACCTGCCAGGCGAACAACTCGACCGACGTATGCGCCGCGCCCACGTCTGTGCCATCGGGCGCAGGACTCACTGCTGCGCAGCTTACCGCGCTCAAGGCGGACATGAGCAAGTACCTCACTGTTGTGATTGCAATCAACGGAGCGCCCGAAGGCGTGACGGTCGAGGTCAAGAACATCACCAAGGACAACGACATGTACAAGGCGTTCTATGACATCATGCAGGACGGCGTTTCTGCGCAGTCCGGTTCGGGTTACGTAACTGCGGACGGCAAGCGCCTGTTCCTCGGGACGTACATGGACCTGACGGAGAAGCTCGAGATGCCGACTCCCAAGCCGGCGATAAACATCAACGTTTCCGGAAGGCCGTACAAGGGCGCCGGGGACGGGTCTGTTACCGTAGTGGAGTTTGCGGACTTCCAGTGCCCGGCGTGCAAGGCGCACTACCCGACAGTGGAGGCGGCGTTCAGCAAGTACAACGGCTCGGTCCGGTTCTACCTGATACACTTCCCGCTCTCGTTCCACCCGTTCGCCCAGAAGGCGGCCGAGGCGTTCGAGTGCGCGGCAAAGCAGGGCAAGGAATGGGATATGTACTCGGTGCTCTTCACCAAGGGCTCGGGCGACGGCACGGGGCTTGCAGTTGCGGACCTCAAGGGGTACGCAAAGGACCTTGCGCTTGACACGGTTGACTTCAACGCGTGCCTTGACGGCAACAAGACTGCGGCAACAGTGAACGCCGACGCGCTGTACTCCGAGCAGCTCGGGGTGTCCGCGACGCCGACGTTCTTTGTCAACGGCAAGGAAGTCAGCGGCAGTTCGTCCGGCCTTGCTGCTGCAATCGAAGCGGCCCTGAACGAATAAACGGGCGTTTCTTGCCTTTTTTCTTTTTCTTCTTTCTTTTTATTTTCCAAGGCCGCAATCATTCTTTGCTCTTATTTCAACTAGGTGCTGATTCCAATGGATGCAATCACGATTTTTGTTTTAGGTTTGGTGCAAGGCGTCTCCGAGTGGGTGCCAATAAGCTCCAAGACGCAGGTGAGCCTCACATGGCTCAAGGTTTTCAACGGCGACCCCGCGACACTTGTACCCATACTTCTTTACCTGCACGTGGGCACGCTTCTTGCCGCCACGATTTACTTCCGCAAGGAAATACTGGAAATCCTGCGGTCGGTAATTTCAAAGCCGTTTTCGAAATCCACGTACTCCGAAGGAAAGACGGGGTTCCTCATCACTTCGCTCTTTCTCACCGGCGTGATAGGCTTTCCGCTGCTTTACCTTGAGAAGAAGTTCTTCCCGACCCTTGACACCAGCGTGCTGTTTGCGCTGATGGGCGCGGGCTTGGTGCTTACCGGCCTGCTTTTGCTGAGCCAGAAGGGCCCGCGCGAGCGCAAGACGGGTTCCGCGACGTGGAAGGACGGGGTGCTCACGGGAATACTGCAGGGCCTGAGCGTGCTCCCCGGAGTGTCGCGCTCCGGCACCAGCACAACCGGCCTGATTTGGCGCGGCTTCTCAAGCCAGGACAGCTTCCACCTGAGCTTCCTGCTCAGCATCCCCACGGTTATTTGCGCCGAGATGGTGTTTTACATAAGCGGCGAAGTTGCGGCGTTCCCGATTTCGGACGGCGTCCTGCTTGCTGCTGCAAGCTTTGTGTTCGGCTACCTCACTCTTGACGCGCTCCTGAAGCTGATGAAGAGGTTCAGCGTAGCGTATTTGGCGATTGTCATGGGCGCCGTGATGATTGCAGCCTGGCTTCTTGGCGCAGGTTAATCCCAAGCGGTCTTATACAAAAGGATGAGTTGTTTTCATGCCCGCTTTTTACCGACTTGTTGACGGCACCATCGAAATCGACGGCGTGCGCATGCACCAGACCGTGCGAAAGACCCCTGTGCAGGATGCTTCCGACAAGGTGGCCGCGCTTGGCGTCACTTCCGGCAGCCGCGTGCTTGACGTGTGCACGGGCCTGGGCTACTCCGCGATTGCGTCGGCGAAAAAGGGCGCAAAGGTCACCACGCTTGAAGTCGATGAGAACGTTTTGGAGCTTGCAAAGACCAACAAGGACTCGGCCGCGCTTTTTTCCAGCCCCAACATCAAAATCAAGATGGGCGACGCCTTCGAGTCAATAGACGACTTCGACGACGGCTCGTTCGACTTCATACTGCACGACCCGCCGCGCTTCTCCCTTGCAGGCGAGCTCTACTCATTAGTATTTTACCAGAAGCTGTTCCGCGTGCTGCGCAGGGGCGGAAAATTGTTCCATTACACCGGAAACCCGGGTGCGCGTAGCGGCAAGAACATGGCCAAGGGCTTCAAGCAGCGACTTGTTGAAGCAGGCTTTGTAGGCGTGCGCTGGGATGAAGGATTGCAGGGTTTCCTCTGCAGGAAGCCCTGAGCGCCGCTTTCAGCCGTAAGGCTTAAGGCGCCTCGTCAACGAGCTTCTTCTGCCTCTTGCCGGGCGCCTTGGTGCCGTCCTCGTTCTTCAGGTACACGTTGTAAGTGCTGAACGGTATCTCGATGCTGTTCTTGTCGAACGCCTTGTAGATTTCCTCGCGTATCTCGCCAGCGACCATCTCGTACTCGAAGTAGTTGTTGACCTGGTACAGGACCTTGAACTCAAGCGCGGAGTCGCCGAACTTCTCCAGCCTGACTATGGGGTCGACTTTTGTTATGCGCGGGTCGCGGTGCTGCACCTTCATCACCGCGTCGTGGATCACCCTCTTTACCTTGTCCACGTCCGAGCCGTACTTCACGCCAACAGACAGCCCCGCGCCCTTCCAGTTGTTCTGGGCGCCCCGCGAGAAGTTGACTATGTTTGTTGAGATGATTTTTTCGTTGGGCACGAAGTAGGTGTAGTTGCCGCGCGTGCGTATGCGCGTCATCCTCCAGCCGATTTCCTCAACGAATCCCTTGACAACCGCGTTCTCGTCCTCAAGCGCGATGAACTCGCCGCCCCTGATGGGGTGGTCGGAAAGCAGGTAGAAGCCCGCAAAGAAGCTAGAGAGCGTGCTCTGCAGGGCAAGCGCAACAGCAAGGCCTCCAATCCCGAGCGCGGTCACAAGGGGCGTAATCTCGACGCCGAAGCGCTGGAGGATGATGATGAGCGTAATCAGGTATATGGTGAGGCGCGAGACCCAGCGCAGGATGGGGATGATGTCCTTGTTGATTTTCAGGCTCGACTTGTTCTTGGGGTCAACAGAGTACTCCTTCATGTACCAGATGATTACCGCGTTGACTATCTTGGAGAAAAGGTGGCCGGTCCAGAGGATGAGCGCGGACTGGAACCAGAAGTTGAAGTCCTTGCCGTAATAGAGCGTGTCCAGGACCAGCGGCTCTATCGTGAGGTAGACTCCTATGAGGATTCCAAGCATCCTGACTGGCTCCTCAACCGCCTCAACAAGGCGGTCGTCCAGCGTGGTCTTGGTCTTGCTAATCAGCGGCTTGATTACCCTATTGAGTATAATCAAAAATATTTCAGCTGCAAATACCAAGCCGATTAGCGGAAGAATAATGTTGAATATGATGCCGATGTTTTCAAACATCCCAGACCAACCCCGAAAAGCAAGAACTGCTATTTGCGTATCCGGTAGGCGTTTTCTTCTATTAAATCGTTCGATGCCCCCGATTGCCGCAGCTTCAGCCCACCTTTATCTTGAGGTCGAACAGCTCGTAGATTGAATCGAGGCCGCCGGAGGTGCTTGCAGAAGGCGTGCTTATGGCAACCGCTGTCACCCTCGCGCTGCGCAAAACGTCAAGGGTCTGCGAAAAGAAGGCCCTTGCAGAGGGCGCGTCCTCGTACCTTGCAAACATCTCTATGGAGTCGAACAGCACGAAGCTTCCGGAATTGGCTGCGGCACCGCGCGACACCGCGCGCGATATCTTTCCCATCGACTCCGGAATCATTCCCGACGCCACTTTTTCGTATGCGCAGTCGCCGTACACGAGCTCAATCGTCATCGCGTCGATTATGATGAGGTGCGAGATGTCCACCCCGTGCGACTCCAAGTACTTGCACGCCGACTCGTAACTCCTGGTGCCGGACACGAATATCCCCGTGCGCCTGTTGCGCGAGAGGCATTGGAGCGCCTCCACTACCGTGTCGTCGTAAGCACGCTCGGCTGCGACTATGCAGAGCGCGGCGTTGCTGCGCATCATCGAAAGCTGGCGTTCCAGGCTTGCCTGGTGGCACAGGATTGCGTAAGTCTCTTCCATGAATCTTTTCTCACCTTTGGGCTGGATGGGGGTATGGGGCGCTTGCGGAAAGCACATCGCCCCCCTGCACTTGCGCATGGCTTTCGCTAACTTTGCAAAAGACGTTGCACTAGCGTCTAGCCATTGCTCCAAGTGGGGGGTTGGTTCTTGATTTGCGGAATCCCAAAAATCCCTATGCGAAATTTTCCATTTCGCCAAATTTTTTTTTTGTCTTGCAATTATTGCGTTTTTGTTTATAAGCCTGCCGAATTATTTGAAGGCAGGTGGCATGTTTTTTGTTTTGAGGGGCACTTTTTCTGCTTCTGCTGCCGATTTCCCGTTTTATGCCGCAGTTGCGGCCAACCCAATCTTTTTATTTTTTGTTCGCGCCTTATGCTATACTTGGTTATATAGGCTACAGAGGCTTCCGGCCTCGGACAAGGGGTTTGGGAGCCTAGAACTGCAGATATCCTATTTGTGAAAACGCATAATTCGAGGTGGAACGTAGTATATGGCAAACATCCAACAGTCACAGGGTCCCCTTCCAGAGGGCAGCTCCCGCATACTCGGCAGGGACGCGCAGCGCACCAACATCGCAGTCGCATACGCAGTGGCGCAGGCGGTAAAGACCACCCTCGGCCCCCGCGGAATGGACAAGATGCTGGTTGACGAGATGGGCGACATCGTCATCACCAACGACGGCGCAACCATACTCAAGGAGATGAACGTCGAGCACCCGGCGGCAAAGATGATGGTCGAGATCGCAAAGACCCAGGACGAGGAGGTCGGCGACGGCACCACGACTGCGGTGGTAATCGCAGGAGAGCTCTTCAAGAAAGCAGCTGAGCTCATCGACCAGGACGTGCACTCGTCAATCATCATCCGCGGCTACAAGCACGCGGCAACCGAGGCCATCAAGGTTCTTGACACCATAAGCGAGCCGGTCACCATCAAGGACACCGCAAAGCTTGAGGAAATCGCGCAGGTTTCGATGGGCTCCAAGGCAGTGAGCATGGGCGACGTCAACAAGCCGCTCTCCAAGCTCGTAGTCGAGGCGGTCAGCAAGGTCGCGGACACGCACAACGCAAAGATCACCGTGGACAAGGACTTCATCAAGATCGAGAAGAAGCAGGGCGGCGAGGTCTCGGGCACCACGCTCATCAACGGCGTGCTTGTTGACAAGGAAATCGTGCACCCGGGCATGCCCAAGAAGGTCGCGAACGCAAAGATCGCGCTCATAGACACCGCGCTCGAGATCGAGAAGACCGAGACCGACGCGCGCATCAACATCAACTCGCCGGAGCAGATGTCCGCCTTCCTTGCGCAGGAGGAGAAGATGCTCCGCGAGATGGTGGACAAGGTCGCAAAGAGCGGCGCAACGGTATTGTTCTGCCAGAAGGGAATCGACGACGTCGCGCAGCACTTCCTCTCAAAGAAGGGAATCATGGCCTGCAGGCGCGTCAAGAAGTCCGACATGGAAAAGCTCGCGCGCGCAACGGGCGGCCGCGTAGTCACAACTCTTGACGACCTCTCGGCATCCGACCTTGGAAAGGCAGGAAACGTCGAGGAGCGCAAGATCTCGGGCGAGCAGATGACATTTGTCGAGGACTGCAAGGAGCCCAAGGCGGTCACTTTGCTCATCCGCGGAGGCACCCAGCACGTCATCGACGAGGCTGAGCGCGCTTTTGTGGACGCAATCGGAGCGGTAAGTGCTGCAATGATTGACGGCAAGTTCGTCTACGGCGGCGGCTCCGCAGAGATGGAGCTCTCACTCGCACTCAAGAGGAAGGCAGTGACAATCGGAGGACGCGAGCAGCTTGCGATTGAAGCGTTCGCAGAGGCACTTGAAGTCATACCGCGCACGCTCGCAGAGAGCTGCGGCCTTGACCCAATCGACACCATAGTTGACTTGCGCAGCAAGCACGAAAAGGGCGGCAAGAGCATCGGAGTGGACGTCAACGCAACAAAGGTCTCCGACATGAAGCCGCTTCTGGTAATCGAGCCGATGCGCGTCAAGCGCCAGGCGCTCCAGTCGGCGTCCGAGGTCTGCGAGATGATACTGCGCATCGACGACATCATCGCAAGCCGCGGAAAGCCCCAGATGCCGCAGGGCGGCCCGGGCGGCATGGGAATGGGAGACATGGACTAAAGGCGTAGTGCCTTTTTTCCATAATTTTCTTCTTTTCCAAATTTTCTTTTTCTGTTTTTTCATTTTCCTTTTGTTTTCCAAAACTATTTTTTTCATTTTTCTCCGCGGTTTCTTGCTTTTCGATTACCACTATTTTTTATTCCGGCCCTGCATTCCCCATATTGGTGGTCAAACCAATGCAAACCGTCACTTATTCAGTTTTCTGGCAGGACAAGGCGTCCCGGCTGGAGCTATTCGTGCGCCTGATTTACGGCATACCGTTCGCGGTCATAATGTTCGTGCTGTTCCGCGTGCTGGGGCTGTTCACGCTCGCCCTGCCCTTCATCGCGCAGGCGCTTACCATACTGTTCTCGCGCGCACGCAGCAAGTCCATCGCAGACTTCTTCCACCGGTACTACCTTGACTACATCTACCAGTACTTCGCATACTATTCGCTGCTCACCGACGAGCGGCCGTGCATAGTCCCGGGCGACTCGATGCGCAAAGTCAAGATTCACTACGTGTTCAAGCCGCTTGCCTTGAGGCGCGAGCTTTTAATGCGCATCCCCTACGCCATAGCGTTCCACATAATCAGCGCCATAGTCGGGGTGGTGGCGTTCGTGGCCCTTGCGGTGCAGGCGATAGTCGTCCTCTTCACCGGCCGGCGCAACAGGACGCTATGGGAGTTCTCGTACATGTACGGCAGGTTCCTCGTGACCTACATGTACTACCTCGGCCTGCAGACCGACGAGCGGCCGTCCCTGCTTCCGCACTAAGAATCAGGTCTTTTCTTTTCCTTCCTTTTTCATTTTCTATTTCTTGGTTTTTTTTTTCAAGAGCCAGCTACGGCTCCAGGAACGCGAACGCGCCGGGCTGGGTCGTGAATATGTCGTAGATTACCGCGCCCTTCTCAAGCGCAAGCGCCGCTGTTGGCGAGAAGTCCTTGGCCTTGACTTTTGAAAGAGGGGACAATTCCGTGAAGCGCTCGTTGGGCACCGTCCTTTCGCCTGAGAACTCGAAGTACGGCGCTCCGGCCATCCTGCCAACAGGCTCGTAGAGGCTCTTGAACTTCCATTCGACTATGTTGTTGGTGACAAGCACGCGCCTTCCTGGGTTAATCATCACGTGGCCGTAGTCGCTTGGCACGAACACCTTGTCGCCCGCTCCGGCCTCGATGAGGATTGCGTCCTGGATGCGGTCGTCGGCGTCCTTTCCCGAGATTTTTTTCCTCTTGAAAATCAAAAAGTGCGCAACGCCCTCCATCACTTCGTAAAGTTCCGGGAAGCTGGGGCCCTTTCGCGAAAGCTCGTGGTAGTGCCCGATAGTCTTGACGTACTCGTTTCCAAGCATTGCCGGCGGGATGACCGTGACGTCGTAGCGCCTGCGGTACTTTGAGAGCGTGGCCTCGTCCTCCTTGCGGTGCACGTTGCGGTGCATGTAGTAGATTGCCTTGGCCTTCTCCGAGGGGCTTGAAAGCGCAGACTTGGCGTAATTGTGGTCGGCAAGCACCTCGGCCATGTCGCCTACGGTGCGAACCGATGATTCGACCTTGGCGCCGTCGATTGAGAGCGTGTTCTGCGTTTCGTCCCATTCCATGGGAAAGGAGCCGTTGCGTATGTTCATAGTCTACAACCTTTAGAGAAAAAGGGCGCTGCGAATAAAACGGTTTTGAAGGGCAGCTATCCCCTTTTTTGGCCACGCGCGTCGGGAACTTTCTTCTCCCAGTTTTCGATGAAGAATTTCCTGATGCGCCTGCCGTCTTTGTTCATTTCGACCCAGTCCTGCGGTTTCATCCTGCGCGCGTTGTTCACGCTCAGGCAGTCTGTCTTCTCCCCGGCCCAAAGCACGCGGTCGCGCTTGAATCCCAGGCTTTCATATATCCTGCGTTCCTGCGCGAAACCGTTCGGGATGAGGAACACTTTCTTTCCCTCGTGCGCGGAAAGCAGCGAGAGCAGGGAGCCAAGCATCCCGTGATTCCTGCAGTCTTCCCTGGTACCGGTATCCCTAACGTAAATCATCTTGCGTTCCGGCAGGTGGGGCCAGTACTTGACGAAAGAAAGCGCGTCTTCAGGGTTTTTCGGGTCAACTATCTTCAGCCTCTGCACTTCGGGGTCGGACCTGCAGCGCTCGTGTACTACCTCAAGGGGCCCGAACTTTCCGTTGCGCAGCCGCAGTATTGTTTCTGGGTTCACCCATTCCGGTTTTCTGACGTATGCCATTCTCTGTGCGCCTGTTTTCTTGTCTCTGCGGCAGTCCAGGCGTTTTGTGTAAGTTGCCTTCTTCTCCGGACTCGCGCTTTCTATGCAATCATTTACAAGAGAATACCATAAATATTGTCTCAAACCAAGTTACGTTGCCAGGCTGCGCCTATGCAACGCCTGCGGGTCGTAATGTGTTCATGCACCCCTTCCTTGAAACCCTCCGCAAATACGCCGAAAGCAACGTCAACACGCTCCTCCTTTTGTCCATAGCTTTTGGGTTTTTCGTCCCGTTTCTTGACAGCACGCCCAACTGGGTCGTGACGCTTTGCCTGGCTGGTGTGATGTTTTGCAGCTGCGCAAAAATCACCATCGAAAGCGTCAAGGAGCTGCGGCTGCAGACTCCCGCGTGGTTCTACTTAATCCGCTACCTTGCGGTGCCCGCGCTCCTGTTCTGGATTCTCAGTCCCATCAGCTTACCGCTGGCAGCAGCAGTGCTATTGATTACACTCGCGCCAAGCGGGGTGGCCGCTCCGGCCATAACCGAGCTTGTCGGCGGGAGCGTGGTGTTCAGCCTGTTCATGACTGCCGCCACGAACCTCCTGTTCGTGCTCGTCGCGCCGTTCTTCCTTAGCGCCATACTGGGCAAGAGCGTCCCGATAGACGCAACTTCCCTTTTCATGAACCTCCTTTGCGTGATAGTGGTCCCAATCTTGCTTTTCCGCCTCGTGCAATGGAAGACGCCTTCGGCGGTGGCGCGCATCAAGAAAGCTTGCCCATCAGTGTCAGTTGCCCTCATCTGCCTGATGATAGTAATCATCGTCGCAAGGCTCCGCTCGCTGCTGCTGGCGGACCCATCCACCCTTGCGCTAGACTTCGCACTTATTTTCGCAGCCTATTCGGCAAACTATCTTCTGTTTGGCTGGGCGCTGGGCTTTCGGGAGACGCGCATCACCCGCAACGCCATGGCCGTTGCCTCCGGCGTTAACAACATCGCGCTCGTGATAGTGATTTCGGTGCTGTACTTCTCGGCCGAGGTGCAGCGCCTCATGATAATGGGAGAAATAGTCTGGATAGCCGCAATACCGGTTTATCGCGCGGTTCTTTCCCGCATCGGCTGACGAGTAAGAAACGGTTGAATTTCTTAATATTCAGGCGGCCTTGCGCCCTGCGATGCGGTCAGATTGTATTTTTTTCTTAAGTATTGGCAGCAGCGGCTGTATTTCGTGGATTGAATTAAGTTGGCTCAACGTGATTTGCCTTGGTATCCTTCCAAAGCCCTCCTTCGAGTTATGCACGAACTTTTCCCAGTCTGCATCGCAGGTTCCGGTTTCGACGCACGGTTTCTTGCCGGGCCAGGCTGACGTCTCCTTCTTCCGCACCTGCCTTTTCATCTCGTCACCCGTAAGCAGGGCGTCTATTAGGACATCTCGTGTTTTTTCGGCTCGTCTTATCCGTAAAAGATTGGGCTTATCTTCCCTAAACACGGGTTTTCCTTTGCGGTAGTCGATAAGAGTATATCTATTAGCTGGTTGGCCATTGGCATCTTTTTGTTCGAGTCTTATATCAAAAATCTTATCCGCTATTTGCGGGTCAATTTCAACCTTGTCCCTTGCTGCCTCGCGTTCCCACAACCCGGTCATTTCCACCGTGGATTTCGGCTGGTCGCAGTTAGGCCTTATCCGGTCCTGAATAACGAGCAATTTTGGAAAACCGCCGCGGTGGTCTTTTGACCAGAAGGGAAGCACGTAATGTACCCGTGCAATGTTGGGGTGCTGGCGCATAAAAAGTCCGAGAATTCTCGTGGTCTGCTCCGCCGCAGACAGGCCCTTGAATGATGCGGTCCTGTCATTGGACGGCTCGTCAGGCGCGTCGATTACGTTCTCCGGGATTTCCGAAGGTGAAATCACCTTCACTATATGATTTTTAAGGAAATACGGCCTTGCTTCGATTCCGCCAGTGAGTGCTGCCGCCCTGTTTTTTCGCCTAAACTTCGTCGCTTGGCTGCGAGTTGCGGAACCTGATGTCCTCATACCATCACTGTAAATATGCGGGTCCGGTGGGATTCGGACCCACGACCTACGGCTTAGAAGGCAGTCGCTCTGTCCAGGCTGAGCTACGGACCCATTTTACAAATTGATATTATCCCGCTTCAGGCTTATATTTGCGATTTG
>Ga0074198_1001102_pt1 | contig 20198 bp, 30 predicted proteins | sample EPASupsiteSAE323_FD_64527 | JGI IMG/M metagenome (GOLD analysis project Ga0074198, IMG submission 64527) | Bioremediated contaminated groundwater from EPA Superfund site, New Mexico - Sample SAE3-23 | ecosystem: Environmental > Aquatic > Deep subsurface > Groundwater > Contaminated ...
TGGCCATTAATCTTCTTGACGCGAGTGAATGATTTCAATGTGCATATTTAGGCACATAATAGTATTTATAGATTTCGTTTGAAGATAACGAAAAGCACCTTAGTATGCCTAAATCATGGGGAGATTAGGTGTTAAAGTGCTGGATGATCGAGATCGGGAATTTGTTGAAGCATTGCGAGGCCTTAATGTGTTAAGGAGTGCTGCAGCGCTGATCACCTATCTAGCGAATGTGAGCGAAGCGACTTCCAGGGAGATCGAGATGGGAACCGGCCTGAGGCAGCCGGAGGTGAGCACAGGAGTGCGCGTGCTACGAGAAAATAATTGGGTCACAGAATACGATGTTAAGTCGGAGAAAAAGGGGCGGCCTATGAAAGTCTACAGCCTGAGTGCATCCCTCGAGGAGATCATAAAGCATTATGAAGAAGAGAAAGGCCGCGAGTCAGCCTTGACCATGGAGGCCATCCAGAGATTGAAGGCACTGGCAGCCAATTGAGCGAGAATTCGGCAGTGGATGCTCTTGGTTTGGGCCCCTGGGCGGTAACACGTGGCCCAGATGATCTCGGACCGTTCCTCATCGCAGTCTTATCACCTGTTGCGGTCGACCGGTTCTTGACATTGTTGTCACGAGGCTAATCTTGCCATCTCTTTTCAAGTCCTGGAGTGCAGCCTCCAGGACCTCCGGCTTCACTCCGAAACGGTATGGCAAATTGCGCCTATTTAACTCTCCGTTGCATGCGGTCAGAGCTCGGAGAATCCTGTCATGGAGGGGCTGCGGGGTCCTTTCCATATCCGGAGATTTATACTGCAAACGATAAGAGCATATGGTACATGGTGAGATATTGGTCTGCCCTGATAATCAGATCGCTTCAGCCAGGTCTGAAGGCATCGCTGGCCGTGAGCCTATTCGCTTGCATGATCCCCCTCGCTGTGAAAGAAGCGGCTTGATCGGTGCGGCTTGCTTGCTGAAATCCGATCGAGTGTGTATCAGGGACGCCTGCATGCCGGTGGTACCATTTTGCCCCTTGTTTCAGCAGCGAGCGTCGCTGCAAAGGATACTTTCAAATAGAATAACCGCCCGCAGAATGACGTTTAAAAAATAATGGGTTGGAAACAATGTCAGGGCTTATTGTCCTCATGGTACTGTTATTATTTCTCATCATAGCTATTCTCGGCGCAGCTGCACTTGTAGCTGCCAACACATCAATTACTCAAAGGACCTTGCAGGCTGAGATTGTCATCAATGCGTCCGCCGCTAATTTGTGGAAGGTGCTGATTGACTTTGATGCATACCCGCAGTGGAATCCATTTATCCGCCAGGTGACCGGGAAGGCCGAGCCGGGCGAGAAGCTAACGATTCAGATGCGTTTGGGCAATCGTACAATGACTATCAGGCCAACCGTCCTTTTCGTGCAACCGCAACGGGAGCTGCGCTGGCTTGGCCACCTTTTCATCCCAGGAGTATTCGATGGTGAGCACAGCTTCGTTATCGAGCCGCTGGGTGAGGGAAAGGTGCGTTTTATTCAAAGCGAGGAGTTTAACGGGCTAATAATACCGTTTTCCAAAGGCCTGCTGAATGAGACAGAGCAAAACTTCAATGAGATGAACAGGGCGCTTAAAGAGCGGGTAGAGCAGATTGAATGAAATGAGAGTTAGAGAAGACACCTGTATCTTCTATAATGACCTCGCCCCTGAAGGTGAGTCTATTGCATAACGAAAGCGTTCACAACTAAAGTGCGATTGGATTTCCGGGAGGCTGTTAGGCTGGATGCTCTTGCGGTCGAGCGGTGATCAGGGGCCGCACATGCATGCAGTCTTTCAGGCATCAATATCTCGATATGCTTGGGAGCTGCAGTTTCCATACCACAAACAGGATTACAAATAGGACGATGAGAATCTTGAGAGCCAAGAGATATTCATTAGCCCCCGCTATGTTAAAGCCTGTGAGGAAATCGCCATCGATACCTACTGTTGAAATGGTATCACCCTTGAGGAGATATGCGTTACATAATGAAATCATTTGCGATCATCTCATGCAGGCCGCTCACCTGAAGAGCGATAGCTAATTCGAGACCAGGCTGGGAATCAAGCTAACCGAAATCGCCAATATCTCTGATCGCTGGGCATGCTCGCCGGCCCGGTGGCATCACTGGCGACAGGAATGCATCCAGGTTACGAATATGTTGGCAGGCTTTTTCATCGGTGCAGGTTGCGAACGACAAGGCCATCGAGCTTCGGACTGCCAAGTGGATCCTGGCCGAAGTCTTCCGGGTCAGATCCAAAGGACAAGATTCAAGACCGCCTGGCTGAGGGGAGAGCCGACGCGAAGAGCGTGAATGGCCGGCAGCGTTCTTTGCAGGGAGTAACCACGGGCAGGCAGGATCCTTGATACTCAGGAGCGAGAAAGTAAATAGCATACCCCAATTAACAGGAGTCAGGTAACGGAGATTTAGAAATGCCCGCCCCAACTTGGCAGTATCACGAGCCCAATCATCCCGGCGCAGATTTTGATGCCATGGCCGAGACATATGACCGGAATATGAAACAGTATCGAGATGTTCAGGGAGAGATTAAGGAGATCCTGGATTTCCTGGATCTCAAACCCGACCAGAGCGTTCTTGAGATAGGCACAGGAACAGGCGAATTCGCTCTGGCCGCTGCCGGCAACTGTGCAAAAGTCTATGCCGTGGATCTTTCCAAGGGTATGCTGAGATATGCCGAAAAGAAAGCTGCATTAAGGGATATTAGAAATGTCGATTTCCTGGAGGGAGGTTTTCTCACCTATGAGCATCAGGGCGGCCAGGTGGATGCTGTTGTTACCCAAATCGCTTTACACCATCTGCCCGACTTCTGGAAGCAGATAGCCTTACTCCGTATTGCTGATCTTCTAAAGGATGGCGGCAAGTTTTGCCTGAGGGATGTAGTTTATTCATTTGATCCATCGGAATACAACGATTACTTTGAAAACTTCGTCACCCAGGCAGCGATCAGGGCCGGAGATGACTTTGCAAGTCTGATGTCTGATCATGTGAAGAACGAGTATTCTACCCTGGATTGGATTATGCAGGGGATGATAGAGCGATCCGGATTGGATGTGATACGCGCTAGGCATACGCGCGGATTCTATGGCCTTTATTTATGCACTAAACGATGACAAGAAATGCTTCATTGATGATTGAGTGAAGGCCGAAAATTGCTTGACAAACTGAGGATGTGCGCAAGAGCTACATGGCGCAAATACTGTAGCCGGGGCTATAGTGGGAAGAAAACATGATGACCTTAAATAGCAACCGGGATAATGGCGGGAAGGGAAATTGCTTCCGAATTTATTTAGCATATCTTCATCCCGGGGAGGGAGCCTGATTCCCTGCTTTGGATGAGCCTGCACTGCCGAGGCCTCCGCAGGTCTGCAGGAAGCAGAAAAATCATTGAAGGATCAAGGAGAAGTTATCGTGAGCACTGAAAAACGTGACTTTGATAAAGAGGCAGCCACGTGGGATGAAAATCCCGCAAGGGCCAAGTTGGCGGATGATATTGTTCATGCGATATCTGAACATATCGTCTTGACACCCGAAATGGATATTTTGGACTTTGGATGCGGAACAGGTCTGCTGTCTCTCCGACTACAGTCGCTTGTCCATTCTGTCACAGGAGTCGACAGTTCGCAGGGGATGCTCGACGCGTTCAATGCGAAAATCGCCAGATTGAAGCTGAACAACATCAGAACAATATTTGTCGATCTAGATAAGGGAGATATTCTGACGGGGAATTATGATCTTATTTTGAGCAATATGACGCTTCACCATATCGAGGATATAGAACCCCTATTTGCTCAATTCTATAGAGTCATGGCCCCCGGCGGCCATCTGTGCATTTCCGATTTGGACCCGGATGAGGGGAAATTTCATGAAGACAATACTGGCGTATTTCATTTCGGGTTCGATCGAGCATCTCTGCAAAAGGCTTTCCAGGAAGCAGGATTTGATGATGTTCAGAATATGAGTGCTGCCGTGATGGTGAAACCGGGCGTTGACGGAAAAATAGGGCGGTTTTCCATATTTCTGATAACAGGGCGGAAGAGAATAGATTAACCAGATTGATGCATAGCGAAACACTCTTGTCGAGGGACCTCGAGGTCGAGCGAGAACCTGGGTCCAACCCTGTATCCGCAGGGGAAGAGGTCATGTTCTGCCAGATGACGCTGATCCTGGCGGACGTCCATATTGCGGAGCTCGGCCTAGTAGATGGGTTTGGAGGCCAGCCGCCCGAAGCTGGGGGTGTAGCCGGGATATTTTCTATGATATTTTATTGAAGTGATGGAAAAATGTCATAGAACCAAAGCAGGAGGATAAGCGCTATCGGCAAGCAATATGATAAGCTTGAGGGAGCCTCATTCCGCCAAGCAGAAACTCCTGCGGCCCCAGCCCATCTTTTGCAGGGCTGGCATCTTCGGATCCACCAGCCTCATAGCGGTGCTGAATCATCTCGCCCGCCTCCTTGATACTGTGGTCCCGGATACTTCAGCCAGAGTCTATTTTTCAGTTGTCCTCTAAGGCGGGATGGCTGCATGCAGTTTGATCTGTTCCCTTCCAGCTATTCGGCCTAATCCAATTCATGAATCGCAACCCTTGAATTAATGCGCTAATTTCATTATCAGAACATTAATATTTTAAAAATAAATTATTTTTCCTAAATTCCAACAGGTTAATATATCAAAACAATTCCACGTAAGATTATGTAAACTAAAAGTAAGATCGAATAAGAAATCAAAAAACACACGTGGGAGGAATCAGATAATATGCCGAAGACATTATACGCAATAATGATGCTGATAGCAGTATTGATTTCATCAGCAATTGCAGACGAGTATACCCTTGATATATTTGGCAACGCCAACTTGGACGACAAAATAGACCTGCAAGATATAGCATACGTAGAAGATGTGGTTAACACAACAAAGACTGCAACCAATCTGACTGACGCCAATCAAGATGGGGCAGTCGATGAAAAAGACATAGAGCGTATCAAGCAGATCATAGATGGCACTGAGAATGAATTGTTTATCGTTGATGCCAGCAATAGGATAGTAAAAATCAAGTTGCCTGTAGCTAAAGTAGTTAGCTCTAGCATGGCTGAGTCCGTCTCAACATTTTGTGCTCTTGATGCTGTAGATAAAATCGTTGGGATTCCAGACTTCATGGCCGGAGATAAATTGAAGGATTATGATGTCGTTTTTATGTCTCATCCCGAAATTGCAGAACTACCTGTTGTTGGTAGTCCTTACTACGGCACCCCTAACCTTGAGATCATGGCCTCTTTGAAGCCCGATTTGATCATAGTAACTTATGCGGATGCAGATTCAGTCCAAAAAGCCACCGGCGTTCCAACAATTTCCTATCCGTCTTCAGATGAGACTGCACTTGCATTGAAGGGTTTTAAATGGATGAAGATGATGGGTTATATCCTAGATCGGGAAGAGCGAGCCGATGAGCTTTCCACCTACTTGAATGGAAAGATGAATGAAGTCAGTTCGATCACCTCAAAGATATCTAGTAAGGATACGCCAAATGTCTACCTTGCCTTCTGGGGTAAGCTTACGTCCACGCCAGCTTTTTACGGCCCAGTTGGTGTTGCCGGTGGAAGGCTTGTGGCCAATGAAGGCTCAACAGGTCCTTATAGCAAGCATATGTGGCAAGTATCCAAAGAACAGGTGATCAAGTGGAATCCGGATGCGATTTTCGTGCACAGCCTCGCGAAATCACCAAACTCAACAAACATATCGCCTGAAGATATTTTATCCGATCCCGATCTGAAGAGCATAAAGGCCGTTCAGGATAAAGCAGTTTATTATACAAAGGCCTTTGAATTTGGCTGGGACCCTGCAATTGGCGTTGAAGAATGCTTCTACATGGCCAAGCTCTTACATCCTGAAAAATTCGCTGACATGGATGCAGAAAAAGAGGGCAATGAGATCTTGAAAGAGGTCTATGGAACAGATGGCATCTGGACGAGCATAAGCAAGAACTTCGACCTCTATGAATCAAACTAGGGGCCAGGATCATTGAAGAAAAATGGGAGAGAAGCCAATGCTTCTCCTTTCAATATTTTTGATAAGTACGAGGTGATATTATCACCAATATCTTAAATTTACAGCCAAGAATTGATTTAGAGGGAATAATGCAGATCGCTGATGGATACCAGGATTTGCAGATCATGTATTCGGCGCTTCAATATGATATCTTTACGCAATTATCGGAAGCACCGGAAACAGCCAAAGGCATTTCCGAAAAGAATGGGACTGACCCCTTCATCACAGAGAAATTGCTGAATGCACTGGTCTCAATTGATCTTCTCTTCAAGTGTGATGGAGAATATCACAACACCGAACTCTCTGAGATCTATTTGAGCAAAAAGAGCCCGTACTATCAGGGAGATTACATTGATACCCAGAAGCTGATCTCATTTGGAACCAGTTCCTATGGGGACTGGGCAGAAATTGGCAAAGCTCTTGAAAAGGGCTATATTCCACCCTCCAAAGAAGGCTTTAGGCTATACGAAAAGATATTCAGCCTCTCCATGAAGGAGATGGCGATTCGAGGCGAAGCACAAAAGACTGCTGAAATTTTGTCCCAGTATCCCTGGTTCAAAGATGCCAAAAGGATGATCGATATTGGAGGCACTCATGGGTTATACAGCATAGCTTTGCTGGCCAAGAATCCGAAGCTTGAGGGTACGCTGTTTGATATCCCGGGCGTGCCGGAGCTTGGCAATGCACCAGAGCACTTCAAACAATATGGAGTATCTGATCGGATTCGAATCCAAAATGGCAACTTCTTCATTAGAACCGACATCGGATCCGGTTATGACCTGGCGTTTATATCCAATGTATACTTCCTCGGCACTGCTGATGATCTTCTGGATAATATCTTTGCCGCTCTAAATGTCAACGGCAGATTTGTTCTTAAGAATTCCGTAATTCGCAAGGATCGAAAGGGACCACTTATTAGTTCATTGCTGGACCTAGATATGTGTTTCTGGGGCAAAAAACATCAGCTGTTCTCAGTAGATGAGTGCATCGATCTGATCGAGCCACATGGATTCGAGATCGAGAATGTGAACATGCTTGAAGGCTGCTGTCTGGGCGCAATAGCGATTCTTGTCTTAAAAAAAGGTGAATTAGATGGACTGTCAAAAAACCTCGAAGGTTAACTCGAAACCGATTGATGATATCATTTACAGGTATAGGCTTGCTCATATGCTGAATGCAGCAGTCGAAAAGGGGATCTTTACCAGAATGACAGTTCCAAAGAAGGCCCACCAGCTCGCAGAGGAAATACATTATGATCCTCGGACAACTGAGAAGCTTCTCAACGTCCTAGTTGCCAGCGGCCTTATGATAAAATCCGGAGAAGAATACCAAAACTCCCTCGTAGGCCAAACCTTCCTGGTTGACGGAGAGCAAAATTATATCGGCAACCTTGTTAGAATAACTGTTGGAAGCAATGCTCTGTTGGATCACCTCAACGATATCCTCAAAAATGGGAGTACTCTGCAGCGCGGAATTGACTTTGATAGGGTTCAACTGCTAGGGCATGCTGAAGGGGCTTTGTGCGAGGAACTCGATCTGGTGCTGAATTCGATCAAGGGCATGCCCGAGTTTTCTCATGCAAAGAGAATCCTCGATCTAGGAGGAGGTCACGGCGTATATTCCATGGCCTTGGCTCAGAGCAATCCTTCCGCCATTGTGGCGCTCTTTGACCAGCCAAATGTTATCGAATTTGCCAAGGAGTTCATTTCTAAGTACGAAATGGATGGCAAGATCAGATTCATATCTGGAGATTTCAACACCGATGATATCGGAACAGGATATGATATGGTCTTTGTATCGCACGTCCTTTACCTGAGCAGCAATTTGCCCTCCATCTTAAGGAAGATCTACAACTCCCTGAACAATGGTGGCACTGTCGTTCTCAATCACTGGATGATAGATGATTGCAGAACCAGTCCCAGGGTGTCGGTGATCTTCGATCTGTACATATCACTGATCAGCAGAGACTATGGATGCCACACGGTCAGTGAATTCAATGAGATCTTAAGAGACGCAGGATTTGAAGATGTAAGTGTATTCGACATTCGAACGCCGCATAGCCCTTCAATGATTGTTGTGGGATTGAAAAAGTAAGATCAAATTAAACTTTTAATTTATATGATAGGATCCATTAAAGGCAAAATTATGTCGAATGCTGCTTCAACCAGGGATATCAAGGACGCCTACAGGAGAACTAGTCTCATAAAATCAGGTATCGTTGTGAGCCTATTATTCCTAATAATCTTTTTGCTTGGCTTTAGCGTAACCCTCGGACCCATTCAGTACACATTGTGGGAAGTCTATTCGACGATATTTCATCAATTCATGCCAAACCATTTCGCATCTACAGATCTTGCGAACACGATCGTATGGAATATCCGGCTTCCTCGTGCCCTTTTCGGCATCATTGCCGGAGCCAGCCTGGCGATAGGCGGATGTATTCTGCAAGGAATACTGAAAAATCCACTGGCTAGCGACTATACCCTCGGAATCGCTCACGGTGCCGGCTTTGGCGCAGCGCTTGCAATCATCTTCGGCTCCAGCTTTATTAAAGGGGAATATTTGATAGTGGCAAATGCCTTTATCTTCTCACTTATACCCACTTTTTTCATCTTTGGCATGTCTCGATACAAGAGAGCCACGCCTGAGACCTTGATACTCTCAGGCATAGCCATGATGTATCTCTTCAGTGCGGCCATCACCCTGGTGCAGTTCTTTGGCTCCTCCGATGCTGTAACGGCAATAGTCTTCTGGATGGTTGGGGACCTGGGAAAGGCCACTTGGGACAAGCTCGTTCCTATGTCTCTTATGATGATATTCTGCATACCCTACCTAATCACTAAATCCTTCGAACTCAATGTGATGGGTGCAGGAGACGAATCCGCGAAGAGCCTGGGTGTGAATGTTGAAAGAAGCAGAGCGATCATGATGCTCATCACTTCGCTTATGATTTCTTCTGTGGTTTGCTTTACCGGAGCAATTGGATTTGTAGGATTGGTCGGTCCTCATATAGCCCGCATGGTTATTGGTGGGGATAACAAGTTCTTGCTTCCAGCAGCTGCTTTATTTGGGGCGATATTGCTTGTTGGTTCTGACATTGTGGCCACACAAATTATGGCACCAACCATTCTTCCTGTGGGAGTTGTGACTTCTTTCTTGGGAGTTCCTTTGTTCGTTTACCTCATAATGAAAAGGCAATTCGAATAGAGTAATCTTGGAGATCGATCAGATGGGCGTTGCTATTCCAATATGAAGGCGTTATCCAACTTCAGAATGTGAGGATATCGGGCCGTCTGCAGCCCAACGGCCCTTCCATTCAGTCTGATTGCGGGAGAAGAGTCGTTCAGATATCAGTATCCTTCTACAAGCTGCGGGCCAGCGGCGAACCGGAGGTCGAGGATACTCATCTGGTAGATGAGCGGAAACTTTTCTATGTGGCAGCCACCCGAGCCCGAGATCTTTTGCTCGTGGGCACGGCGGACGTGGTCAACAAGCGTGGCGGTGGCCCCAGCACGTTTGTCAAAGAGATGTTTGGAGAAGACCTCCAGGCACCATGTAATCTCGAAAACGGCCACGTGGAAAAGGTGATGAGCAGAGGCAAGGTCCGGAAAGGCCCCAGGCCGAGGCACAGTTTCAGTCAGCTCGCTTACTTTTTGCAGTGTCCCATGCGCTACAAGCTGGCGATGGTTTATGGCTTCAGGCCGCCCTGGCTGGACCCTGTTGGATACGGTGCCAATGTTCACAGGGCTCTGCAGGAGATCCACACGAGAGCGGCGCAGGGAAGGATACTGTGCAGGGAAGAGGTACCGGCTATCGTTTCCCTAACATGGGTTTCCAGCCGGCGCACCAAGCCGGAGCGAGAGGAGAAGTGCAAGAAAGCGGACATCAAGCATCTTGGGCAATATGTCGAAGAGCACCAGAGCAGCCTCTCTGCAGCTATTCAATCTGAAACCAGCTTTTCGTTTACGCTGAAGGATCAGGTGATGCTGGGCAAGATCGATCTCTTGAGGCGGGATAAGAATGAGGGCATAGATATTGTGGACTTCAAGACCTCAAAGTCCAAAGAACTGAAACGGGAGGGGATCGATCTGCAGCTTGATCTCTATGCGCTCGGGGCTGAGGAGAGCCTGGGCCTCAAGGTGGAGAGGACGACGGTTCACTTTTTGGGTGACGGGAAGCTGGAGTCAACTGCCTGGTCTGAAGAGCGAAAAGAAAAGGCGATATCGGGGCTGACGGATATACTGAATCAAATTGAAGCGGGAGATTTTCCGCCAAATCACGATTACTGTCCAGCCTGCGATGAATTTAGGGATATCTGTCCATTTGCCAAAAAAGAGGGATAACGCTTGTATCAATTTGATAAATTGCTTGAAAAGGATATATCCGCTTATGAAGGCCGCCACGATGACCTGATTTATCAGGCACCGGAGCTTTACCGGCTCTTGACGAAGATGCTTGATGATCCGATACTGCCGATTCGGTTGAGGCCTATTGTGATCTCCGCCATTGCTTATTTCATCCTGCCTAATGACATCATTCCGGAGGAACTGCACGGCCCTTACGGCTATGTGGACGACATCTTTCTTTCGGCATTCGTTGCGGATCTGGTTCGGAATGAAATTGGGTCAAATGAGATTCTCTTGAATAACTGGGATGGTGAGGCGGATATTGTGTCGCTGATTGGGGAGATTCTGTCGAAGGAAGAGGAACTGATCGGAGACCAGAAGAAACGGATATTGGGGTATATCGGGTATGAGTACTTGATCAGTTGCTGCGGGAAATTGTCAGGATCGGGCTGAAGAGCGCGAATGGCCGGCAGCGTTCTCTCTGGTGGGTTTCAACGCTTGGGATCGCTGGGATATTATATCATCTGCTGTTAGATATCGCCGAATAGAATAGAGGATTGGGCAAAAAGATTAAACGATAAATAGCTTAATCTTCAATATGCGCGATCCTTCGAAAGAAGCGTCCAATTTTTATTTCACTAGGGAACAATGGTTTCAAATTTTTATGACGCTTGTAATTGCGGCATCGACGCTTCTCGGTGTAATCATCGGCGGATGGCAAGCTAATGACACATATCAGCAACAGCAGAAAGACGAACTCAAAAACATTGCTCAAGCATTATATTATGATGTGTCAGGTATAGAAGACATCTTTAATTATTCCTTGAATCATTCAGCATCTAAACCTAATTATATTCATGTCTTAGATTTTCAATATTATGATAATAATGGTTTATATTACGTTTTTGATAAGGATATATCACGATTTGATACCGAAACATCAAATGATCTATATGATTTTTATAGTTTTGTCATAAGCGTTGAAAGCGCGCAAGAAGACTTGCTTGCAATCACTCAAAAACGCTTAAATGAGGGAAATGTAACTGACTATGAATTTATACAGGCAAATGATATTATGAGAACTTTGCATGCCGCTATACCAGATGGCATTAAAAGAGCAAACAAAGTCAAAAAGGAATTAAGACAAAAATACCATGTAAATACAACAGTGCCCCCAACGATCACATCTTATTACCCCTCTCAAACATATAGACTACAAGGAGGGTCTGTGGAATTAACTACTTAATAGCTATAAAAATTGTTAATAAAATTTAAATGTTTTTTGTCATTCGGCTCGCAATCTTGATCAACTCTTTCCATTTACTCTCTTCACCAATCCCAATTCCTGCTGCCTCAGCCGACGTCGCTCTACCAAGCGCGCCATGTGGCCCTTATGCTGCAATAGATCTGGTTCATAGGGACAATGGGCGTATCATCTTCTCCAATACCTTAAAATTTACTTCGCAATGCAGTTTGCGAACGAGATGGTTTAAGAGCTGCAGCCCGCCAAGGAGCTCCTGACCGAGATCCTCCTGGCCCTGGCCTGAGGACATCGAGGGTATGATCCAAAGCTGACCGACCGAGAGGCTTGACGCCAAGAGTAACGAATAGCCGGCAACGTTCTCCCTGATGAATGACTGCGGGCAGGGTCCTTGAGAGCGAGAGGCCAGTCGAAGCAGGGGGCCAGGGAGCTGAAGGAGAGGACAGGGCTTGCAGGCAAAGGCTTGCGAAGATGGCCAAGAAGCGTTCCTGCAAGGCTTTTCCTGCGCTCGAAGCGACTATCCTTTCGAGCTGGTAGATGAATAGGGAGCGCTTCGAGGAAAATATAAATCCGCTGGCATTGACAACAGGAATGTGGTCAAGCTGCGAGTCTCGGGGGCATGGAGCTGCAGTCATTCCGCCAAGGCCCTCCTGGCCGAGATCGTCCGGCCCCGGCCCGAGGATATGATTCAAAGCCGACGGGCAGAGTGGACCTGGCTTGAAGAACGCAAATGGCCGGGAGCGCTTCTCCTCGGGTGGGAATATGGGCAGGGTCCTTGAGAGCGAGGCCGGGCGGCGGAAGGCGGCCAGGGGACGTCCTGCATTTCATGAACTTGGCCCACATTTAGCTCGGCCCCAGGGAGACGGTGAGATGGGCTTATTGGCCTGAGCGAGCTACAGATAGCCCAGTCCTTGGCCGAGATCTTCCAGGCCAGGGCTGAAGACATTAAGGGCACGATCCAAAAGCTGCCTGGATGGGCATAGGGAGTCGTACGGAAAATATACTGCTTGGCTATATTTTTGCAGTTATTAAACATTCTATCCTTCTTCAGACCGGCAACTATTACATCATATAAAAGCAATTAAGCAGGTATTGTTAGGAGCACATATATGTCCCAAGTCAACGAGAGTGAACCGCAGTCCATATTTTCTAGTGACAATCCTTTGAAGGATCCTGCCAATGATATGCTGGGCTATGTGCCATTTTCCAAACTCCTCGCCCAGTCCATATCAAGAATCTGCCCGATGGAAGGGATTGTGGTAGCGATAAATGGCCCGTGGGGCTCAGGGAAGAGCACAATTCTCAACTTTGTACTGTATTTCCTCGAACATGAGTACGCGGATTCGCAAGTTATTCCTATCCACTTCAATCCCTGGTGGTTTTCTGGGCGAGAGGACCTGACTCGTCTTCTCATTGGCCAAATACGAGCACGACTCGGAGATAAAGACTATGGAGAGTTGAAGGGTAAGCTAGCAGACTTCACAGAATTGGTGACTAGAATTCCAGGTGTCCCAGGAAAGGATGCTGGCGAAATCATTGCAGATAAGTTGAGAGGAGAGCCAGACCTTGTCTCCCTGAAGAATAGAATAGATGAATTACTGCGCTCCTCTGACAATCGGATACTTGTTATAATCGATGACATCGATCGCCTCGCACCTGATGAGATCTGTGACCTATTTCGAACGATTAAGGCAACTGGAAACTTCCCCAATGTAATCTACTTGCTTGCTTTCGATATTGGCGTGGTAGTTAAATCTCTTGAGCAGACTTTCATCCCTGATGCAAGTAGCTATCTTGAGAAGATAGTTCAAGTTCCATTTGCTCTGCCGCTGCCAGACAAAGTAGCCCTTCGCAAGCTCCTCTTCGCCCGACTTAGCGAAATAACCGCAGGTACAGATGAGGCGAACTTTGACGCTGTATACTGGGCAAACGCATATTATGGTGGCATAGATCACTTTATCGTTACTCCTCGGGATGTCGTTCGCCTAATCAATGTGCTTCGCGCTACATATCCCGGCGTGAAGAACGAAGTCAACCTTGTGGACTTCATCTCGATGGAGGCGATACGAGTATTCATGCCCAATTTGTATGACGAAATTAGAAGTAATCAAGATCTTCTTGCAGGAGCATCGAATGAGTCGGTACAAGTGGATACAGCAGAGCAAAGAAAAAAGGTATTTTCGACATGGATAGAGTCACTCCCAGAAGGGGACCGCGATTCAGCGAAGAGGCTATTATCTATCTTTTTCCCGCAGTTCAGTTCTGCATTTGGGGGCGCAAGATATGGCCATGAGTGGTTGTCGAATTGGCGCAGGCAACTTCGCGTTTGTAGCCCAGACAAATTCCCAATTTACTTCCGGTTCGCACTTGGCTCTGATTCCATATCCAAAGCCGACATCAATGCGTTATTGGATGTAGCTAGCGATAGCAAGGCTTTTGGAGAGTTGCTGCTGAAGTATGCAGGCCAAATTCGCGTTGATGGTCGCTCAGGAGTTCGAGTCATGCTCGAGTACTTGCAGGATTATACAACGAAAGACATACCTGAGAAAGATATACCTGCGATCATTAACGCATTTTTCGATATCGGTGACTTTCTTCTATTAAAATGCGATGAACGCGGAGGCATATTCGATGTCGGCAATGAGTTCCGAATAAGATGGCTGATCTATCCACTTTTGCGTCGGGTCGATGAAATAACTAGGTTTGAGATCATCTATTCGGCGATAGAAAGTGGTTCAGCTATCGCATTAATTGCTCATGAAGCCGTTATCTGGGGGCAAGAGCACGGAAAGTTCAACAATGAGGAGCCAAGTCCAGTGGAAGATCGCACTTTCACAACAGAACATTTAAAAATAATTGAAGAATTAGTTGTATTCAAGATCAATGAAGCTGCGGAAAATGGGTCTCTTCTTTCTTCACCAAAACTCGTGGAAACTCTTTCCGCTTGGTGCATATGGACGGGCTCAGACGATCAAGCGCGAAAGTGGGCAAATGATATCATTACGGAAGATGACGGTCTCATTTTATTCGTGGAGCAATTTGGATCTGTGAGGAAATCACAAGGTTTAGGCGATCTGGCAGCTAGAGAAAAATATCGACTTGATCCAAAGTGGCTGGAGTCATACATTAACCCGAACGAAGTTGTGGATAGGCTGAAACGAATAAGGGATACATACCAGCTCGATTCGGAGAAGTTGAAAGCGGTATCGCAATTCTTGCATGAGTACGATCTCCGAATGATTGGGAAGGACCCGGAAAGAGAAGGTTGGAGTGGATAGCGATGTCAACCTTCTACCATAAGACGCCAACAGCATACATGCGATGACGTCCACAGCTGGGGTTTTGAAATGCTAATGTTTTAGGCACCAGGGAAATATGGCATAACTTCCACCCGGGGGATGCAATGCATCACGCGATGGACTGAACCACGTATAGGCAAGTGGGGCTTAGTTCGAATACACTCGTGCAGTGCTTGTGGTATAGCATGATCATGCTTGGCCGCCGTTGACCAAAAAGGATAAACATTAAGCGAAATATGTGAAAGACAATGAAATTACCTATTGAGGAGAATTCTTCGCAATCACTAATTGAGGGTCATATTCAGAGTCAAGGAGAGCAAGCAAAAAAAGCACTTCGGTGGATTAGTTGGGCAGATAATGACTATATTGCGGCCAGACAGCTACTATTGACCGATTTGCTCGTTCAAGGAAGTAGCCTATCGAACACAAGTATTGAAAAATATCTCAAAGCTCTCTTTACGCTTTTAGGTCTGAAAATTCCGAAGGGCAAAAAAGGGCATGATATATGCAATCTTTATGATGAGATTAAAAAGAAAGGATTAAAACTTAATGTTAGCGAAGAATATCTTGCTCTGCTGTACAAGTCTTATCCTCTTAGATATCCCGACGAACTCAAGCTTGGATTTAATATCGCGCTTAATAGGACTAAATTGCTCTGCGAACTAGATCATACAGTATATGAAATCAGAAAGGGGTTTGATTTCAAAACCGCTAATAAAAAAGTAACCACAAAAATTGAACATTTGCAAGAAAAAAAGGATCCTATTTTGTTGAATAAGAATTGTTACTTTGGGAAATATGATCGAGCGGTCTTGTTTGAAGAAGAAAGTTCCTGCTACGAACTTCGTATCTTAGGGCAAGACGATATACTTGAAGTATCCTATATTACAAAGAGAATTCTGGATGATGGAAGGTTTGATGCAGAAGCCCTAAAACCGAACAAACCCTAGATAACATAACAAAATGTATATGCAATCAACAGCTCAAGAAAATAAGATGCTAAAGGATGATTTCTCGCCGCCTCATGAAAAGGAGTAAAAGCTTCCGCTCTTAGGATTTTCTCTTTCTCGATTTAGTCAAATATCATAAACATGAATTCATTGAAGGTCTGAGACTCATCTCTCTTCTGCATGAATCGTGGTAATGAATATCTTGTCACGATCTCCGCTCTTATCTATAAGGTCCAATATTTTCTTGGGAACTTGAATCTGTCCGCGCTTCGAAATTTTTGCTGGAAATTCCCACCCATCCTTTCTCATGCTCATATTGTGCTAATCTGAAGTTATTTATACCTTTCTAAAACGTAAATTATACGTATAAATTACGTAAAATAAGCGTAAAGTATATATGTATTAAACGCTTATAACACGTTGGAGTTGTGTAAGATGACCGAAAAAGCTCTGTTTGAAAATGAATCCCCGGTGACACAATCCACCGAGGCCGTGAAAGCTCTGTTGAAGTTCTACAACCACGGCCAGGAAGTCGCCGAGCTTCCGCCCATCGATCGACTCGGTAGTGAGCTGAGTATTGGAGTGTGACACCAAATAGCCGCATCAATACAGCTCGCCCCACAGTGCACAAAGATCGATCGGATCTTATTCATTTCCCGAACGGACATCGAGAACACAATCTCCGTGGAGCAGCTACCGTGCTCAAGCTACCGAATGCCCCTTGCAACCATGATCAACTTCTGGGATATCTACAGCCACATGCAGGGCAAGACCTACCCCACCATCGGGTCTCTTCTCGACGACGCCGCCGAGGGCTGGAAGAGTTGGAGAGAGTACACGCCCCTGCCGGCTCTCACCAACTCCGAAGAGACCACCATCATCAAAGCCGCCCTTCACCGCGCAGGCATCCACCCAAAGCGCGTCCGCCACTACCGCGGCCCTGTAATCATCACCATGGACCGCCCGGAAAAATACGAAGGCGAGTTCCTGCAGATCGAAATCCTGGCCTGGGAAGCTCTGGACGCAGCCCCCAATGCCCGCAACCTCTGCAGCGGTATCCATGTTTTCAGCCAGTTCCACGGCAAGCTCGCCGCGGGCTATGAAAGATTCAGGAGGTGTAAAAGATGAAACCAAAAAGCAGGAGTGAATTGGAGCAAAAAGCTTCATTCATTTTCCAGGACCTGGAAAAGACGTACAGGACCTGCGAAATATTGTACATAATTTCCGAACTGACCAAGACCACGTCGCTGGTCGTGCTGCAAAGAGAGCTGGAGGCGGCTTGAGATGAGCAAAACACAATCTAAGAACGCTGACAATCCTTTCGAGGGCCGCCAGGTCTGCGAGGCTTTGCAGGAGCCGCAATGCAAGAAATGTGAATGCATTATCGCAGTGGGAGCGCCCAACACCCTGCCGAGCCTGGGTGGACTGCCGGTCACAGCAGGACCGTCCTGCAGGCAATGTGAATCCATCATGAACTCTCCCTGCGAAGATCGGAGGATTCAGGCATGTCCGAAGAATGCGATCTGAAAGCCGACATTCGCTGCCGCAGGTGCCATCGCGCCCTGAAAAACCCGGACTCAAGAGCAAAGGGCTACGGCCCCATCTGCATCGTGAGAGAGGCAAAAGAGAGAATGGAAGCGCAGGAATTGGCGGAGGCCGCAACTTGAACACCCTCCACTATCTCCTCACCCTGCGCCGCATCTCCTGCCGGCATCTTGCCAGGCTTCCAGGCGACAGAACCCCGGAGCGCTGTGCAGTACGGGACCTCATCCAGTTCATAGATAAGCTGCTTGGACCTTGCACCTCACCCGCAGTCGCTCTTGAGATCGCCTGGGACCTCTGGTTCAGGCTGGAGAGTTCGATGCTGAGGAGCATGGCCTGAATGCCGAAAAAGGAGTCGAGAAAATGAAAACTAGACTCACATTCACCCAGCGCGCCGCCCTGGACGAGTGGAGCAGGAGGACAGAGCCCGGCAAGAACTACTCGATCGGCGAGGTCTTCGCTGACCGCGAGGCCGACAGCATGCACATCCGCGCCATGCACCGCCTCGTGGCCCTGGGCTGCCTGAAGCCGGGCATTCCGGGCGGCAATCCGCTGAAGGAGGATTCCTAAAATGGCCCGCGCCCGTGATTCCATCATGAAGGATCTGCGCGACACGCAAAAGCAGCTCCTGACCGCCAAGAGCCGCCGAAATGCCGAGAAGGTCAAGTACTGTCGAGCTCACCTTGCCGAGCTTCAAAAGGAGTATGATGCCACGATCTAAGACGCGAGAATATGCCTGCGAATGCGATACGGTGGGTGCAGAACCCGGATTTCCGGGCGGTCTGATTGCTTTCACCCTTCATATCCCTCGCACTTGTTTCTCCGAAAAACATATGAATGAAACCGCATCAATGAGAAAAGCAAAGCTAGCAGAAGGAAAGCCAGGGCTCAACCACCTCACCGTTTCCCAGACCGCGAGGGAAGAACCCAGGCGAGATAAATTGTGTCGCATGAGCATTTCAGCCTTACGGCCCCTTTGGGCGGTCATGGTACCTCATGACCCCTCATGTCCCAAGTCTCTCGCCCCAGCCCTGTGCCCTTCAGGTAGGGCATTATGGATAAAGTCGATGAACAGCTACTAAATCGTGTAAAAGAAAAGTCGGGCGAGCAGGTTTACAAGCTGCTCCGCACCCTGGATTGCCGCACAGTAAAGACACTACGCAGAAGGCTGGATGAGCTGGAAACCGCGGGCTATGTCATTTTAGATCGCACAACTTACCGCGGCCAGGTCCGGGTCAGCATAACGCCTTTTGGAGAAGAGACACTTGCAGCAATAAAGGGTAGGGCGGAGTCAGCCTCCCTCACGGAGGCAACTCCATGAGCGGATCTATTGTCCCCCCAGTTACAAATAGTTTCCCACACTCGCTCACCGTGCTCATTTTGGCCATCGGTCGTGTTCGTTGGAGCATTCTGAAATCCATGCAGCCGGCAGGCGAGGAGCTCACCGCCATTCTGCAGCCTCCAGCAGGGAATTTGGCCACCGTTTTGCGCATGAGAGGTTGCCGATGGCGTGCAGGAGGCCTGAGCGATGGCCTCTGATTCGTCTGCTTGGGCGGCTGAGAATGGCTTTTCCGCAATGGGGTCTCATCTCGACAAGGGAAAGGAGATCTTCGGGCAAGTAAATGGTATCCAGCCAGTGGACGACGAGACGGTCCGGGTCCAGATCGGCCAGGTGAAACTGCTTCTTCCCGCAGGCCTGGACCTGTCGGTCGGGGGACGCATCTTCCTGGCGCGAACTGATGATCACGAGTATGGTATATGGATTGTCCCGGAAGAAGAGCACGTACCCCCGGCGCAGACCATCTGGCCGGCTGGATTTACAATCGACGAGATTTGCAGAGAAATCGAAAGCGGAAATTTTATCGAGTTTCTGAAGAATCGGCTTGGTGATCGCGTCGATCTAAGTCTTGTTAGTTTTCCTCCCATAGCCACCCCGGACGCCGAACGCCTGGGAATGCCAGATCACTCTTCTGCCTCTACCGGCAGCGAGCCTTTGTCGCAATCCATCCCCAAACAAAACCTCAAGGTTTGCGGCAAAGACGCCACAGCCAAGCCACCGGCACGAGCCAAGGCCGGCGCCAAGAGGGTGCGAGCATGATCCTCGTCTACCTGCGCCGTTCTCTCTGCCTAGCCCTGGCTGAGCTGCCGGGCGACAGAACGCCGGAGCGGTGCTTCTGCGCATGGCTGATCGGCCAGATCGATGCGATCAAGGGCATCAAGCCGGGGGTGAACTGAAATGAAGGCCCTCGAAGTCGTCGAGGAGACCGATCCCCAGGGAACCGTCGTGGGTGTCCTGGGCGTCGTCAATCTTCCGCGGGGCAGAATTCCGCCCACTTTGTGGCATCTCATGATGGTTGCCACTGCCTTCATCCTTGCACTGGCGCTCCTGCACGTATCCGTGGATGCCGTGGAGCTGCAGATCGTCTCGATCTCGGGCAACAGCTCCGGCCAGGGGCTTCATTCCCTTGAATTTGCCGGAGACCTCCTCAACGTGTCCATTCTGCAGGGGAACAGCTCCTCATCATGGCATATCAACGCCAGCGCAATGGAGGCTTGGCCATGAGGCGCGATCTCGCCCTTCTCCGGGCAGCCGGCCTGACACGTGCCCGCTTCTCTGCCCGTTTTAACAAGGTCACGGATAGAGGCATAGTGGTCCTGGAGGATGTCTTCTCACCCATCGGCGGCCCGAATCATGCGTATGTTTACCGCAGACAC
>Ga0074198_1001103_pt1 | contig 20197 bp, 19 predicted proteins | sample EPASupsiteSAE323_FD_64527 | JGI IMG/M metagenome (GOLD analysis project Ga0074198, IMG submission 64527) | Bioremediated contaminated groundwater from EPA Superfund site, New Mexico - Sample SAE3-23 | ecosystem: Environmental > Aquatic > Deep subsurface > Groundwater > Contaminated ...
CCCTAAATTACCAGTTACTCTTTGATATCCTTCTGCCGACATTACACTCGCTTGTTCGTGATGATTAATAACATATTTAATATCTTTATTTTTTCCCAAAGAATCAATCAAATGCATACCACCACCACCAGCCACCATAAAAACATATTTAATTCCCAGTTTTTCCACAAAATCTATAACATAATCAGATAGTTTAATCATCTTTTATTTCCTCGCAAAATTTAACATGGAATTAATTGCGTCATAAACAATGTTAGTATCCACTTTATAACATAAAAGTTGAACACCAATTTCTTTAAAATAAGACAAATCAGTTTCTGAGTGAAATATACCACCAGCTGCCTTATTTTTTTCTCTAGCTTTTTTGGTGCAATTTTTTTGCAGTTCCTTTATTTTTGGATTACCAACTTGGCCAGGAATACTCAAAGCCACAGATAAATCGTATGCACCCAAATATATTAAATCTAAAGCTGGATCATCAATAATTTTTTCATAATCTCTAATTCCCGACATTCCTTCCACAATAATACCTGACAACGTTTTATCATTTTCCAATTTTGTATGTTCAGGTCGTGAATGATAAAAACCAGTTTTTGTATATGGACTAAATCCTCTTATCCCAATTGGTGGATATTTTATATATGACATTGCTTTTTCTCTATCAGCTACCGACTCAATATGCGGCACAATCACCCCACTAGGACCAATGTCCAAAGCTCTTAAAACATTAACTTCATCATTGTTTGGTACTCTAATTATCGCCTCACAACCTTCTGATTCAGCCGCTTCAATCATAGACTGAGCAGTTTCAAAACCAGTTGGTGCATGCTCCATATCTATAATTATAAAATCTAAACCTGATTTAGCCAAAACATTAACCAATTGTGGTGATGGTAAAATACACCAAGTACCTACAACAAATTTACCTTTTTTTAGTTTTTCTTTTAAATTCATTATTTTTTAATATTTAAAACATTTTTATAATATTTATTGTGTGATGTTGGAGTGATTATAGATAATGAAATTCCATTATCTCTTAAATAATCTCCAACCAAGTCAAGTTGAATCTTCAAATTACTATATTTTTTTGAAGATAATTCTTTATCCTCTTTTATACCATCTTCATTATAAAAATACTCGATTTCCTTTGTATCTTTATCTTTATAACCATCCATACCAACCACCACAATTTCTTTTGCTCCCATTTGTAATGCTGTTAATATTGCTACTACACCGACATTTAAATATACATGTTGTTGAATAATCCCACTAATAGGTTCTTTTGTTGATTCTTTTACCATTTTAACTTCAAAATATTCATTTTTACCATCAAAATTATGTTGCACAATATCCTTTCCAAAATAACTTGGAATTAACAATACACTTTTTTTATCAACAGTAGAAATGTACTTTAAAAATTTCTTTTTGCTTACAAAAATATGATAATCCGGTTTATATAAAGTGTCTAAAAAATTACAACCAATAGTTATATATTTTTCTTTTTCTATTAAACCCTGAATTGATTTTTTATATCTTTTAATAGATGGTCCATTAGCAATAATTAAAAACTTTTTTCCTTTATGTCTATTCTCAAAAACAATGTTCTTTAAAGTAAAAGAATCTTTTGCTGGCAATATTGTGACCTGTTCGTTTACTTTATTTACAACATTCTTTGCATCTTGAATTGTCGGCACGTAAAAACGTTGATTAAGAGCAATATCTAATTTATCTTTACTATAAGAAATCGGACAGTCATTTTTAATTTTATCTAAAACATTCCAAATTTCTTCAACTGTATATCTATCTGAATTTATCAATTCATCCACATAATACGGGTGTATATTTCTTCCACCACTTAATAATGTATTTAAAGAATAACCCCACTTAATTTCATTTTTTAATTTATTATAAAATCTATCTATCACATCCAAATAAGGAACAACATTATATTTTGAATTTCCATTTGTTTGTAAATAACTCAAAAGTATTTCTACAGGCAAGTTCCCAGCCCCTCTTCCTAAACCATAAATTGATGCATCTACATAAGACGCTCCATTTTTAATCACTTGCAATGTATTTGCAAATGCCATCTGTAAATTATTATGAGAATGAAAACCTATATTTTTGAATCCAATTTTTTTTAATTTTTTAACATATTTTGAAATATCTGATGGAATATAAGAACCAAAACTATCAGCAAAATATATTGCTTTTAAAAAATTTTTGTTTTTCCAATTTTTAATAATATCAATATCTTTTTTAGTCCATTCTGATGAAGCCATTAACTGTAAAAATACTTCATAACCTTTGTTGTACAAATCTTCAATTAATTTAATAGCAATTTCAACTTCATAAGGATAAGCCGCTACCCTAATTCCTGAAAAAGGAGTCAATGTTTTTTTACATTCAGGAATATAGTAACCAGTATATTTACCAGCATCTATCATACAAAGTAATTTACAATCAGTTAGTGATTTAAATAATGAAGAAATATATTTTTCATCACAATAACCAAATTTACCTAATCCTTGGACATTTGGATCATTTTTATAACCAATTTCAAAATAATCAACCTGCGCTTTAGAAGCAGCAAAATATGAAGCTCTAACCAAATCCTCATCAAAATGCCATTTATTTATATGACCACCATCTCTAATCGAACAGTCTATTATTTTCATATTTATTTAAATTAATATATTCTTAATTGATTATATGAATTAATCACATATTTACTATATTTCAACAACTCTTCCACTGGTGTTTGCCCAAAAGCAATCCCTATTCCTGCTTTTAGTTCACTCTTTTCAGCCATTAATAAATCCATAGGCGCATCACCAAAACATACAGTATTTTCAGCTTTAGAATTTAATAAATTTAAAGCTATTTTTGCTTGCTCACCAGAAGCTTTTGGTAACAACGAATGATCTCGACCAATATATTGATCCACATATTTATCGATTCCCAACAAATTTATACATTTTTTAGCATTATCAACAGTATCCGAAGTTACAATTGCAATCTTAATTGATTTTTCTTTTAAATCAATAATAAAATCTCTAATACCAGGTAAAATCTTCACGTAATCATCCATTTTTATTAAAAAATTTCTGTGAACTTCATCAAAAATTTTTAAAATTACTTCCCTTTTAATATCTATATTATTTTTTTTAAAATCAATAATTAATTGGTCAATTATTTCCTCTCTAGACAAAATACCAACTGGTCCTTTTTCCAACAATCTTTTTTTCTCTAAGTCATAACCCATCCATAAACATATTTTCTCAAAAAAGCTAGGTTTCAATTTTAATCTATCAATTAAAGCATCACTCCTCATTTTTATAATTTCACCCCAATAAATATTTAAATCTTGAATTGTTCCATCTTTATCAAATAAAACTGTATCAATATTTTCAACACTCCAATTTTTGGTTTTTAAATTTATCATCCTAAATATTTTAAAGATACATTAATTAATTTTTTAGCCTTTTTATAAGCACTATTAAAAACCTCTTTGTTTTCAAAGAAGTCATCTCTGTTTAATTCATCAGAAATGATTTTTCTTGCATAAGAACCCAAAGATATTCCACTTGCTTTAACATCAAACATTTTTGCTAATTTTGTAGTTTTACTATTAGTACCACCAGACATTAGAATCCAAACCGGTAAATTTGCTTTTTGAACAATATCTGTTGTGGCTATAGCTTGAAGAGTAGTATTATTACTATCACTCGAACCACTCATTGGAGCCCCATCAGCTTGAACAATAGTAGTAAAATCTTTTCTTTTTTCAATAAATCTTTTAATTCTATTAAGCAACTGTTCATCTCCTAAATGTAATCTATCTAAACATAAACTTAAAATTCCTGGAAAAATTTTACTTACTTCTTGCCACATTCTATTTGGTTCTTTTTCATCTTCAGTTACAGCATGTAATTCTATTGAATCTATACCCATTTTAATTAAAGGAGGAAGAATTGTTTTCAAATCTTTCTTTTTATAAACAAATTCTATTGCTCCGAATTTACAAGCTTTTGCGCATTCATCACATCCAATACATTTTTTATCTAAAACATAATGATATTTTCTATTATCATCACCAATTGTTTGTTTTATTGCATTTTGTAAACAAACTAATGCACAAGCACCACAATTAGTACATTTTTTCGGATCTATTACTGCTTTCATTACATGAGGATCACCAGCCACACCAACACTAACACAAATAAAATAATCTTTTATTTTATTTTTAGGAATAACCCTAGCAATTCCACTTTTGACTGCCAAAAGAACTTCTTCATTTGGAGATAAATCAAAATAATGAGCACCAGCTTTAGCATAAACAGCAACTAATTTTTCTATTAATTTAAAATCTTCATTTCCTGCACCACAAACTAATTTAATACATTTTTTTTGATTTAATAAATCAGACAAGGTCATAAATACAAAAAAATAATCTATAATACATATATATTAGCACGATAACTTATTCATAATTATGAACAAAAATATAAATCTAAAAGATGAGATTTTTAGTTTAAATACAGAATTTACCGCCGACCCAAGAATAGAAAAAATTAATGGTGGAATAGGTATTTATCTTGACAATAATAGCAAAGCATTTGTTCTTCCAGTTGTTAAATCAATAGCTACATCGCTAGATTTTTCCAATTTTAATTATTTACCAATAAGTGGTGACCCTGTTTTTCTTGAAGAATCATCTAAATTAGTTCTTGGGGATGATTTGTATGATGAGTTTAAAAATCAACTAATAAAACAGGGTGTGGCTGGTGGAACTAATGGACTTTTTGTTTGGGCTAATTTAATTAAATTAAACAACCCAAAACCAACTATTATTATTGGTAATCCAACTTGGGAAAATCACAAAAAAATATTTAATTATTTAGGCTTTAATATAATAGAATATCCCCATCTTAACAGTGATAATCAATTTAATTTAGCTGCTTTTGAAAAAATTATTAAACAATACCCTCAAAATTATGTTTTATTTCATGGTGGACCAACTCATAATCCCACTGGAATTAATCCTAATCAAAAAGAATGGTTATCTATTGCCAAATTAATAAAAGAAACCAAAAGTTATGTTTGCTTTGATTCAGCCTATATTGGTTTTGGAGATGGTATTGAAGATGATAGTTTTACTGTCAGGCATTTTTTAAAAGAAAAAATTCCCTTGGCAATTATTGTCTCCTATTCAAAAAATATGTCTCTTTATCAACACCGAACTGGAATTTTAATTATGAATTCAATTGACCAAAAGGATAAAGAAGATTCAGAATCAAAAATAAAATACTTATTTAGAATAATAAATTCAAATCCACCAGCTTTTGGTGAACTGATTGCCAAAAACATTCTTCAAAACCAAGAAAATAAAAATAAATGGTTAAATTCATTAGAAGAAATTAGAACCAATTTACAAAACAGACGTACTTTGTTTGATAAATATACCGAACATAAATTTAAAGAAGTTGTAAATCAAAAAGGCTTGTTTAGTCTCTTAAATTTGAATGAAAAACAAATTACTACCCTAAAAAAAGATTGTGGTATTTACTTACTATCAAACAGTCGCATAAATTTTGGTGGAATAAACGAAGAAAAAATAATATCTATAGCCAAAGCCATAAATCTACTAAAATTCTAATTTATATTTACATAAGATAAAATAGTTCTCTCTAATGCTTCTTTTAAAGTAGTTTTTGGGATATATTTAAAATCATTTATAAATTTTTTAGTATCTGGTTTGGTCGATTTCTGAGCATTTTTAAGATAAAAATTATCACTTATATTCTCAACCACTTTAATTTTTAAATTTTTATATTTATTTATTATTTCTGCCACTAGTTTGGCTACTTCACCAACTTTATATATTTCTTTATTATTTGACACATTATAAACTTCCCCATTTTTATTTGATAAAAGTAAAAGAAAAAACATTATAGTGGCATCTTTTATATACAAAAACGGTCTTTTAAAATTTTTATTGCCAATTATTTCTATATTTTTTCCTTCCAACCCCATTTTAATAAAATCACTAAAAACTCGTCCATCATTTAAATTTAAACCAGGACCAAAAGTATGAAATATTCGAACAATTTTTATTGGATATCTTTTTTCCCAAAAATAATTCATACAAATTGTTTCTCCAGCCCTTTTTCCTTCAGCATAACAAGATCTTTTACCCAAATGATCAACTTTACCAATATAATTTTCGTTAACAAAACCATTAGTATCAACCTGACCATAAACCTCACCAGAACTGAAATACAAAATACTTTTTGTCTCTTTATCTACTATCTCTAAAACGTTATACAAACCCTTAATATTTGTATTCAAAGTATCAACCATATTATCTAAATATATTTTTGGAGCCGCCTTAGACGCTGCGTGAACAATATAGTTCATTTTTTCTTTTATTTTTGGTACTTTTTTAGAAATATCATCATAAACATAACGAATAAATTTCTCTTTACCAAATTTATTCGTTTTTTCTCTTACTAATAAGTACAAATTACAAGGTTTTTTAAATAAATTTTTGTTTGCATATATCAACACATAAACCAAATAGCTAGCCAACATTCCTGTAGCCCCAGTGATAAAAACATTTTTACCTTCAAACTTAAAAATCCTTTTACCCAATTCAGAAACTATTAATAAAACATCTTCCTCTATTATTTTATTCATCATAAACTAATCTTCATCAATTAAATCTTCATACCATTTATAAATTCTCTTCGCAGTAGTTTTTATATTTTCTTCATTTTTCCAACCCAATCTTTTAATTTTTTCATAACTCAAAGATTGGTAGGGGATCTCATTTTTGGCAATATTTAGAATTTTGTAAGGCACTTTTACTTTTAAAGTTTTTTTAATTTCTTCAATCAGTTCAATTACCGATAATGTATCATTTGATCCAAAATTAAATGCTTCACCTTTCACTTCATCAATTTTTTCAGCCAACATTAAATAACCTCTTACTACATCTTTGACATATAAATAATCTCTTACTGCTTTGCCATCACTTCTCAATTCCAAAGTCTCATCTTTAAGTAATGACATCATAATACCAGGTATTATTCGAGAAAAATTATTATCACCTTCACCATAAATATTTCCAAAACGAGTAATTACTACTGGTACTTGATAAGTTTTTGAATACATATTGGTAATCAAATCAGTGGCCGACTTCGACACATCGTAAGGATGATCACCTCTAAGTGGATCAATTTCTGAATAAGTATATTTTCCAGTTTCTAATTTTCCATAAGCTTTATCAGAAGAAGCTACTACTACCGCTTTTACTTTTGGAAAAAGCCGAACACTTTCTAATATATTTGTTGTGCCCATTATATTTGATTCCAAAGTTCTTCGAGGGTTTGCATATGCCGTAGTTACAATTGCTTGAGCTGCTAAATGAAAAATATAATCAATCTCAAGCTTAGTAACAATATCAAAAACTTTATCAAATTGACCAACATCAATATTGGCCATGGTAACTTTTTTATTAAATTCTTTAACCATAAAATAAGACCTAGGATCAGTATATTCAAAAGTCGTTACTACATTAGCTTCTTGATTGACCAATTCTTCAACCAAATGTGAACCTACAAAACCAGTTCCACCAGTAACCAAAACATTTTTACCCTTAAAAAAATTTTTTACTTCCATATTTTCCAAGGTGGATTTGGTTGACTCCACCAATTATTTAAATCATTAAGTTCTTTATTTGTATCCATACAAGCCCAAAATCCATTGTGTTTATAAAGCGAAAGTTCACTTTTTTTTGCCATTCTTTTTAAAGCTGGATGCTCCGTCTCACCTTCTTTTAAATAATTAAAAAAATCTTTATTAAAAACCATATATCCACCATTTATAAAATCGTTTGACACAGGTTTTTCACTAAATTCTTCTACTATATTTCTTTTATTAACTACCACTATTCCAAATTTAGATCGGGGGTGAATTCCCGTAAGAGTTCCAATAGTTTTTTGCTTTTTATGAAATTGTAATAATTTATTAATATCAATATCACTCACTCCATCTCCATAAGTCACCATAAAAGAATCATCTTCTTTTGGAATATATTTCTTACATTTTAAAATTCTTTCACCAGGCATAGTTTCTAATCCAGTATCCACAAAAGTAATTTTAAAATCATCAACCTCTGTCCTATTCCCCAAATGGTATTCAACATCATAATCCTTAGTCTGCAAAGTAAAATCTGAAGTCAAAGCTTTTTGATTTAAAAAGAAATTTTTAATATAATCTCCCTTATACCCCAAAGCCAAAATAAATTCATTAAATCCATAATGAGAATACATTTTCATAATATGCCATAAAATAGGCTTATTACCCACATAAACCATTGGTTTTGGTTTAAACTCCGTCTCTTCTTTTAATCTAGTACCCTGACCACCACACAATATTATTACCTTCATGAGATGATGTTAGCACATTTTCATTATATAATTAATTACTGAAATGAAAAAAATTCTACTAATCTCCGCCATTTCACCGACTCCTCAAAACAGTGGGGGAGCTACCAGAATTCACCATACTCTCAAAGAGATTTCTAAGCATCATCAAGTAGATTTTATTACATTTGATGAATCAATAATCAAAACCCAACCAAAAAGTTTCTCTTTATTTTTTACCAAATTTATCCCTTATTGGTTTAGTCCTTGGTATAACCTAAAACTTATCTCTAAAGTAAAAGACCTCGTTAAACAAAATAAATATGACATTATCCAAATAGAATTCAGTCAATTACTTTACCTTGCTAAATATTTACCCAAAAATACTAAAAAAGTTTTTACCGCTCATGATATTTCTTCAATTTCTTTTTATCGTCGTATCTTTGAAGATAAACCATCAATTCTCAAAATTATTTTAAGATATTTATTATTTCTAGAGATTTATTTTTACGAAAAAAAATATTTACCAAAATTTGACACCATAATAACTGTTAGTCAAAAAGATAGACAAACACTTCAAAAACAATTACCTAATCAAAAAATAATTTGTTTAGAAAATGGTATTAATAAAATCAATTTTTTAAAAAAAACATCTTTAAAAACCATTAAATTGGGCTATATTGGATCATTTGAGCATACCCCAAATCTAAACGCTGTTAAATATTTTTACCAACAAATTGCTCCATTGTTAAAAAAACAAAATATTAACTATAAATTTTATTTAGCTGGCAAAAATGATCCAAATTTCGTCAAAGAAAACTTTCCTCAAATTATTAATCTTGGGCAAATCAAAGAAACTCAAGATTTTTATAAAAAAATTGATTGTCTAATCACTCCTATTTTTGCTGGTTCTGGTAGTCGAATTAAAATTTTAGAAGCTCTTAGCTTTGGAGTTCCTGTAATTTCTAGCCCAATAGGGGCTGAAGGAATTAATATTAAATCATCTTATCTTCAAATTGCCAACACTCCACAAAAATATATCGATTGTATAAATAAACTTAATAATCTTCAAATCAATCAACTTGAAAAACAATTAAAACCACTTTTATGGGAAAATGTATTCATTAATTATGATGAATTAATCTAGATGATCGTCAATATTGCTTTTTCTTCAGACAATAATTATGCCCCATTTTTATGTACGGCTGTTTTTTCTTTACTCAAAAATTCCAATAAAAAAAATCAATACTATATTTATATTTTAGATGGTGGAATTTCAATTGAAAACAAAAATAAAATTTTAAATAGTCTTAAACAATTCAAAAACAAAAAAATAAACTTTATTACCGTCGATCAAAAAATATTTAAAAACGTAAAACAAATTCTTCAATTAAACCAATCTTCATATTATCGCCTTTTGTTACCAAAAATATTACCAAAAGTTAAAAAAATAATTTATTTGGATTGCGACATGATAATTATGGACGACATTTCAAAATTATATCTAGAAAAAATTAATAAAAAATTAATCGGATGTTGTCCTGTTTTTCATCCCAATTACCAACTAGTTTTACAAAAAATCCATCCAAAAACAAAAATTATTAAAGCCATAAATGCTGGTATGACTTTAATGAATTTAGATCTTCTTAGAAAAGGAAACTACTCCAAAATTTTTATTGACTTTGTTAACAACAACTCTGCTAAATTAATTGCCGGTGACCAAGATGTTCTTAATTTAATATTAGCTAACCAAATAAAAATTATTCATCCAAAATGGAACTCAACCTCATATCTCTTTGTCACCAATAACCATAAAAAATGCGGTTTAGATAAAAAAATATTTGATATTTGTACTAAAAACCCAAGTATAGTTCATTTTGATGGAATCAAACCATGGACTAACGGCTCATCTCATCCCTACAAAAAATATTTCTATAAATATCTTTATCAAACAGAATTTAAAAATTATAAAGTCAAATTTGATATCAAAAAATTTATTAAAAATAAAATATTTTATAACGGTAATAGAATTGCTAATTTATTACCTCCACCAATTTACAATTTTATTGAAAAACAATATTTAAAAAATAATTTTTTAGAAAAAAAATTTAGAGAAATATCAAAATGAAAATAATTAAATCTATACTTAATCGATTATCATTTTCAATTGCTCAAATAAAAAGAATATTTGGATTTTTTTATACCAAAGATTTGTATCCACAGTATAAAAAATGTATCGGAGATTATACTTACGGTTTACCCCAAATTTTTAAATTAGAAGAAACTAGTCAATTTGAAATTGGTAAATTTTGTTCCATTGCCAATGACGTAAAAATCTTTCTCGATGGAGAACATGAAACTAATAACATTTCTACTTATCCTTTTGGCTATTTTAAAGGTTTTACTGTATCAAAAAAATATAAAACCAAATCAAAAGGTAAGGTAATTATTGGTAATGACGTTTGGATTGGTTATGGAGTTACCATTTTATCAGGAGTAAACATTGGAAATGGTGCCGTTATTGGAGCCAGATCTCTAATTGTAAAAGATGTTCCTCCATATTCTATTGTTGGTGGAGTCCCTGCCAAAATTATCAAAAAAAGATTTGATGATAAAACAATCGAAAAACTAGAAAAACTTAAATGGTGGAATTGGTCTGATAAAAAAATACAAGAAAATATCAAATTACTGCAAAGTAGCGACACTAATTGGCTATAATCTTTTTATAAACCACAAATATCGGATTAACTACAATTTTAATTATCCAATTATTCATTAATTCAAAATTCAACTTTGAATCAAACATATTTATTAACTGTCTGTCATCTATTTTCCTATTTAATTGAATGATTTCTCTCTTCTTTTTTAATATATTTTTATTTCTAATTAAAAATATATAAGTTTTTATCTTAAAAATAACCCAGCCATTAAATAATGAATAAACCAACATTGCTATCTCATTAAAAATAATTATTGGTATTAGTTTTATTAGTGTTTTTCTTTGATAATTTTTAAAAATTGTCATTAGTCTGTTTCTCTCAGAGAAATACATTTTATTTTTATTTTTTGAAAAAGAATATTTGTGCCAAACTTTACTTTTTACCGACAAAAAATGTTTATAACCCATTATTAATCCTCTCCAAGAATAATCTTCATCCTCGTTATACATAAAAAAATCTTCATCAAATAATCCCACATCTTGATAGTATTCTCTTGAAATCAACATTACTGTCCCAGATACAGACAAAATCTCTTGATCATTTTTGGGATTTTTTTCAGACATATATCCACCACAATAACCAAAACCTAAATAATGGATTACATTACCAATCGAATTAATTTTATTTGGTTTATTGTAAAGCATCACTACCGATTGAACTAAACCCACTTTATTTTTAACCAAATTTTTTTTATATGAATTAACTAATTCTGAAATTAAATTTTGATCACTTTTTGTGTCAGCGTTAATAACCAAACAAAAATCTGCCTTATTATCAAAAGCTTTTTTTATTAATTTATTATTTCCACCAGCATAACCACTATTTTCCTTAAACTGAAAAGTTTTTACCTTTGGAAAATTTTTATTTAAATATTCAACCGATCCATCATCAGAATTATTGTCTCCAAACCAAATTTCATAATTATCATAAGACTGTTTTAACAAAGAAGTCACACAGTCAAATAAATAATCAACTGATTTGTACCCTAAAATCAAAACAATAACTTTACTTGACACTTTTTATTTTTCCAACAGATATTTTTCTAACTAGTTTTTCAATTTTTTCTTCTAAATTCTTTATCTTTATATTATTTTCAATAGTTATATAAGTAAGAATCATAAAAGTTCCTATCATTCCAATATCCATTACTCTAACGATAAATAACTCTTTTAATAAAGGTTCTAAAATTTTTGGAAATAAAGCTAAAAATATAAAAACTAAAAATATAAATAACCAAGTCAAGAAAAATTTATTGGTAATATTCTTTTTTTTCCAATGTAAAAACAACGAATAAGTCATTAATAAAGCAAAAGCCAATAAAACTATTTGTAAAGTAATTATATTCATTTTTCAATTAACCAAAAGGGAATTTTTAATAAAATTTTAAGTGAATCAAAAATTGTCATCCCTTTATATTTATCAATATAAATTGTATCAATTTTTACTTCAGAGAAGGGAATTTTGTTTTGTCCAACTCTAATCGCCATTTCAGTTTCGATTCCATATCGAGTCGATTGCCATTTTATTTTTTTGTAAATCTCTTTTTTAAAACCCAAAAAACCACAAAGTAAATCTTTTCTATTAATCTTAAAAAAAGTTCTCATTGACCAACTAGCAAACCTATTTCCATTTCTCCTTAAAAAAGGAGCATTTTTGTTTAATAATCTATACCCAAACACAATTGGATATTTGTTTAGTTCTTCAATAAATTTTGGTAAATATTTTGGATTATGTTGACCATCTCCATCCATAAAAACAACTCCCTCAGCCCCTAATTTAAAAGCAATCTTTAAACCCGTCTTCATTGTGGCTCCTTTACCCAAATTTATCAAATGATTAGAAATAATTACTCGCTTATTTTTAATAAAATTATCTTTTAATTCTTTTAAAGAATTATCATTTGATCCATCATCAACCACTACTATTTTTAAATCTTTATTAACTTTCAAGATTTCTTTAATTGTTTTTACCGCTCGATCCTCTTCGTTGTAAACCGGTACTACTACAAATATTTTCATTTATTTTTTTTCAATTTACTAACCATTTCTCCATACAATGATGGCAATAATAACCCCAAACCAATATATAAAGGCCAAAATTTATTTATATCAATATAACTTGGGCAATATGGATATAAAGTTAATAGACCATAAAAATCATCCAAAATATGATAAGACTTAAAAAATAAAAGACTAATAATAAAGAAAATTAAAAATTGAAAAATCATTATATATAAACTATTTCTACCAATAATATGCAAAATATCATTTTCATTTTTTATGATTTTATCCAATCCTTTGGCTATAAATATAGATATATAAATTCCAATAATACTAGTCATAATTGGTATTAATACTTGTCCTCCAAACTCCATTGAAACAAAACTAAATTTTAGATTTATACCAGTTATTACTAAAAGTGACATCAATAATAAAGATAAAGACAAAAATTTTCCATTAAAAATATTAATTTTATTTTCAATACTTGTTTTATAAAAATAACCTAAATAGTAAAACATCATTCCCACATTTGTTCTCAAAATCATAATCATAAATTCATTTCTAGACCAACTTTGACTACCAAAATAAATCGATCCTATTCCTAAAAATAAAAAGAATAATACTTGATATAAATCTTTTTTTAAATATTTTTTTATTAATGGAAATAAATAAATAAAAATACTTTGAACCAAAAATAACGATAAAATAAACCAAGCTGGACCCATCAAAAATCCAGGATTTTCTGGCCCCATTGTAAATGGTTTAACAAAAATTGTATACAAAGATACATCACCTAAAGAAATACTATATTTCCAATTGATTAATAATGAAAAAATAATCATTACAAAAAAATAGAAATAGAACAAACCTACGTTTTTTTTAAATTTAGACCAAATATATTTTCCTTTTTCTTTCTCATGATCTTTATTATAAAAATAACCAGAAATAAAATAAAAAAGTGGCATATGAAAAGAATAAGATTGTCGAAGAATCGAAAACAATTGAGCATAAACATGACTTACTACTACGTGAACTATGCCAATCATCTTTAACAAATTCATTTCACTATTAAATTTAAATTTTTTCATTTTTTCTTTGATAATTTATAAATATTACAATTATCCAGAGGGCTTTGGTAAACTTTTTCTATTTTCCCCAAGCTAACTATTTGATTCCATTGGTTTCGCCAACCTTCACGACCATTATTAGCATAATAATCAGATAAATAAATCTCTCCTTTTTCCTTTAATTTTTCTTTGTAAATCTCAGTTAATGGTGGATTAAAATATTTTGTTAAACCTCTTCCTCCCATAAAATCTTGATCAATAGATAATGGTAAATAATTTAATTTCACTCCATAACTATCAAAAAAATATATTGGCAAAAAAGATCCAAAATAAGCCTTTGGTTTATCTTTCATAAAATTATCAATCATCTTTAAACACAAATAATTCCATGGGTCTTCTTTATGTCGAAAATTTAATCCGACTTGTTTTTTTAGAGAAATAATTTTTGGTTCATTATTATTAGTTTGATATCCAGTAAATAATATATTTAATCCTAATAATAAAACTATTATCAAAACAGGATATTTAAATTTTGATATTATTTTATCGATAACAAAACTACCAAAAACCAACATAATCGGCACTAATATTTCAATATGTCTTCCTTCAGTATCTCTAAAAATCGACATTGCCAATACCAATAAAACTATTGGCATCATCAAACTCATTAACAATGATCTCTTTTTCTTGTCAACCAAAAGTATTCCAATACCCAAAACAAATAACAAAACTATGTCCCAAGTCACCAATTTTTGGTTGTACCATAAATTTCGACAATAACCTCCCTTTAAACATTCGAAATAAAAACCAAAATTAGTCTTAAAATAACTCAAATTAAAAGCTGTATTTGTTAAACTAAGTATTTTTGGTAATTGATAAACAAATGCTAAAGATCCTATTAATAAAAAAATAATAAATATTTTTTTTAAATTAACGTTTTTTCTATTTTCATTTAAAATTTTTATTACAAAAGATAAAATAAAACTACCACCTAAAACTAAATTGGTTTGTTTAATAATCAAAGTAAACCCAGACAACAACACCATCCAAATTAAATTTTTTAATTTAAATTTTAGAGATATTAAATATAGGAACACCGATATCAATAAATAATTTATATTCTCTGTCATCACCAGTTGTGGTTGATTAAAAAAATAAAAATTGGTTGCCATTAAAAAACCCAAAAATCCTACCAAATACCATTTTTCTTTTCCAAAAATATTTTTCAGTGCCAACATAAAAAATATCAAAGATCCAATTCCAAAAATCAAATTCGTAAAGTAAAACGATCTAATGTCTTTAAAAATCCACATTAAAGGTACTAACAAAAATCCATAAGTATTCGGTACTGTAATATCAACTATCTTTTCGCCAACTCCCAAATTCCAACCATTCCCTATTATCCAATTCCACGCCGGAAAAGAGTAGAGAATCGTATCCGGATAAGGTTCTAAGTTAGCAATTAAACTATTATCATTAAATGGATTTTTGTAAGCTAAGGCCAAATAAACAATCACACACACTATTAGTGATATCAAAAAACCAAATCTATTAAAAAACCTAACCATGCTTTATTTTAGCGTCCTACACTGATATATTCAAAGCCCAGTTTTTTCATGACTTTTACATCAAAAATATTTCTACCATCAACTATGTTCGGTTTATTCATTAAAGATTTTATTTTTTCTAAATCAACTTCTTTAAATTCTGGCCATTCAGTCACTATTACTAAACAATCAGAACCTTTGACTGATTTTACTAAATCATCTTCATAAATTACATTTCCATCTAACACTTTTTTTGCCTGTTCTTTGGCAATTGGATCAAACACTTTAACTTCCACTCCTCGATCCAATAATTGTTTTATTACTGTTAGTGACGGTGCTTCACGAATATCATCAGTATGTGGTTTAAAAGCCAAACCCCAAACGGTTATTTTTTTATCAGCTAAATTTTCTCCTAAAAGTTTTTGAATTTTTGCCAATAATGATTGTTTTTGAGCATCATTAGTATTTTCTACGGCCTCAAGAATTGAAAAACGAACATTATTTTCTTGAGAAATTTGAATTAAGCCTTTAACATCTTTTGGAAAACAAGATCCACCATAACCAACTCCTGCATGTAAAAAAGCTTTACGGCCAATTCTTTCATCCAACATCATTCCATGAGCTACTTCTTTGACATCAGCTCCAACTTTTTCACAAATATTAGCAATTGAATTTATAAAAGAAATTTCTGTCGCCAACATGGCATTTGATGCATATTTAATTAATTCAGCTGTTTTTATATTAGTTAAAACAAACTCAGTTTTTAGATTTTTATATAGATCCATAACTATTTCTCCGGCTCTTTTCGATTCATTTCCAATTACTATTCTGTCAGGATTTAAACAATCATGAACTGCCGAACCTTCTCTTAAAAATTCCGGATTTGATACCACATCAAACTCACCCTGATAAAAATTTTTAATTGTTCTCTCTACAGTTTCTCCTGTTCCAATTGGTACAGTTGATTTATTGATAATCACTTTATAACCATTCATTGATTTACCAATCATTTCTGCGGCCGATTTTACATATTCCAAGTTGACACCACCATCTGGCAGGGAAGGAGTACCTACTGCAATAAAAACTACCTCAGCCCATTTAACTGCCTTAGCCGTATCAGTAGTAAAAGATAATCTTTTTTGTTTTCTGTTTTCTTTAACCAATTCTTCCAAACCTTGTTCATAAATTGGAATGATGCCTTTATTTAGTTTTTTGACTCTGTCTTTGTCAATATCCACCCCAATTACTTCATTGCCCATTTCCGCCAAACAAGTACCAGTTACTAATCCAACATATCCAACTCCCATTACTGCTATTTTTTTCATAAGTGGTTAAATTATAATTTAAATTTTAAAATAAACAATTTTAATTAAGTAAAGTTAGTCCAGTAAAGCTAGCAAAAAATAAAATAATCAAAATTAAAATGGCTTTTCGCCACCACACCGGTCGTAATCCTTTCGCCAAAGTTTTTTGGTTTAACCACAAAACAGCCACAGTATAAACCAACATCGTCATGGCATTCAAAAAAGCACTTAAGGTCACCAATTGGAGTGGTTGATCAAAACCTATCAATAAAACTACTATTCCTAAAATTATTTGAGCCCACAAAAAAGCATGATAAAAAAATGACAGATGTTCTATTTTAAAACGATCTTGATTTAAAATTACTAAATTTTCCGAGTTTATTCGAGCCGTTGCATCCATTATTGAAAGTTGAGTAAAAAACAACATAAGCCCCACCAATACTAAAAATATTATTCCTACCACCGACCAAGTACTAGCTCCAATCATAGTCGCTTCTTCAAATAAAAAATTAATTCCACTAGCTCCTTTGGTAGCTTGGTAAACTGTTGAAAAAGCCAATAAACTCAACATTAAAATTGTCGTCGCCCCAGTCAACCAAAAAACCAAAAAATGCTCTAAATTTATTTTTTTCCACCAACTACTAAATGTTTTTAAATTTTCGTTATTTACCAAAAATGTTTTACCTTCCAACGATAAGTTTGTTTTGTTTTTTCTTAATAATGAAGTAATTTTAGTTCCATATTTACCCATACCATATTCTTTCTCTCGAATATAAAAAGATTGAGCCAAATTTAAATTTCCCCCTGCTCCTGAGTATGCAAAAGCTCCCAAAAATGTCATTAATGATAATCCTGCTGGGATAAACCAAAAACCATCACCTTGACCTATTAATCCTCGACCCAATGCTTGCCAATCATGTCCTTTTGCTAAAAATATTGCCAAAATTAAGATTAACGGTACACCAATATAAATTAAAATCTTTTGTAATTTTTCTTGAGTTTTATAAACTTTACCAAAACTTAAAATTGTGCCAATAAACAACAACATTATTATAGCCATTAAATCAGGATGATTTATACCAAAAACATTAGCTATCAAAGTTGCCGAAGATAATATTATTCCCGGCCACATCCACGGTATTACTGTTGATAATATAAACCAAACAGGGGATATCGTTCCCAGTTTTCTGGCTAAACCCACAAATACACTTTCTCCATTTACCAACGTGTATCTTTCAATTTCCATATTAATAAAAAATTGAAAAGTGATTCCAATGACTGCTGCCCAAATAATCCCCAATCCAAAATTAGCTGATAAATAAGGCCATAAAATCAACTCACCACTTCCAAGACCCATTCCTAATAAAATAAAACTCGGTCCTACCATTTTTCTAAATTTTGGTGATTTATCTAATGTGGCTATACCAATATCTTTTATTTTCATTTATTTAATCATCTGACAAACTTTTTGATGCCATTTCCAGGCACTTGCAACAATAGTATCTAAATCAGCATATTTAGGTGTCCAACCCAATACTTCAGAAGCCTTTTTTGCATCAGCTACCAAAGTAGGAGGGTCTCCTGCTCTTCTTTCAGCGTTAGTAACTTTAAAATCAATTCCAGTTATTTTTTTGGCTGATTCAATTACTTCCTTAACTGAAAAACCTTTGCCGTTTCCCAAATTAAAACATTGACTCTCTTTACCATCCATTAAATGTTTCAAAGCTAACACATGAGCATCCGCCAAATCAGTTACATGAATATAATCACGAACACACGTACCATCTGGTGTGTCATAGTCAGTTCCAAAAACTTTTATATCTTCTCGTCTGCCAATAGCGGCATCCAAGACTAATGGTATTAAATTTGAACTACTACCTGGCCATTCACCTACATCTGCATCCAAATCAGCACCACAAGCATTGAAATATCTTAAAGCTATATATCTAAAATCATAAGCCTTACTATAATCTCGCATAATATGTTCCACCATTAATTTTGTTTCGCCATAAGGATTTATTGGACTTTGTGGGTGTTTTTCATCTATAGGCACGTATTGTGGTTCACCAAAAGTAGCTGCCGAAGAGGAAAAAATAAATTTATTTACTTTATTTTCCAACATTACTTTAAATAAATTCAAAGTATTGGCCACATTGTTTTGATAATATTTTTGAGGATCAATAACTGATTCACCGACCGCTTTAAAAGCCGCAAAATGCAAGACTGCTTCTATTGGATATTTTTTAAAAACTTCTCTAATACTTTCAATATTCCCCAAATCACCTTCAAAAAATTCACCCCATTTGACTAATTCTTTTTTACCAGAAGATAAATTATCAAAAACTACTGTTTTAAAACCTTGTTTATTTAATTCTTTATTAATATGGGATCCAATGTATCCCGCTCCACCAACAATCAAAATCATAATTAGTAAATAGCTAGTAGTTAATTAGCTAATAGTAATAAATTAATAATTAGTTAGTAAATTTTATCATCAAATTGTCTTTAAAAACTTCTCCCTTTTTTAAGGGGAGGGGTTTCGATTCTTTCCCAGGGATATTCATCATATCCAAAATGACCGTATCTAGCTGTATTTTTATAAATTGGTCGTTTTAAATCAAATTTATCGATTATTCCTTTAACCGATAAATCCATCAAACTCCAAGCAAATTTCTCAATATCTTTAATATTTTTTTTGCTTGTTCCAAAAGTTTCCACTGATTTTGAAATCGGATCTTTATATCCTATTACATAAGCCAATTGAACTTCACATCTATCAGCTAATTTCAAAGCCACAATATTTTTAGCTATAAATCTAGCTGTATAAGCGGCACTTCTATCAACTTTTGTAGGATCTTTACCAGAAAAACATCCTCCACCAATACATCCCATTCCACCATAAGTATCAACTACAATTTTGCGACCAGTTACTCCAGTGTCACTAGCTGGTCCTCCAATTTCCCATCTACCAGTACCATTTAAAATTACATTTTTTATATCTACTTTATCAAGTTTATATTTTTCCAATACTGGTAATATTGCCAAATTATATAAATCTTTTTTAGCCTGCTTATCGTTAATTTTTGGATCCATTGGTTTAGCTAAAACTATTTTTATTACTTCGACTGGT
>Ga0074198_1001104_pt1 | contig 20195 bp, 17 predicted proteins | sample EPASupsiteSAE323_FD_64527 | JGI IMG/M metagenome (GOLD analysis project Ga0074198, IMG submission 64527) | Bioremediated contaminated groundwater from EPA Superfund site, New Mexico - Sample SAE3-23 | ecosystem: Environmental > Aquatic > Deep subsurface > Groundwater > Contaminated ...
ATGAAAGTAGCACTCTTAGCACCGATCGCCTGGCGCACTCCCCCTCGCCATTACGGTCCCTGGGAGCAGGTGGTCTCTCTGTTGGCCGAGGGGCTGGTAGAGCGGGGAGTTGATGTGACCCTTTTCGCTACCGGCGACTCCCAGACCAGCGGAAGACTTGATTACATCTGCCCCTTGCCCTATGAGGAGAATAAAAGTATTGATCCCAAGGTGTGGGAAGCCTTGCATGTTGCGCATTGTTTCGAGAAAGCCGCTCAATTTGATCTTATCCACAATCATTATGACTTCTTGCCTTTGAGTTTCAGCCGGCTGATCCATACCCCTCTGGTAACCACTATTCATGGGTTCTCTTCGCGTAAAATCATCCCGGCTTACCGTGAATACGATGCCGACACCCATTATATTTCTATCAGCGATGCTGATCGCAGCCCCGAACTGCACTACCTGGCCACGGTCTACCATGGCATCGATATCAGCCAGTTCAGCTTCAATCCCCATCCGGGCGATTATTTGCTGTACTTCGGGCGGATACACCCGGACAAGGGAACAGCGGAGGCAATCGAGATAGCTCGCCTGTGCGGACAACGCCTGCTTATCGCCGGCATCATTCAGGACAAGCACTATTTCAACGAGCGGGTGGCCCCTCATATCGACAACAAAACCATAACCTATCTTGGCTCCTTGGGGCCGGATCGGCGCAACGAGGTCCTGGGCGGAGCCCTGGCGCTCCTGCATCCCATTCACTTTGCCGAACCCTTTGGTTTAAGCGTAATTGAAGCTATGGCCTGCGGCACTCCGGTAATCGCCTTTAATCGGGGATCCATGCCGGAGGTAGTCAATCATGGGGTGAGCGGTTTTTTAGTGAAAAATGTCAGTGAAGCCTGCCCCGCCATCGCTATGATAGGCACGCTTAAACGAGAGGACTGCCGGGACTGGGTAGACCAGCGCTTTTCCCGCCAGCGGATGGTAGAGGATTATATCAAGGTTTATCAGGCGATATTGGCGGGCTAATAACCCCCCGATTAGACGAGTGGTCGCCATCAGGTCAGGAAGAAAACCGAGTAGGTGCCAGCTCCGACATGGGAACCGATCGCGGCGCCGATCTCTGAGATTATGAAGCGGTTGCTGTCAAATTCATGCTCGATCAGGTGCTGGATCTCCACCGCCCCTTCATAATCTGCCGAATGGTTGATGCCAATCAACTGATGGGGAAGATCTCTTCCCCTTTCCGCCATGATCTCCAGCATTCTACGCTTGGCCTTCTTTAAGCCGTGCGCCTTTTCCAGCGGCACAATCTTACCATCGACAAATTGGCATATCATCTTAATATTAAGCAGGTTGCCGATAGCTGCCGCCGCTGCGCTTACCCGGCCCCCTCGTTTCAGCATGTCAAAATTGCCGACAATGAAAATATGTTGTATCCGCCGGATATTATCATTGATCTCGGCAATAACCTCAGCCTTGCTCTTGCCCGCCGCAATGGCCTCGGCGGCCCTGAGCACGGTGAGGCCGTAACCCACGGAAGCACTCAGGGAATCGATCACGGTTATACGTTCGGGGTTTACACTATCCCGGGCCATACAAGCCGATTGGTAGGTTCCGCTCAGCCCTGAAGAGAAAGCAATATATATGATATCGTCATCGCTTTCGGCCATTACCCGTTGAAATTCTTCGGCAAAAACCGCCGGGGTAGTCTGGGAGGTAACCGGCATAACCTCGGGACTGGCTATCATTTTATAAAAATCGGGCGGAGTAAGATCGCCCCGATCCTGGTAGGTGCGTTCTTTGATGGTCACTGACAGGTAGAACAAGCCTATCCCGTACCGTTCCCGAACTTCGCTGTCCAAATCACAGGCACTGTCAGCATATAGTCTAATTCCGGCCATCACGATTCCTCCTTTGCCAGCAAACCCGCCGTTTTGAAACCTTGGCGGTGCTAACTGAGCTATCCCTGTCACTTAAAGATATAAAGCATTTTACTCTTTTCGTGGAAAATACTCAACCGTGATATATCGCACGAAATCACGACGTTTTTACGAAAAACAACCTTATGGCACAGAATTCACAACTGCTTTGGCGCTCGTCGGGATTGCTCAAGTATAAGATGAGGGAGGTGAGTAGACCAAATGGTCATACCTTAAGGCGGGGTAAGAAAGAACAAGGAATAGCTGCCGGCCCCAACATGGGAGCCGATAACAGTGCCGACCTCGGAAATGAGGAATTCTTTGCAGCCAAATTCTGCCTCAACCAGACGCTTTAATTCCAGGGCGCTCTCATATTCATCCGAGTGGTTGATGCCGATAAGCTGGTGCGGGATATCATAGCCTCGTTCCCGCATGATCTCTAATAGTCTCTGCTTGGCCTTTTTTTGGCCATGTACCTTCTCCAGGGGGATAATCTTGCCATCGACAAAATGACAAATCATCTTGATGTTCAGCAGGTTACCCAAGGCCGCGGCAGTAGCGCTGACTCGGCCGCCCCGCTTCAGCATCTCAAAATTGCCTACCACAAAGATGTGTTGTATGCGCCGGATGTTATCCTCAATCGCCGCAATGACCTCCGCCTTGCTGAATCCGGCCTCCACCGCCCGGACAGCGCGGACCACGGTCAGGGCATAGCCTACCGAAGCGCTGAGTGAATCGATTACCGTGATGCGCTGCGGATCCAGGCGATCCCGTGCTACACAGGCCGACTGGTAGGTTCCGCTCAAGCCCGAGGAAAAGGCTATATAGATAATGTCGTCGTCGCTTTCCTGCAGCACCCGTCCGAACTCCTCTTCAAACTCGATCTGGGGCACTTGGGAAGTAGTCGGCAATACATGGGGACGTGCTATCATCTTATAGAAATCGGGCGGGGTAAGATCCAGGCGGTCGCGATAGGTCTTATCCTTGATGGCGGTGGTAAGGCAAAAAACGCCAACCCCCATTTCCGCCAATACATCCCGGTCCAGATCACAGGCGCTGTCAGCATAGAGCCGTATAGCCACTATGATTCCTCCTCCCCAGCCAAGCATTTTTACATAAGACGCAACTAGTCAGGCATACTCACGTATCTTTAGGATATATAGCATTCTACCCCTTCCGGAAAAAATAAACAACAAGAATGAAAACACCCTGCTGAACCTGTAGATATCGGGTCTAGACCATGAAGATCCGCATATGAGCACCCAGCTTGGCAACCTGATATAAACGGGCTTGATACCCTAATCTATGGGTTTTCGAGCTCTGCTAGAACCAAATGCGGTGGATTATGATGATCTATTAAATAATTGGCAAGACGGGTTTCCTTGAAATAGATTAATCATATCTCCCCTGTTATAATAAGTAGCGTTATCGCGGCTAAGGAGTATGCTTATTATGAAACGAAAAACAGCAGTATTAACCCCGGTCTTTTTCCTGGCTGGCGCCAGCTTATTTATGGGGCTGTACGGCGGGCTGTATGACCCATCCTTCAACAACTATCTTTATCAGGTTCACCATCTGGGCGAGGTGGCCCGAGGCGGACTGGAATTCCCCCGTGAATTGCCGGGATTCCTGATCGTGTTTATTTTTACCGCGCTGATGTTTCTGCGCGATAGCCGTATAGCTTTTTTGGCTGCCCTGATGATCGGGATATCTCTCTGGGGACAGGGCTTTCTGGCCCCGGATATGCGGGCGGTGGTGATATGGATGCTGTTGTGGAGTACCGGCGCGCACCTTTCTATGTTGATGCGCTCTTCCCTGGGACTGCGCCTGGCCGAAAAGGGCGGCGAGGGACGCCTGCTGGGGAGCATGGGGGCCTACGAGTCAGCCGGTGCTCTGCTGGGTATGACGGTGGTGCTCTATGGGGTATCCAGGTTTCATATCAGTTTCGGCACTATTTTTGCCATCGCCGGTAGCTGCGCGTTGTTAGCCGCGGTGATGTTCCTGCTGATCCGTCCCCAGCCAGTCAAACGGCCGCCGCGTTACCTGATGTTTAAAAAGAAATACTCGCTCTATTATCTGCTCAGCATGCTGTTCGGGGCCCGCAAACAGGTATTCTTGACCTTTGCCCCCTGGGTTTTGATCAAGATATTCCAGAGTGATGTCAGGGTTTTTGCCATCCTGGGCCTGATCGGAACCGTACTCAGCCTGGTGATTAGGCCGCTAATCGGGCGCGCTATCGACCAATTTGGCGAGAGAACTGTCATCATCGCCGAATCCCTGACCCTGGTGATTATCTGCTCGCTTTACGGCATGGGCCGGCAATGGTTCGTTCCGGCCATCGCTATCTATGTGATTATGGCCTGCTACATTATCGATCAGTTGCTGATGGCGGTGACTATCGCCCGCACCACTTATCTGAACCGTATAGTCGAATCCGCCGACGACATCGCCCCTACCCTTTCCATGGGACTGACCCTGGATCATGCCGTATCCATGACGGTTCCCATCGCTGGCGGGCTGTTATGGGCCAAATACGGCTACGAGTGGGTATTCCTCGCGGCAGGCCTAATCGCCTTGATCAATCTAGCCGCCGCCCTCTTCATTTCAGAACGCGAGAAATTCGAATTAACCGCAGATTGACGTTAGGGGAAACGAATTTAACACAGATGGACACAGATAGACACTGATCCACACAGATTTTCTAAGATGTAGGGTCGGATTCTATTTCCGACAGCTTGCCGATAAATCGAAGGGATGTCAGGGCGATGACAAGAGCGAAGAGCAAGGCATGCGAAAAAACTGCGATTGAGGCGTACTGATGTACGCTGACTGAGCGGGTTTTTCGCATAACGCAGTTATTCGCTTTTGTCATTGGCCTGAGCGGCGTATTTTCCGGCAACATAGCCGGTCGAGAAAGCGGCCTGCAGGTTGTAGCCCCCGGTGTAGCCGTCCACATCCAGGATCTCACCGGCAAAAAACAATCCCTTGACCAGACGGGATTCCATGGTCTTCGGATTGACCTCCTTGGTATTCACCCCGCCGGCGGTAACGATGGCCTCGGCAATGGGGCGGGTGCCGTTGACGGTAAGGGTCAGGTTTTTCAGCAGTTTAACCAATCCCAAGCGTTCGGCCCGGGTAATCTGGTGGCATTCCTTTTCCGGGTCGATCCCGGAGAAGCGTACGATTACCGGTATCATCTTCTGGGGCAGCAGATCGCCCAGGGCATTCCGGAACATCTTGCGGGAGTATTTTTCCAAATCCCCCTGCAGGCGCAGATCTAGCTTTTCCTCCGGCAGAGCCGGCTTAAGATCGATTTTTAATTTTACCGGCTGCTGGTTTTTGTATAGATACTCGCCGATATCGTGGCTCATGGACAGGATGATCGGTCCCGACAAGCCAAAATGGGTGAAGAGCATCTCGCCAAAGTCCTCATTTATTTTCTTGCCCCCCTCGGTGCAGGCAACGACTTTAACGTTCTTCAGGCTCAAGCCCTGCAGTTCACCTACCCAGGCTTCCTCCACTGTCAAAGGCACCAAGCCCGGACGGGGTTCTATTATGTTATGACCAGCCTGAGCCGCCCAGTTATAACCGTCGCCGGTGGAACCAGTGCCCGGGTAGGACATGCCGCCGGTGCATATTATAACCGCCTCGGCCGGCATCTCTCCCTTATCAGTAACCAGCCCGGTGATAGAGTTTTCTGATATCCGAATTCCCTGTACCTTGGTAGCGGTCAGCATCTTCACTCCCGCCCGTTTGGCGCGATTATACAACACGTCTACCACCTGACGGGCGTCATCGGCCACCGGAAACACCCGATTGCCCCGCTCCACCTTGGTTTCCAGTCCCTGTTGGTTGAAGAAATCGATGAGATCATAATTAGACAGCTCGTTTAAAGCACTGTACAGAAAACGACCATTGCCGGGATAGCCCTTTATCAGCGCTTCCCGGTCCACCGCCGCGGTTATATTGCACCGGCCCTTGCCGGTAATGGCCAGCTTGCGGCCCGGACGGTCCATCTTTTCCACCAGGGTCACCTGCGCCCCCTGTTCCGCGGCAACGGCGGCCGCCCTCATACCGGCCCGGCCCCCCCCGCCGACCACTACCCGCTTCATCTCAACCTCCTGGTGTAATATACAAGGGACGGTGTCACACCGTCCCTTCTCATCTTATCAGCCGTCAGAGAGTAAGGCAACCCGACTCTAATCCAGGGCGGCTTCCGCCTCGGCAGTCAGCTCTTCCATCAATTCTTTGACGGTCATTATACGGTCAATTCGCCAAGCGTTGGAGCCGGCAAAGATCAAGGCCTCGTCGACCTGACCCTGCACAGCATTGATCAAGGCCCGGGAAATACAATAGGGCGTGGTCTTGGGCTGGCAGGTCTTGAGACACAGGTAGCATTTCTTAAACGGTATCCGGCCATTCTCCAGACGGCACAGAAACTCGTTGCGGATAGCCCGGCCCGGCATTCCTACCGGGCTTTGCACCAATTGAATATCATCCTCGGTACATTTGACATAGGCCTCTTTAAACCTGATATCCGCGTCACATTCCTCGGTGGCCACAAAGCGGGTGGCCATCTGTACGCCGGCCGCCCCGAGCTTGATGTATCGGGCAATATCAGCCCCGGTGTAAATCCCTCCCGCTGCAATGACCGGTATCGGTTTATGATATTTCTCGGCAAATGGTTTGACTGCCTCTATTACGTCTTTAACGATTGCCGGTAGACTGGGCAGCGGACGCGCCTGCAGTTCTTCCGGGGAAAAACCCAGATGGCCCCCGGCTTCGGGGCCTTCTACAATAACCAGATCGGGCGCGTAAGAGAATTTGCGATCCCATAGCTTGGCTATCAGCATGGCCGCTTTGCCGGAAGACACGATCGGAGCAATTTTAGTGGCTGATTCCTGAACCATGGCGGGCAGATCAGTCGGCAGTCCGGCTCCGGCAATCACCAAATCAATCTTCTCCTTAACCGCCGCTGCGACAACTTCCCGGTAGCTCTTCATGGCTACCAGTACGTTGATGCCCAGGATTCCCCGCGGGCTCAGCCGGCGGGCAGCAACGATCTCCTTGGCCAGTGCCCGGGCATTGGCGGCATTGTGATCGCTCTCAAAATCCGGCTCCATAAAGCCTATCTGTACGGCGGAGATTATCCCCACACCGCCCTGTTCCGCCACCGCCGCAGCCAGCCCGGAGCGGGATACTCCGATCCCCATGCCTCCCTGGATGATCGGAATAGGAGCAATCTTGTCTCCGATGGTCAGCGCTGGTAGTTTCATGGCATCTACTCCCTTTTGTTGTAAATAGTATGAGATGGGACTAGAAAGGCGCGCTATAATCAGTTCCCTTACGCGTGCCTTTCAGTACTTTGTTCATCAGCCCTTGCCATATATATGGCAAGGAGTGTAATTTCCCAAAGTAAAAGAAAAAAGAGGTTAGTATATGTATACTAACCCCTCTTCTATGCTTTAACGGTTATCTGTAGCTGCGGCTCCGTTTTGCCTGGAAACAATCTCTGCAATAAACCGGTCTGTCGCCAGTAGGCTCAAACGGTACGGTAGTTTCCTGACCGCAAGATGCGCATACTGTCTGGAACATGGGACGATCTTCTCTGGTATTGCGTTGCTGTTTGCGGGCTCTTCTGCAATCTAAGCAGCGACCGGGTTCATTTTCGAAACCTTTTTCAGCGTAGAATTCTTGTTCAGACGCTGAAAATAGAAATTCATTACCGCAGTCTTTACAAACCAAATACTTGTCTTGAAACATTTCTTCATCTCCCTTCTGAATACTCTTGGACTAAGTACTCCGGAAAGGAGCTTACTATTAGAACAAGGCAATTACAATTATAATTTAGTAAAACTCGCTTGTCAAAAATTTTCGCAAATTTTTTAAGAAATTTTCTGGCCCCAAATCCTGAATTGTTGGCATTTCCTATGAGTTCTGTCCCAAGGTAAAATTGAAACAGGAGCCATGACCTACTCCTACTGATTCCACCCATATCCGTCCCTGATGGAACTCTATGATCCGCTTGACCAGAGACAAGCCGATCCCAGTGCCTTCCGCACTGGAATCCAGTTTGTTGAAAAGACCGAAAATACTGTCTTGATAGCGGGGTTCGATACCGATACCATTATCGCAAACGAAGAAAATCGTTTCATTATCCCGCTCCCGGTAGCCGATCTCAATCAGAGGTGCCGGCTGCTCACCCATAAATTTGATGGCATTTTCGATCAGGTTCTGAATCACCTCGCGAATCCTGGCCTGGTCGGAACAGACCACTGGCATATCCTGCTGTACAACTACCTGAACCTGATGCCCCTGGATGCTGCCGGTCAATAGTTCCACCACTTCTTCGGTCAAAGCAGTCATGGAGAAACTGGTAAAATCGTTTAATAAACGTCCGATGCGGGATAATTCCAGCAGGTCGCTCAAGAGTTCGTTCATTTTGTCAGCAGCACTGATTATCCTAGTAAGATCGGACTCCAAGCGCCCATGCTCGCCTTGCCTGATATCATCCATCAGCAATCCGGCAAAGCCCTTGATAGTAATGAGCGGACTGCGCAAGTCGTGGGATACGGTGTAAGTAAAGCGCTCCATTTCCGCGTTCTTAGCCTCCAACTCCCCCAACTGGTCATTTATAATCTGCTCTTTCCGTTTACGATCGCTGATGTCACTGTACATAACGTAGTAGCCATAGCCGGGAATTGAGGCTGCCTGCATAAAAACCGGGAAGACTCTGCCGTCCTTGCTCTGGCTGACCGTTTCCGTTTGCAGGGTTTCCAGGCGCTTGACCCGTTCCTTATGGTCCCTATATTGGTCTATGCATTCATCAGGTATGATCAGCTCGTTAAGTTCACGTCCCCGGCACTCTTCCAAGGTATAAGAGAATATGGCGGTAAACTGAGGATTGATGTCAAGTACCCTGATCTCCATATCCACCAGGACCACCGCGTTCAGCGAATTGATAAACAAGGCCTGCAGACTCTGCCGCTGCCGGGTCAGCTCAGCCTCGGTCTGGAGACGCTCAGAGAGATCCCGGTAAGCCTCGGCCCGAATCGCCCGGCCCTGGTATTCGAAACTGCGGGTCTGGATCTCGACTGGCAGGGGGGAGCCGTCCCGGCGGACAATGAAACCCTCATAAGGCAGCTCATAATCACTGCCACTGCGATTCTTGATGGCGGCATAGGTGTCCGGAGCCGCCAACCCTATAGTATTCATCCCTATCATCTCGACAGCTGAATAACCGAACATCTCGGCGGCTTTGCGATTAACCTCGATACAGATGTCATTTTCGGTAAGAACAATCCCTTCAAAGCTGGCATCGGACAGGGCCTTGAAACGAGCCTCACCCATGCGCAGGGTATCCTCAACCTGCTTTTGCCAGGTCATATCCCACAGGGCGATAATTACCTGGTCATTAGGCAGTTTGACAGCATGAAACTCGATATTCTTAACCGAGCCATCCTTGCAGTGGACCCGAGCGGTTCCATTGGCCTTGTGCTGGGTGCGAATCTGATAATACCAATCATCCATCAGGATCTTACGGGAATGGACATTGGGATAGGCCTTTTCCATCCAGGCCTCCATGGTCGGAATGTCCTCCATGGTATAACCGGTCATTTCAGTAAGCCGGGCGTTGAGGAAAGAAAATATTTCATTGCTGTCTTCAATAGCGATACCGGTTGGCGATTTCTCCAGCAGCATAGTCAGGTATTCAGTCTGAGTAAGCAGGGCATCCTCCATCCTTTTCCGCTGGGTGATATCGCGGATGGATTCGATAGCACCAATGATCTCCCCGCTGGAGTTATAGAGCAGGGTGGCAATTCCCCACAGCCAAGCCCCCCCGTCGCCGAAACTCGGTACAAAAATCTCGCCGGTTATGGTATAACCGGTGCGGGATATAGCAGAATAGCTTTGTTTAAGAGTATCATCAGAAGCCAGGACCAGATCGACCAAGATAGGCCGGCGCGTACCGTAAAAGGGAATGGCATACTCATAATCACTCTTACCGATCATATCCCGGGCTAACACCCCGGTCAATTTTTCCATAGCCCGGTTCCAGGCTAACACCTTGCCCTTGGAGTCAATCACCATAAAGGCCTCCGGCAGGAAGTTAATGATGTTATCCAGCAGCCGTTTGGACTCGCGCAAGGCCTCCTCGCCTCGTTTGCGCTCGGTAATATCGATGGCCGAAGCCATTACCGCCGGTTCTCCTTCATAGATTATCCTGGTTCCGGTAAGGTAGATCCAGACCTCAGCGCCATTCTTGTTGAGCAATTTAAGCTCATAGTTTGAAGGGACATTCATTCCTTGCTGACGGGCCAGACCTCTTTCTCTGGCCATTCCCTGGGAATCAGGGTGAACCACATCCCAAAATCTCATATGGAGGAGTTCTTCCTCACTGTATCCAGTGAGTTGCGACAAGGCCGGATTAACATATATGAAGAACTCCCCCTTAAGCATGTAAACGATTGCCTTACTGTGCTCCGTCAGGGTGCGGAACTTTTGTTCACTGGCCTCCAGGGCCGCCTGTATCCGTTTCTGCTTGGTAATATCACGGGCCGCACCCTGAATGCCCACGGGATTCGTGCCCTCATAGATAAGGCGACTATTAAGCTCTAAAATTATTCTATCGCCGCTTTTATTGATGACTTCGATGTCGTAGGCGGTTATGTCAGCTCCTTTTAACTTATCGGCTATCTTTGACTGTACTATTTTTCTATATCCCGGGGTTACCAAATCGAAAAGGTTCATCTGAACGATCTCCTCTGGTTCAAAGCCAAGCTGCCGAACATACTTGTTACAACTGGTGAAGTTGCCTTCCATATCACAGGTAAAAAGAAAAATGGCCGCGTTGTCAAAGATCTCGTGGTAGTCTATTCGGTTGTCAAAGCGGAGAGGGCCGCTATCCAGCAGATTATCCATAAGAACCTCCAAGACAATGCTTTCATCTTAAAACATCAGTTGTAACACCAGTTGGAAAAGGCAGACGGGACAACCAGGCATGATTCCGATAGTTCGTCAGATTATTCGGAATATATTATATACTTCTACAATTATCATCATTTTCCTGCATGGCTATATCCTTTTTAGTGCTGTTTAATCGAGCAAGTACTTATTGTAGCTTATCTTCCCAGCTTAAATCGACAAAATATTCTAACAATAGAAATCATTTGACAGGCGTCGCTTTCTATAATAAATTTCATTCATGATGTTTATTCTTAATAAACCTTTATGATTGGGGATTGAAATGGAACGGATAACTATCAAGGAAGCAGTCTCCCTTATTAACAACGGAGACATGGTGAGCTTCAGCGGTTTTACTATCTGGCGGCGGCCGATGGCTTTAGTCTACGAAATGGTGCGGCAACAAAAACGGGACCTGCACATTGCCGACGTCAACGGCGGGACCCATTCGGAAATCCTGGTCGGAGCCGGCTGTGTGGGTATCTGGGAATCCTGCTGGTCCGGTCACGAACTCTATGGCAAACTGGGTGAGATGGTAGCCGACCGTCATCTTAACGGCGGCATGATCATTGAGGATTACAGCCACGGGCATATGGTGGCCCGTCTGCTGGCCGGGGCCTGGGGCCTGCCCTTCATGCCCTGCGCCATGTCCCTGGGCACTGATATCTTGAATCCCGAATACGATGGCTTCAAGAAAGCTGGGCTGCGAGACGGCGCCCATCCCGGCATCCCCTCCAAAAAATACGACATTATCAGCGATCCCTTTTTCGGCGCGGGTGATGTTCTGCTGCTGCCGGCAATCAATCCCGATTGGGCAATCGTCTATGCCTCCCAGGCCGGCGAAGAAGGCACCATCCGGGTAAATGCCCAGACCTACCTGGATGCCGAGGTCATCAAGTGCGCCGACCAGGTTATCGTAGTGGCGGAAGAGATTGTACCGGAAGCCTATCTGCGTGAAGACCCGAAAAAGAATATTGCCGCTGGCTACACCGTCGATTACCTGGTGGAACTGCCCTGGGCCGCCCACCCCACCGGTTCGCAGGGGTACTACGACGTTGACGGCGACTTCATCAAGGCCTTTTATCAAGCCTCTAAAAGTCAGGCCTCCTTCGATAAGTGGGCCGACGAATGGATTTTTGGCCTGGCCGACCATCAGGCCTATCTGGAAAAACTGGGTATCACCCGTTTGGAGAGCTTAAGAGGCAATAATGCCCTGGGTTATTCCAAACGGACGAAGAGGGGGACGAGATAGATGTCCGATAAGGAACAACTGGTTAAACCCGGTGAATACCGGCCCATTGACCTGCTGGCAGTTGCCGCATCCCGTGAGGTAAGGGACGGTGACGTCATATTCGCCGGCACTGGCCTGCCCATGCTGGCCATTATGCTGGCGCAAAACACCCACGCCCCTAATGCTACCTGCATATATGAGGCCGGAACCATTGACGGCAAACCGATTGATCTGCCCACTTCGGTCGGGGATGCCCGCTGCGGGTATCAAGCCTCGATTATTTCAGGACTGATCGAAACCTTCTTCGGTCAATTGCACTGCGGGTATATCGATACCGCCTTTCTGGGCGGGGCGGAAATCGACCAGTACGGCAACGTCAATACCACGGTAATCGGTGATTACAATGCCCCGGAGAAACGTTTAACCGGCTCCGGCGGCAATCCCGACATCAATGGCCTGGCTCGCAAGACGGTGTTTATAATGGTACAGGAAAAACGCCGTTTCAAGGAAAATGTTGATTATATCACTTCGCCGGGTTGGCGGGTACGCAAATGGCCGGGCGGCGAATATATGCACAAGAAAGAGGTTTACGGCAAGTACTTCCGCGGGGGACCCGAGGCGGTCATCACCAACATGGGAGTATTCCGCTTCGATGACAACGGCGTTATGTACTTGGACACCGTGCACCCCGGCTTTACCGTCGAACAGGTGAGGGACAATGTCAGCTTCGACCTTAATATCTCACGAGTCAAGGGAGAAACGGCGCTGCCTACTAGAAAAGAAATCGAACTGCTCTACAACGTAGTTGACCCGGAAGGCATCTTCCTGCCTTAAAGGTGCTACAACGTGGCATCGACCATTCCTATGCTATGTTGGGTGGGACAAGAGGACAGGTCCCAACTAGCTATCTGCTCATATACCATGGCCCGCAGCCGGGGTAATACCCCGGCTACGGTATCAGTCAATTCAGTCCCCCAATCCAGGGACTGGGGCTGTACCCCCAGAAGAACAATTTGTGCGGGTAATCTTCCCTGTAGGCGAGCCAGGCCCAGCACCTCTTGAAAACCTATCTGGTGAGCGGACAGGCGATTCTTCCAGCCCGTGTCTATTTGTTCTCCCTCCAAACGATACAGGCTCCCTGGCGCTCCATCACCATCTATAGCATCCACCACTAACAGGTGATCAGTCCCCTCTATTGTCCCCAGCAGATACAGGGCGTCAGTTCCTCCATCGACTATCTCCGCTCTTTCGCTGATTTCCTCCCACATCAAACCTTGCACCAGATGAATACCAACCCCTTCATCACTAAACAGCGGGTTGCCGAGACCTAAAATTACCGGCTTATTTTTCGTCATGGCGCGGCTCGGCATGTTCGGGGATAAATTTGTACCCGCTGAATATCGAGGATACCGTCCCGTCATCGTCTAATATATCCTGGCGGAAGGTTAGATACAGATGGGCCACAATAAACACCACGAACAGCCAGGCCACCAAGTGATGATACATCCGGGCGGAAGATGATGCGTGAAATAGGGGTATGAGCCAGCCAAACCATTTTTCCTGAAACAGTCCGGGGGCTATTTCGCCCTGCAGGGCCAGGCCGGTAACTATCATAAAAAAGGAGCCCAACCACATGATAAAGAAATAGGTAAGCTGAGCAATGACATTGTGCCCGGCATGCAGGGTATGCTCCTTTTTCATAAATAGATAGTAGCGCAAACTTTCCAGGCCATCACTAAAAAATCCCTTGCGCCATGGCTTGAACTTGGTATGTTCATTTCCCACGAAGCTCCAGTAAACGCGGAAAATGAAATTAGCTATGAAGAGCCAGGCCGCCACCGCATGCCATAAACGCATCTTCCCCATCAGGAAATTGGCATAAGCCTCTCCATTCGGCGCCAGAATCGGTTGTCCGATATAGAGTCCGGTGATCAGCAGGGTCACGATAAGAAACACGTTCAGCCAGTGATAGATACGAATGGGAGTCTCCCAGACATAAACCGCTTTTCTTAACACCGTTCCACCCCCCTTAAAAGAACAGGCAATTGCCCAGATCCTGCCGCGTCTTGGCATCGATCATATGGGCGGCACAGGCGATACAGGGATCAAAGGAATGAATGATCCTCAATATCTCCAGAGGCTTCTGGGGATCGGCCATGGGCGTGCCGATCAAGGCCGCCTCATACGGCCCCTTTTTCCCTGCTTTATCTTCCGGTGCGGCATTCCAGGTGGTGGGCACCACCGCCTGGTAGAGGTTCACCTTGCTCTGGGCTATCTTGACCCAGTGCCCCAGTGCTCCGCGCGGAGCTTCAGTAAATCCCACGCCCTCTGCTGTATCCGGCCAGGTGGAGGGGTCCCATTTGTCCGGGTTGAAAACCTGGCTGTCCCCGGCCTTGATATTGGCCAGCAGTTCATCATAGCTCTTCTTTAAATAGTCAACCATGAGCTTGGTTTCCAAGCCCCGAGCCAGGGTGCGACCCAGGGCGGAAAACAAGGCATCCTGCCCCAGGCCCAGCCGCCCTAAAGCATCGTCCACGCTGCCTTTGATGGCCGCATTGCCCCGGGCATAACCTACCAGCATACGCGCCAGCGGTCCCACTTCCATGGGCTGGTTTTTCCAGCGGGGGGTCTTGATCCAACTATATTTGCCGTTGGTGTCCAGTTGTTCATAGGGTGGCTTGGGGCCGCTGTATTTGACCTTGGTCTCCCCCTTCCAGGGATGCCTGCCGCCATCGCTCCCAGTATATTCATACCAGGAATGATCGACAAACTCCTGGACCTGATTCAGATCCCGGGGATTCACGTCAAAGACCTCATTTAGATTACGGTTTAAGATTGCTCCCCCGGGGAAAATATCGCTCGCGTTGTTCTTTTCCCGCTGGTTGGCCAGGGTGCCATAGGCCAGGTAGTTCCGCACCCCGCCCCCGTAAGTCCAATCCTTATAGTAAGAGGCGATGGCGAACAGATCAGGCAGATACACTTGATTGACAAAGGCCATGGCCTTGCTGATCTCAGTTGCTACCAGATCTAATCTTTCCATATTGAGCGTATTGTCGTTATCAACATTGATGGTGCAGGCCATACCACCGACCAGATAATTGGGATGAGGATTCTTGCCACCAAAGATAGTGTGTATCTTGATAATATCCTTCTGCCACTCCAGCGCCTCCAGGTAGTGCGCCACCCCGATCAGGTTAACCTCCGGCGGCAGTTTATAGGCCGGATGGCCCCAGTAGGCATTGGCAAATATTCCGAGCTGGCCGCTCTCCACAAAGCCCTTGATGGTTTTTTGGATATCGGTGAAATAACCGACTGAAGCTTTAGGATAGCTGGATATGGACTGAGCAATAACCGCCGTCGCTTTGGGATCGGCTTGCAGGGCTGATACTACATCGATCCAGTCCAGCCCATGTAAATGGTAGAAATGGATAACGTGATCCTGCACAAACTGGGTAGCCGTCATAATTTGGCGAATGAGTATCGCGTTCTTGGGTACCGTTATATCCAGAGCATCTTCCACCGCCTGAATGGAGGCTATAGCATGGATATGGGTGCAAACCCCGCAGATACGCTGCACAAACGCCCAGGCATCCCGGGGGTCTCGTCCCTCCATAATGCGTTCCAGACCTCGAAAGGTAGTGCCGGAACTGAAGGCATTCACGATCTTGCCGCCCTCTACCTCCGCCTCTATCCGCAGATGTCCTTCCAGCCGGGTTACCGGATCCACCACAATTCTCTGCGCCATGCTTATTCCCTGCCCCCTTCCCTTTTATCCGGATGATCCGGTTTGTCGCGGTCCCGCATGATAACGCCCGTGGCTACCCCGTGCACGGCTACACCGGCTACCGTCAACCCGGTTATCGCCTTGCCGAAATGGTCCGGGTCAAAGGGCATGGCACTGGCCGGGACATGGGCCAGGTGATCGTACATCGGGAAATTATCATAGAAGCCCGGCTCGGAGCAGCCAATACACGGGTGTCCCGACTTGATCGGATAGCTCACCCCATTGTTCCACTGGGTAATGGCACAGGCGTTATAGGTGGTAGGTCCCTTACAGCCCACCTTATACAAGCACCAGCCATGCTTGGCCCCTTCATCATCGAACTCTTCCACAAACATGCCGGCATCGAAAAAGGCCCGGCGATTGCAGTTGTCATGAATGCGATGGTTGTAAAAGGCCTTGGGTCGGCCCAATCGCGTCAGTTCCGGCAAACGGTCAAAGGTGAGATAATGCACGATTACCCCGGCAATTACCTCCGCAATCGGCGGGCAGCCGGGAACATCGATGACCGGTTTAGTAGTTACCACCTCTTTGACCGGCACCGCTCCGGTTGGATTGGGATGGGCTCCCTGGACACAGGTGTTGGTGGCACAGGATCCGAAGGCAATTACCGCCACCGAATCTTTCGCTGCTTCCAATAGGACGTCCTTGGCCGACCTTCCCCCAATGGTGCAATAGATTCCGTCGTCTTTTAAAGGTATGCTGCCCTCCACCACCAGCAGATAGTGCCCTTTGGATTCCCGCATGGTCTTCTGCTTGGCTTCCTCCGCCTGCAACCCGGCGGCGGCCTGTAAGGTCTCCATATAATCCAGGGAAATCATATTAAACAACAGGTCGGATAGCAGCGGGTGGGCCGTCCGAATAAAGGATTCCGCACAACAGGTGCACTCCTGCAGGTGCAGATAAATCACCGGCATTCGTGGCTTGTTTTCCAAAGCGTAAGCCACCTTGGGAATAAATGAGGCTTCCAACCCCATGGCAGCGGTCAGAATGGCGCACATCCTGAGGAATTCCCGCCGGGAGTACCCCCTCTTGCGCATGGCCGCATAGAAGCTGTCCTTCACTATGTCTTACCTCCTCGCCTTATCGGTCGTTTATAGTGTTTTCCCGGCAACGGGTGATTATGTATAAAGCAAGCCGGGGACGTCGATCATCGACGCCCCCGGTGGAAACGATATTAATTAGTTCTCGCTAATACCCGCCTTTGCTTTTATGCCAATCTCCTTAACCCAACTGATAATACCGATTAGCAGAAACACCGCGCCAGCAATCCGGTTGATGACATTCACCCCGACATAATGAGCCATGGTGCTGCCAATGGTTACTTCAATCAACACACAAAGCGCCAGGGCCAGGCAACTGGCCAGGAAAATCAGCCAACGTTTAGGGGCATGGTTGCTGGTGACCAGCAAAATAGCCACCTGCGTTTTATCCCCCAGCTCGGCCAAAATGATCAACAGATAAGTGGTAAGCCAGGTTACCATTTCGATACTCATGCGATAACCCCTTCAATACTGACTGCCATCACTATACCTGACCAATTACTCCGGTGAGCAGTAGTATCCCCAACAGCATAAAAACTCCCGCTGAAACAAGCCTGAGAACCTCGGGCTTAACATAGCGGGCCAATACATTGGCCCCTATAATAACCTCCACGAATGAGGTACACATCAGGGCGGCTAGTGAACCCAGAGCCACCCACAGAACATACAGCGGCTTTTGCCCCGCCAGCAGCATGGTGGTTACCTGGGTCTTATCTCCCATCTCCGATAAGAGCACCACCCCGAAACTGGAAAAGAACAGGCGAAAATCAAGTTCGGATACGCGATAGCGCAGAACAACCATCCCTCCTTGATCGGCATTAAGTGGCCACAAAGCAGTCTTATATAGATATGAACATACTATTCGGGAAACGGGTGGGGGGTGACAGGGTATCGGGCGGGTAAGCATCGGCGTAGGCCTTTAATAAAAACAAGGGACGGTTCACTTCAAACCGTCCCCGGACTTTGCTCTGTCTTGGGTTACCATCCTGACTCTTTTGGTTCTTCTTGATCGTGAGTATTATGGATGGCATCGCGCTGGCGTTTGGTAATCCAGGCTACTAGCCGGTTATTATCGCCAGGTGTCATATAGCTGAATCTGATGGCTACATTATGTTTAACGCGCTGATCGGCTTCTACGGCTTCTTCATCGCCGTCTTCGGCGGACGAATTGCTGTTACTGCTTACGTCCGCATCGAATAATCGCACGACCTCTCCTAGTATGGGCAGGAAACGCTCTTCGCCGATATCCAGGAGAAACCGAATCTCGTCTCCGGCAGTTATCTCCTCCGCTGTACAAAAGCACATACCCTCGGCACTTATATCAACCAATTGATCAGCAAAGTACCTATTTTCCTTAACATGGTCGGCCTGGGCAGCCGGTATCCAGCGCAACTCAGCCTGAGTACGCAGCCGGAACCATTTGCGCTTATGAGCCGGGTTCTGGGCCTTGCTTTCTAGCTCCTTCTGCTTTTCCTTGTACTGCTTGAAGCTTTTTTTCTGTTCTTGCTGCTGCCGCTCGCTCCACCAGCGGAAAACCGCAATAATTACAATAACCGCGATTATGGAGACTACAAAGGCGTATAACTTGGTAGTATCATATATATTTTCTTTACTGAAACCCTTATTGACGCTGCCGCTGAACTGACCCCAGTTGACAGCCTGAGCCAGGGCAGGCTTGGCCAGTAGGGCCAATCCCACTAAACTAAGGCAAGCACCTATTTTTTCTATCAGTTTCATCCCCATCCCCCCAATTACAATGAAATCGCTACCCTGGAACGGGATTATTATCTATATCTTTTATAAATATAACATAAATTACGTTTTAGAGGTAGTTTCAAGTATTTAGATAACAAAAATTGCAGAAAATCATTAATGAGGGTTAATCAACCTTCTTCAGATCAAGTCATCGATATCCAGCGGCATTCCCCGCTCCGGAGCCCGGGTCAATTCGATCGCCTGAGCGGGGCAATGCGAGACACAGATTCCGCAGCCCATACATTTGGCATCATCGATAACCGGCACCCCTTCCTCACAGCTTATCGCCCGAAAGGGGCAGATGGCGGCGCAATCTCCGCACTCCAGACATGCCTCCCGACTGGCCGCCGGGAGGTAGCCGGAATGGGTAATGCGGGGAACCTGGCGATGAAAGGAAGCCATCCCCAGGCAGCAGCAGGTACAACAGTTGCAAATGGTGTAAAAGCGATCATGCATAACCGTCTTGAACCAGGCGGTATGGATATGTCCGCGCTTCTCTTCCTCCTCCAGAATCCTCAAGGCTTCCCCGGTTGATATACGGCGCGCGTTGGCGCTTTTATGCTCTAAAATCAGTGAAACAAAGGGATCGCCGATCACCATACATACGTCTCTCGGTTTGCAGGCATCCGCCTTTTGCGCCCGGCAGGGACAATCCATCACCGCCAGCGGCGGATTCCCCTCCAGAATGATGGACCTGGCTACCGGATAAGGAATAACCTTTTCGGAGGCGGCAAAATTGAGCGGCCGCTCCAGCCGAATAATTTTGGCGGCATCACCCCGGGTTATTACCTTGCCATGGTACTGGTCAGCGGTAGTACCCTCCAAATGTTTAACCGCCCACGGCCATACGGCCGGCCGAAGATAAAGATCCGCCCTCACCCCGTAAAAATACCCCTCCAGCTTTTGCAAGAGGGTCATATTACTTAGGGCAAAGAACTTGCGCGTGGACGGCCGGGACCATAATGAGCGCTCCAGATAAAGCCACAGGCCCAGCAGCGCCAGCAGCAACACGGCCAATACCCACCCGGCCACTTTGATTACCAGCATGGGCTATTTCCTCCTGAAAAAAAAGAGCAGCCTGGATTACTAGCCCTTCCGGGATGCTTCCAGCCTGCTTCACCTTACAGCATCAGGTTGAGGGATTCCGCGTCAAAATCACTGGTATAGGGTTTTTTCACGGAATACTCCGCCTGCTTGTAGCCGGTCGGCGACAGAATCTCCCGTTCCGCCTGTCGCAAATCCCGGGCTACCTGGTCTTTTATCGGTATCAGCTTTTTCTTGATCAGATCCAAGCGCGCTTCGTCAACCTCCCGCGCCATCTGGAGGAAGGGCGCCGCTCCGACACGTTTGGCGGCGGGCGGCGGACTTGGGTCCGGCCCGGAGCCGCTGCCTGAGGCTAACGGGGGCAGGGACGTATATATGCAGGACTCAACGGCTTCCGGCTCACCCGTACCGCGCATCTCCCCCGCTCCCGAGGGATGAGATACCCAGACCCGTGCGGACAAACCCAGACCCTC
>Ga0074198_1001105_pt1 | contig 20168 bp, 26 predicted proteins | sample EPASupsiteSAE323_FD_64527 | JGI IMG/M metagenome (GOLD analysis project Ga0074198, IMG submission 64527) | Bioremediated contaminated groundwater from EPA Superfund site, New Mexico - Sample SAE3-23 | ecosystem: Environmental > Aquatic > Deep subsurface > Groundwater > Contaminated ...
CATTATTGGTTCTATCATCAGTTTGATTATCGTTGCTATTTTAGCTGCAATTTTTACAGAACTAGGGCATTTAACCGGTTTATCTTCAGAAGAAGCGGGTATGTTGTCTATTGGTCAAAATAATTTAAATATGAAAGGAATACTATTAGCAGGAATTGTTATTGGTGCCTTAGGTGTTTTAGATGATATTACTATTTCCCAAGCAGCTATCGTTGATGAACTGGCCAACACCGCCAAATTAACAAAAATTAAAGAACTTTACTCTAGATCAATGGTTATTGGTAAAGACCACATTACGTCAATGGTGAATACTTTGGTTTTAGCCTATGCGGGAGCTTCTTTACCCCTACTTCTTATATTCGTAAATAATCCCCACCCTTTTGGGGAAATCGTAAGTTATGAAACGATTGCTGAAGAAATTATCCGGACTTTAGTTGGGAGTATTGGACTTATTTTAGCCGTGCCAATAACCACTTTGATCTCCGCTAAATGGTATAAGAAATAATTTTATTTCTTAATAATTTTTATAGCCTTACCTTTAATTATTGCTGTCGCTATTTTTTTATAAGCTTTATCTAATATTCTTCCAAAAGTTGGTTGAGAAATGTTCATTTTTTTTGCTGCTTTTATCTGATCTAATCCGTCGACATCATGAAGTTTTAAGGCCTCCAATTCATCATGAAATAATTCTTCCTCTTCTAAAACAGACAAAGGAATACCCCGGGGTTTGAAATATAACACCTCGGGGTCAAAAAGAAGACAACGGTCTTTTTTAGGTCTGGTCATAAACTTATTTTAAGTCTTCTTCTTGTTCTTTTACAACCTCAAGTTCTTCTTCAAGAGCTTTACGGTAGTTAGCCAAAGACTGTCTTTTTTCTTCTTCAGTCTTTGATTGTCCCCAGGTAAAGTATCGACACAAACCTCGACCTAATCCTCTTTTTAGTCCTGATCCACAAGGACCAAAACCTCTACCTGTTAATGGGCCATTTCCTAATGGTCCTGTTTTATCTCTATTTGGCATATTGCCTCCTATTTAGATAAATTAATAATAATGAATATATATTCATTATAGTACTTATTAAGTTTATGCCAAATTAAAATAAATAATTTTTCAAAAATGCTAAGATTAAATTAGATTATCCGTTAATTTTGTTTATGATGGCAAAGAAAAATTTGTATTGGCTTTTGTTAATAATCTTAGTTATTTTTGGAATCTTTTACTTTAATCGAAACAAACAAGCACCATCAAGTAACTCTGGAATGAATAGACAAAATTGTTTATCTGATGATTGTCTTTTGGTTGATAATTTAGAATATCCAGTTGGTGATTTAAATAAAGAAGCTAAAGATGCTTTAAATAAAGCGATTGATGATGAATATAAAGCTATGTCTACCTATCAAAAAATTATTGATAAGTTTGGAATGGTTCGTCCTTTTTCTATGATTAAAAATGCTGAAGAACAACATATATCCTCTCTTAAAGCTATTTTTGATAAATATGGTTTGGCTGTTCCAAATAATACTTGGTTGGAAAAAGCAAAAGCACCAGATACTTTAAAACAAGCTTGTCAAACTGGAGTTGAGGCTGAAATTGCTAACGCCAAACTTTATAAAGAAGAATTGTTACCAGCTGTTAAAAACTATGAGGATATTACTACTGTTTTTACTAATCTAATGAATGCCTCGGAACAAAAACATTTGGTAGCTTTTGAAAAATGTAATTAATTATTAATTAAACAAAAAAATGAAAAAATATAAGGGAAAGTTAGGGATTTGTAGCTATACCACATAAATTACATGGAAAGATAGGCAGTTTGCGGAAGGGATGGGAGTCGAACCCACATGCCATTTCTGACGCAGGTTTAGCAAACCTGTGGCTTACCATTCGCCGCACCCTTCCTGGGATGCGTTTTAGTATATCAAATTTTAAGGATTTATCTTATTATATAAGTATGCAAACAGATAAAACTGAGGATATTAAAGATAAAATCTTGAATGATTGGAACGAGGAAAAGATAAAAATAGAATGGGAAGCTCCAGAAAGAGCTTTTCAGAAGAAAGATAAAGATTTTTGGGTGACAGCAATTGCTATTTTGGTACTAGTATCGGTGATATTAATTTTCGTAAAAGAATTTTTCTTGATAGTGGCTTTGGTATCAATTTTATTTTTGTATTATGTAATGTCGACAGTGCCACCACAAAATTTGAAATATAAAATAACCAATCGAGCAATTTATTTTGGAGAAACTAATTACCAATGGGAATTATTGACTCGTTTTTGGTTTAAGAAAAATTTGAGTAGTGAGATGGTTCATTTTGAAACAAAATTACGGTTTCCTAGGCAAATTTCATTGGTCATAAATGAGACTGATAAGGAGAAAATAAGAGAAATTGTGGTCAAGAAATTACCAATGGTAGATCAGTCACCTAATTTTGTCGATAAACTAACAAAGTGGTTTGCAGATAGATTGCCATTTGATAAAAAAGATAAAGAAGTCAAAGAAGAGAAAAAAGCCTAATTTTTGATATAATTCACTGCAACAAGTACCCGTAGCTCAATTGGATAGAGCATTGGTTTGCGGAACCAAAGGTTGGAGGTTCGATCCCTCTCGGGTACACTTTTTATTGGAGGGTTGGCCGAGTGGTTTATGGCGCACGCCTCGAAAGCGTGTGGGCGAAAGTCCGCAGAGGTTCAAATCCTCTACCCTCCGCTAAACTCGGGACGTCCGCAAGGACTTAGGAGTTCAAGTCCCTTTCCCACCGCTTGAATCTGATAAAAGATATAATATCTTAATGATTACGACGGTAAGTAAATTAAAAGAATATTTAAAAGACTTTGACATTCCAAAAGATTATGGAATTGCAGTTGGTTGTTTGATCTTTACCCCTGAAAATAAAGTAATTTTATTAGAACGAGGTTTAAAAGCCAAAGATTCATTTGGGAAATTAGAAGGTGTTGGCGGTGGTGTAGAAAAAGGAGAAGAAAACTTGATCGATACAGCTTTAAGAGAAATAAAAGAAGAAATCGGTGAAGTTGAAGTGAAAATTGAAAAAATGTTGACTATAAAAATGATGCCAGGAAATAATAATTCTTTTTGGGTAGTTATTGATTACTTGGCAAGGTTAAAAAATGGTACTCCTCAAGTAATTGAACCAGAAAAAATAAATAAAATTCATTATTTATATTTAAATGAAATTGAAGAAGACAGTTTAAGTAAATATCAAAAAGTGGCTATGAAAAAATACAAAGAACTCTATGGTGATAAACCTTATTGGATAGAAAAATAATCATCTTTTGATAGCGGCGAGAATTTTAGCGGTGGCGGTGCTAACGGAAATATTACTGACAACAGAAATTTCTTCAGCAAGATGATTTAATCCCTGATCATAAACTGATTGATCAGCATAAGAAAGTTTGGTCTCTTTTTTTAATTTCTGGAGATGAATCAAAAGTTTAACTGTTTTTACTGGTTCGTTTAAATAAAGAATGTCTTTGTAAGTATTATTATTATTGATTCGGTTATTAGTGGCTTTTGGTGAGTCCATTTCTTCTTCAGTAGACATAGTTTCCAACATTTTTTTCACCTCTGAAGGACTAAGTAAAGGTCGGATACGAGCCATGGAAAGATTGGTTAAAGGAATTGAATTGAGACAATTATGACGATTATTATTTTGATTAAGCGGTTCATAAAAAATTTTTTCATCTTCAATTTTGACAATAGTATGAACTTGATTAGAATCAATAATTAAATCACCGACATTAAATTTTGACGTTGCCATTGTATCCCCTTTTACGAAAAATTAATTACTCAAAATCGATAGTAAAAAACCGCTACGATTAGTGTATAAAGATTGTAGCATTTTTAGGTATAATTTACCAATGAAACAAATATTTTATGCGACAAACAACCCAGGAAAAAAATTTGAAGTTGGAAGACAGTTATTATCTGCAGGAATAGAAATAATTACTCCGAGCGATTTAGGAATTGATATTGATGTGGATGAAAATGGTACGACTTTGGAAGAAAATGCAATTTTAAAGGTCAAAGGATATAGAGAATTGGTAAAGGATAAAATTATTTTGGCTGATGATACTGGGTTGGAAATTGATTCTTTAAATGGTGAACCAGGAATCCACGTAAGAAGATGGAAAGATGGAAAAACTAGAATGTGCGATCAAGAATGTATTGATTATTGTATCGAAAAAATGAATGGAATTCCAAAAGAAAATCGAGGAGCCCAATTTAGAACCGTATTGGCATTAAGTTTTCCTGATAATGAAATAGAATTGTTTGATGGAATTTTGAGAGGTTATATTTTGGAGGAACCTTCGATTTTAAGAGTGGAGGGATTTCCTTTTGAATCTTTATTTATGACTGATTCAAATACTTTATTGGGTGATGATAGACAAATACCAGTTGAAGAAAGAAATGGCAGATTGAATCATCGAGAAAGAGCAATTGATAAAGTAATTAAGAGACTAGAAAAGGATATATTTTGGGTAAAAGATAAAGACTACCAGTAATAACAGTTGGTTGTTTGTTTTTTTTAGCCATTAAGTAGGCTGATTTTGGACTCAATGCTATTTGATAATTATCAAAATTTAGTTTTTTAAGAAGAGAAATGATACTGCTAGCTGATTGAGAAATTTGAGCCATATCTTGAAATTTGATATTGAAAGAAGTGAGTATTATTTTTTGAGCTATGGGGATAATTGATTTAATCATTTTAGGAAAATCATGTCTTTGTTTAAAAGCTAAAATAAAAACAAATTTTTGATCTGGATAAGCTTTTTTGAGGCTAAAAATTAAGCTTCTCATTTTTTGAGGGTTGTGAGCTCCATCTAAAATAAAAATTTGATTTTCTTTTTGATAGATATCGGCTCGACCAAAGAAATGAGAATTTAAAAAGGTATTTTTAATTTGATCAATATCTAAATTAAAATTATCTCGAGAAGATAAAAATTTTAAAACAGATAAACTAAGAGCACTATTTTCAACTTGATAAAAACCAAAATTGTTTAAATAAAGTTGATTAATATTTAAATCATCAAATTTAAAATCATAACTAATAGTGTGATATTTAAATTTAATATTTTTAAAATTTATTTTAGAAATATAATTTATTTTGGTTTTATTTTTTTTGGAGACATCGTCTAAGACTTTTTGGGCTTGAGGTAATTGTTTAATTGAAAAAACAGGATTTTGAGGATGAATAATACCGGCTTTTTGAAAAGCAATTGATTTTATATTAGGACCAAGTATAGCAGTATGATCTAGACCAAGTTTGGTAATAGCCACTATTTGATTTAGAGAAGTAATAGTATTAGTGCCATCCATTAGACCACCAAGACCAGTTTCAACAACCATATAATCAACTTTTTTTTGATAAAAAATATAAAAAGAAAGAGCGATTAAAATTTCAAAAAAAGTGGGACGACCAAAATTAGTCAATTTAATTTTTTCGATAACAGGAATAATTTGATTGAGATAAAAGATAAATTCTTTTTTGGAAATAAGTTGATTGTTGATTTGAAATCTTTCTCTAATATCCAAGAGATGAGGCGAAAGAGTTAGCCCAACTTTGAATCTGTGATTTATCAAAAGAGAACTAATATAAAATGCTGTAGAACCTTTACCTGAAGTACCAGCTAAATGAATGGCTTTTATTTTGTTTTGAGGATCGCCTAAAAGTTTTAAAATTTCGACTTGTCGTCTTAACCCTAAATCCCCCGGAAAACGATTTTGATTTTTAGGAATAGATCGACGAAGATAGGAAATAGCCTGAGTGTAGGTATTAATAACCATGAGGCTATTTTACACTAAAAAGCTTTTTTAGTAACTTACTTCAAGTACTAAAGGTAAATGGTCGGAAACTTCGATATAAGGAACAGCAAAATAAGTGATTTTTATTTCTGGACTAATAAAAAGATGGTCAGCAAAATATTGTTTACTATCAGGATATTGTTGCCATGATAATTGATTGCGAGTATTTGTTATATTAAATTCTTTTATTAAACTGCGGTAACCATTTTCTTCAAAGATTTGGGTACTTTTAATATCTTTATCTAAATTAAAATCCCCTCCAATAATTTTGGGACCAGAATAATCTTTTAAAAAATTAACAATTGTTTGGGATTGTCTTAAACGATTTGGAGTATCTTGTTTATGCCCAGGAAAGGCAAGACCGTGAAAATTAACTATATTTAAAATATTATTTTTGGAAGTTTTTATTTTGGTAAAAATACCTAAACCGATTTTTTTATCTTCCTTACCAACGGTTTTGTTTTCCAAAACTTTTAGATTGTTTTTTACAAATGTAACATTATAGCTAGCTTCCTTACCTATTCTTTGATGATCAAAAAAATATTGATAATCATCTTTTAAATATTCTAAACAAAAGATTTCCTGCTTTGGATTATCATATTCTTGAAAACAAAAAATATCAGTACTGGGAACTTGATCTAAAATAAATTTTTTAATTTCTGGGACATGGCCTTGCCAAGCATTAAGAAAAACAATTTTCATAGTTTCTTTTTAGCAAGACTTGTAAAATAAGGCAAATGCCAAAGAGTATGAAAAATAGAAACTAGAGCCATGACAATACCAAATTCGACATGAAGCCACAAAAAAGATAAATACCAACTAATAGATAACTTCTGATCGATTGAAAAAGCTAAAATAAGACCAAGCATGCCAGAGATAATAAAAGAAATGAGTAAAATGATATTCCAAATACGGCGATGAGTAATCAGACTAATCTTTTTTGATTTGACTAAAAATAAACTTAAAAAATAAACCAAAAAAGTAATAAATAAAATTAATAAAAAATGATAATTATTCATAACTTATTCTAAAGTAATAGCTGAAGCTGGACAATTATTGATAGCTAATTGTAAATTTGAAGAGTTAAGGTTTTGAGAAAAAATCACCACTGCTTTTCCACCTTGCATTTCAAAATGAGATGGATCAATACGAACACATTTACCACAACCACGACAACGATTGCCAATAACCGAAAGTTTTTGATAAGCAGGAGAAACAATAGTCTGATCGGTTGAAGTAATTTGATTTGATTTAGGGGCAGACACATTGGTCTGCCCATACTTGTCGTAATTATTTTTGATTTTAAATACAACAAAAGCAGAAGAAGAAACTAAAACTAAAGGAAGAATTATTTTGAGTTTATTATTCATATATAAATATATTATTAATTCAAACTGAAAATTAACTTAAAAAAAAGCCCTGAAATAAATCAGGGCTTAATTTAAATTTTAAATAATTAATTTATAGAAATAGTTTTACCAGTAATGCTACCATCAGTACTGGTTTCACCTTCAATAGTAATTTGACTACCAACTTTGAGTTTGGATTTATCACTATCAGTAAGTTGTTTGTAGGCAGTAGAATTGGAGATTAAAATTAGTTTTGAACCACCATTTTGAGTCTTAATAGTAATTGAGGAATCGTCAATCTTAGTGATTTCACCACTGGCGTGATTTTGACCTTGACCTATTTGTCCGCCATTTTGAACCACTTGTTTATTTCCAGCACCTCGATTACCAGAGGCTCTATCACCCATTTGTAATTGACTATTGGTATTTCTAAAATTGGGTTTTTGATTTTTTTGAAAAAGAATTCCTAAACCAAAACCAATACCTAAAGCAACAAGAGTAATTCCTAAACTTAAAAAAGGACTGATTTTTTTAATTTCTTTTTTGTCTGTTTTTATTTCGGTCATATTTATTTTTAATTTATAAGTTGAAATGAGTATAAAAGGAAAAACTGAAAAGAAGCTTAATTATTCGTAACGAAGGGCTTCTATCGGTTGAAGAGAGGCGGCTTTTTTGGCTGGATACCAACCAAAAATAACACCAATACCAACAGAAACAGCAAAAGCCAAAAGAACTGATGAAATTGAAATAGTAAAAGTTGATGAATTGATTTTGGCATAACCATAGGCTGTAACTACGCCAATAATTACTCCTAATATTCCACCAGAAAAAGTAAGAATAATTGATTCGGTTAAAAATTGGGTAACAATAGTTTTCTTTTTGGCTCCAAGGGCTTTACGTAAACCGATTTCTCTGGTTCTTTCGGTAACAGTAACTAACATAATATTCATAATTCCAATACCACCGACAATGAGAGAAATGGCAGCAACGCCAGATAGAAGTGAAGTAAAAGTACTAGTAACACTAGTAGCAGTGGAAAGCATTTCTTCTGAAGAACGAACTCTAAAATCAGCACTAGTTGGATCGGAAATTTTATGACGAGCTAATAAAAAATATCCAACTTGATTTTGAGCTTGAATAATAACTTCACTACTAGTAGCCTCAACAGCAATAGAAGTTAAATAAGTGACTCCAAAAAGTTGTTTTTGAGCAGTTGATAAAGGTACATATACAGCTTCATCGGCACTACTAGAACTAGAAGTTCCTTTAGCAACAGTGACACCAATTATAGTAAAGTTTTTTCCATCAATACGGATAGTTTCACCAATTGGGTTATAACTAGAACTACCATATAAATCTTCGACCACACTAGGACCAAGAACTACCACATGGGCAGTAGAATTGTAATCACTATCATTAATAAATCGACCACCGCTAACTTGAATATTATGAATACTAGAGTAAGTGGATTTAACACCATAAACACTAGTATTAGTATTGTTGTCACCAGCAATAATTTGAAGTCGTCCAGAATATTCTGGTGAAATTGATTTAACTGCCGAAAGACTGGCATTTTCAAGAGCTTGAGCATCGGCTAAAGTCAAAGTTTTTTGAACAGATGAACCTCTGACCATACCAGAACTTTGATAACTAGGAGAAACGGTAACTAAATTGGTTCCTAATGAAGTAATTCGATCAGTAACTGATTTTTGACTTGATTGACCAATAGAAATTAGAGCAATAACTGAACCAATACCAATAACTATTCCGAGAATAGCCAAACCGGTTCGCATTTTATTAAGTCTTAGAGTACGAACACTTTCTTTGATTAATTCCCAAAACTCAATCATGTTTATCTACCTCCTTTTTAATACTAGCAGCGGTGTGACGATTTTTATTGACACTATCTTGAACAATTTTACCGTCTCTAATAAAGATAATTCTTTTGGCATGCTGGGCAATATCAGGTTCATGAGTAATCATAACAATAGTGTGACCTTGATCATTTAATTTTTCAAAAATTGACATAACTTCATCGGCTTGAGATGAAGCGATATTTCCAGTTGGCTCATCAGCTAAAATCATGGCCGGATTTAGAACTAAAGATCGAGCAATAGCAACTCGTTGTTGTTGTCCACCAGAAATTTGATTTGAGGTGTGATGAAGACGATCACTTAAACCAACCATTTTTAAAAGCCTTTCGGCAGTTTTTTCTCTTTCTTCTTTTGGAACACCGGCATAAGCCATAGGCAACATGACATTTTGTAAAGTAGTGGTACGAGGTAAAAGATTAAAAGCCTGAAAAATAAAACCAATTTTTTTGTTTCTTATTTCTGACAATTCGTCATCAGAAAGTTTTTCAACATTTTTGCCATCAAGAATATATTCTCCCGAGGTTGGTTTATCAAGAGCACCCAAAATATGCATTAAAGTTGACTTACCAGATCCAGATGGACCCATGATAGCCACAAATTCACCTTCGTTGATTTCAAAAGAAACATTATTAAGAGCAATGGTTTCAATAATATCTGTTTTGTAAATCTTGCTAAGATTTTTGGCAATAATAATTGGTTTTAATTTAGCCATATTTTTATTTACATTCCTGGAGGACCACCAGTCATACCACTCATACCACTAAAACTATTATTAGTTCGACTGCTAGAATTACTTTTATTAGAACTACTAAAAGCAGAAGTAGTGTTGTTGTTAGAATTAGTATCATTACTAACCGATGAAGAGATAATAGTATCGCCTTCATTTAATCCGGAAGTAACTACAGTCTGGCTATCATTACTACTACCAATGGTAATAGTTACTGTAGAAACAGTATTATTGTTATAAGTTCTAACGGTTGTTGTACCATCGGTAGCAGTATCAATAGCGGTTGAAGGAATTAATAAGACATCAGATTGAGAATCAATAATAATTGTAGCGGTAACTGACATATTGGTATAGATTTCTTTGTCGGTATCATCAAGTAAAACCACAACCGAATAAGAAGTGACACCAGAAGTACTACTACCAGCAACATCAACTGAAAGAACTTCTCCAGTAAAAGTAGTATCGGAAAAAGCATCCATGGTCATGGTTACTTTTTGACCTGATTTGATTTTGACAATATCTGATTCGGTTAAACTTAGAGTGGCTTGATATTGACCATCTGGATTGGTGATACTACCAACTGAATGGGAGGTAACTGAAGAAGAATTCTCGTTACTATTACTACCAGTGGAAACCGTAATAGAGGTAGAAGTGTTGGAAATGATGACTCCGGTGGCAATACTTAGATTACTAATAGTGCCAGTGGTTGGGGCATAAATAACTGAAGAAACTTTTTTATAATTTTCATAGGATTCTGATGTTTGTTGTTTAGCTTTAGCAACAAAAGCAGCATAGTTATTATATTTAGTTTCATCAGCAGTAAAAGTTTCTTTAGCTTTTTCAAATGTTTTAGTAACAATGGCTTTTTCGTTATAAGTGTATTCGGCTTTAGTTTTTGGATTCCAAGCACCAGCAATCATATCGTTATATTCTTTTTCAGCATCAATAACGGCTTGACGATCTTGCCACATTTGGATATCAGCAGCAGTTTGATCAGCGATAGCTTGTTTTTCGTTTTGAAGCATAGTGGAATAATTGGCCCAGGCAACAGTTTGATTGTAAGTACCATCAGTATCTAGAGTAATATCGGCAATTTTTTGACCTTTTTTAACAGTATCACCATTTTTGACATAAACATTTTTGATAGTACCGGTAGCACCAGTAGTAATACTAGTTTTATTAGAAGAAGTAATAGTACCAGTAGCTGAAATAGAAGTTACTAAAGTGCCTTTGGTAACAGTAGTAGTTTTGTAGGTGATTTTGCTTTTGGTGGTTACTTTTGAATAAATCAAATAGCCACCACCACCAATAACAACTACTAAGATTATAATTTTTATAATTAATGGAAGAGATAAAAATTTCTTGATTAGCTTCATAGTCGGAGTTTAATTTTAAAAACTGAAACCTAACTGAAAAGTGGTAAATGAATTTTAAAAGTAGTTCCCTGATTAAGTTTACTTTCGACTTCAATTTGGCCATGATGAAGTTCAATAATTTGTTTAGCGATAGAAAGACCAAGACCATAACCGGTATCAGAATTTTTGGTACGAGAATTGCTGGCTTGATAGAAACGATCAAAAATATGAGGTAAATCTTTTTGATCAATACCAATTCCTTGATCGATAATTTTGATTAATAAATTTTTCTTATCACTAATAATGATCAAATGAATTTTAGAATTTTTTGGGCTATATTTGATAGCATTGTCAAGAAAAATGATTATAAGTTCGACTAATTTTCCATAATTGCCACAAACTTTTTGGGAACCAAGTTTGGAAATAATTTTAATATTTTTGTTGTCAGCTTTTGGCTGTAATTGAGAAACAGCATCAGTAATAATTTCTTTTATAAAAACAGTTTGAGTGGAAGTAAGTTTTTGATTATCAAAACGACTGAGTTCTAAGAGTGAGTCGGAAAGATTTTTAAGTTTATCAGTCTGTTCAATTCCTTGTTGAATTACTTTTTTGGTATCGATTAGAGTCATTTTTTTATCACGGAGAGAAACTTCAAAAAGAGATTTTAGAGCGGTGAGAGGAGTTTTTAATTCATGGGAAGCATCAGAAATAAAACGTTTTTGATCTTCGGTCATTTGTTGAATTGGAGAAAGAGTGATACCGGCTAAGAGGTATGATAAAGTTCCAAAAATGATAAGAATAATGCCGTTAATTACGCCTAAATTAATAAGTAAGCGGTTGCGAGCATCATCAATTAAATCGTCAATATCAACTGCGGGTATTTTAAAATTATTGTTTGGATTAACTGGGAAAAACTCTCGTTCAAATCTTTTTTGTTGAGAATTGGCGAAACGATTAATTTCTTGGACATTAATACTATATATAAGACCACTAAAAGAAAAACTAATAACCATTATGATTAATAGATACCAAGCAGTTAGTTTTAATCTAGCTTTTTTAAACATATTGGTCACTGATTTTATAACCAAAACCACGAATTGTTTTTATTAATGGAGATTTATTTTTAAAAGGAATATCAATTTTTTGACGAAGATTTCTAATATAAACTTCTACAGTGTTGGGAAGAATATCAGATTCATAACTCCAAACATATTGAATTAACTGATCTTTATTCAATATCTGATTTGAATGACGAATTAAACATTCTAAAAGAGAATATTCTTTACTAGAAAGTTGAATATTTTTATTGCCTCTTTTAACTTCATAAGTAATTGTGTCGAGAGATAAATCGCCAACGGTTAAAATTTTTCCATTGGTTTTTTGAGGTCGACGAGACAGAGCTCGAATACGAGCCAATAATTCCTCAAAAGCAAAAGGTTTAGTTAAGTAATCATCGGCACCACTATTAAGACCAATTATTTTATCTTCGAGTTGGCTTTTAGCGGTCAACATAAGAATTGGGGTGTGGTTATTTTCTTGACGTAATTTTTTACAAATAGTTAAACCATCAAGATTGGGTAACATTAAATCTAAGAGGATTAAATCATACTCTCCTGAAGAAGCTAAATCATAGCCTTCTAAACCATCAAAAGCGATATCGACGGTATATTTTTCTTGCTCTAAACCCTTTTTGACAGAGTTGGCAATTAAATGTTCGTCTTCAACGATAAGTATTTTCATAAGTTAATTATACTTCCGAAACTGAAAACAAACTGAAATTACTTAGAATTGGGATGGGTAATAAAATCTTTTAAAATCACAAATTGATCTCTGGTAAAAGATTCTTCTTCTAATGGCATATAGGATGGTTTACTCCCAATATAACTAACGCCAAAAACAGAAGATCTATCTTTACTATAATTTAAAATAACTCCAGTGTGTGGCTCAAATCTAAGTTTTCTAGAATCATCTAAATAAACATGAGTAGAATTGATTTGAATTGAATATTTTTTTTGTTGAACAATATGATCTAAAACAGAATCAGGAGATTTTCCTGATAATGAAGCTGAATATATATCACCTTCACGATCATTACTTGCAATGGGTTTTCTATAAAGGAAAACGACTTGATCTTCTCCGTTTTTATCGATGAATTTTTTTGGTCCTCGTCCAACATTAATTCTATAAGTCTCACTATTTTCATCATAACTTACTGATCTTAAGCTAAAATCTTTGGGTTTTTCGGAATATTCAGTTAAAAAACTATTAAGAAATTGCAACTCTCTAACAACTATATCTCGATCTTTTATAGGTTTGTCGCCTAATGTTTCATCTGTAGGATAAGATGGCTCATTATCACTAATAGTATCAATAAAAGAACTAACTAGTTCTGGAACTTTAGTGCTTAAAATTTGTTTTAATTCTGGATTTTTAAAACCAGATTCTGTAGATTGTGGAATTTCGCTCATAAGTCATTTTAGCAAATTCATTAAATTGAATTATGTTAAGATTGGTTATATGAACAAGACACAAGAAAATCTTTTAAAAGCGTTTGCTGGCGAAAGCCAAGCCAGAAATAGGTATACAACTTTTGCCAAAATGGCTCGTAAAGAAAATTTGGAATGGATTGCTCGAGTTTTTGAAGAAACAGCTGAACAAGAAAGAGCCCATGCTGAGGAAGAATATGAAATGATTAGTGAATTGGTAACTATCGAAGATGTATTGGCTATTAAACCTTTTTCAAAAAATACTTTAGAAAATTTAAAATATGCTGCTGAAGGCGAACACCATGAATGGACAGAGATGTATCCTTCTTTTGAAGAACAAGCTAAAGTTGATGGAGATAAAGAAGCGGAAAGATTGTTTAGAGAAGTAAGAGAGGTGGAAGAAAAACACGAAGAAAGATATATTATTTTGGCAAAACATATTGAAGCTGGTACTTTATATAACCAAGACCGAGAATTTGAGTGGAAATGTTTAAATTGTGGTTATATCCACAAAGGTAAAACTCCGCCAACTACTTGTCCAGTTTGTAAAAAACCATTTAGTTGGTATATGGCGTTGGGATTAATAAGATAAACCCAAGAATTTTATTGAGGGATTTGGACACCGCTAGGAAGAAGTTTTTGCATTGATTCAAGATAATCATTCATATCTAGAAAATTGATATCTTTGGGTGGTTGGAAATCACTATCAGTGGTGACAGTTGGTGAACAATGGAAATCATATTGTTGATCCCAATTAACCCCAGAGGAAGATTGATTATTTGATTGATCAGTGGAATTTTGAGGATCTTCTAATTTAGTTTTAAAAGCCATATTGCCAGTAGTTGAATCGTTTGACCAAGTATATAGCCATTGGCCATCACTAATAGATTTAAAATCGGTTTGACCATTAGGATTATTAACTTTAATTGTTTGATTAAATTTATTGCCTTTAATTAACATTTCACCAGAACTTTTTTGACCATCTTGGTTATATTCCCAAGTACATTTTTGAGAAACGCCTTGAGAAATTAAATCTTTAAGTGAAAATTTTTGAGTTTGATTTTGGGTTTGATTGTTATTATTCTTTTGAAGACTGGATTTGGTTTGGAGACCACAAGCGGATAAAATTAAAGCAGATGAGAGAACTAGTCCAAGTTGGATTATTTTTTTCATTTTTAAAAAAATTATTAATTATTCAAGTTAATTTTAACATTTTGAGATATAATTCTATACTTTATGGAAAATGAGACAATAAAGATTAAAGATAACTTATATTACGACGAGAGATCGGCTGGTGGAATTGTCTATAAAAAAGAAGGAAAAGAGACTAAATGGTTGGTAGTAAAAACAATTTCTTCTTACAACACTAATAAAGGTAAAAAAAGAAGTGGACCGGTTTATAAATTTCCCAAAGGTCATTTAAAGAAAAATGAATTTTTAAAACAAGCGGCTTTAAGAGAAGTTGAAGAAGAAGGAAAAATTAAAGCTAAGATTATAAATAAAGTAGGATCAAATAATTATATTTTGTGGGACAAAATTGAAAAAAAGAAAATTATTAAAAAAGTAACTTTCTTTTTGATGGAATATGTAAGTGAAAGCAATTTAAAGTATTTCGATCAAGAAATGGTAATTGAAAGAAGTTGGTATACATTCGAAGAAGCTAATGAAAAATTGGCTTATGATAGTGAAAAAGTACTTTTGAGTAAAGCTAAAAAAAGATTGGAAAGTTTAAGTTAAACCCCTCTGTCGATAAATCGACATCTCCCCTTAATGAAAGGGAGAAATCTAAATTCATATTTGATAGAATAGGCTCACTGGAGAAGTCGCATAGTGGTTCATTGCACAGACCTGGAAAGTCTGCGGCTCACAAGGCCTCGCGAGTTCGAATCTCGCCTTCTCCGCACAGTAGAACTAACAGAATCCAAACATAGTAATTCTTTTGAAGAATACGACATATTTTCAGGTTCTAACGAATTGACAATTTTTGAAATTTCTTCCTTACTCTTTTTGATTAAGAAAAAAGCATTTTGTTCATCTATACGTAATTCTTTGTCTTTAATAATTAGGTTCTGACCTAATCGACTTAGTATCTGTGTTTTAGTGGTCACATCACCGTTAGCAAAGTGCTGTCTGGCATAATATGCAAAATCAAAAGTATCTTTTGTTAGCTCAATCCATTCTTTTTGTTTCTGGTCAAGTTTTTCAATTTGCTCTTTAAGAGTATTTTTGTCTGCCATAAGCCGATCTTCTTCTTCGTCATACACTTTTTGTTTATTTTCGTCTTCATAATCACCAACGTTTTCTTTTCTGATTCGAAGTCGGATTAAATTGCTAATATTCCAATTGGTTTCTTCAAGTCTTTTTATTAATCTTTCCCTTATTGATGACTGTTCTTGTTCCTCAATAGTATTAAGTTCGTTGAGATGATTAATGGCAAAGTCACGATAATCTTCATCTATTTCAAATTTCTGGAGTTCATCGTCAATTGTTTTCTCTAATTTATCAAGTGAAATACTCCCTTGACTACAATTTTTATGAACACGTTTAGTGCAGTGGTAAAAAATATAATGTAAAACTTTTGGATTTACCATATCTTCAATTTTAGTGAAACATTTGGGACAGATATTTGTGGTTTTGCCGCGGTGAAATTTGTTTTTACAAACAGGACAAATTATTTGATATTTTTCTTCACAAGTTATCGACCCACCACACTCTCCACATTTTAGAATATCTTTATAGGGAAAATCCGTCTTACTATACCTTGAACTACCTTTATTACCTAACCTAATTTGAACTTGATCGTATTGTTCTGGTGTAATCATTGGAGGGTGTTTCCCTGGAAAATCACCTTCTCGTCGCCTCATTAAACCACAATAAAATGGATCAGTAATAATTCGATAAAACGAGGCTTTACTTAAATGGCGATCACCGAGTATTTTTGTTCTCCTTGTTCTGTATCCAGATTTTTGAATTTGTCTAAAAACATCCATTGGTCTTCTCCCCTCAATTATTGAGAGAATGGCCTTTTTAATAACATCAAATCGATCTGGGTCTTTATCAATATATTTTTCTTTAGTAATTGGGTCTTCTTTATTCAAATATCCAGGAGGCGCTACTGTTATCCATTGGCCACGCTGTAAGTGAGATCTATTTCCACTTCTAACATCTCTAGATAATTTAGCGGAAAAATATTGTGATTGACTTAAGGCAAATTGTAAAAGCATAATTCCCTCAGCTGAATTATCAAAAGAATATGAGCCAAAACGAAAGTCTTTTATTTTTCCTTGAGTTACCAAATCTACAATCATTCCAGCCTCCAATGGATTACGAGACAACCTGTCAGGAGCCCAGCAGATAATTCCATTAACTTTTCCTTTTTCAATTAGCTGAATAAGTTTATTAAACTCAGGTCGATTGTCTTTCTTAAAAGCACTTCGACTTTCCCAAAGATGATAATCTCTTTTGTATTTTTCTCTAGGAAATCTAGTTTCAAGTTCCTCTTGTTGTCTTTCAATAGAAATTATTTGTTTACCACTACCTTCATCAGAAGATTTTCTATTGTATTCGCACCATAAAATGGTTTCATTTTTTTGTGTTTGTTGTTGATTTTTCATAGTAATTTTACTACATAATAATTATAACATTAATACTATATATTTATCCTATCTTTCCCTTAAAAGAGAATATTATATTAATATAACTTTATAAAAAATTTACTATATAAGTAACAATTAATATAAGGTTATAGTTATTGTTAGAAGGGCATTTCTTCTACTGGGACAACAATGTCCTCAACTTCTAAAGATTCATCTTCAATTATTTTGAGTGTGTAATTATTCCAAATCTGTCTTTCTAACTCTTTCCAAACATTTTCGTCTTCAAAAAAAATTCGGGGTCGAAATTTCCCAAAATATTTGATAGTTGGGGGTTGTATGTTGATTGAATCCCCTAGTCTTGAATTTTCTTTAGGACTTTTCCATATCTGAAAATCTTTTAAGATAATGACGCCAAATTCATTTGTGATAAGACTAACGTCGGCATTGGCTAATAAATTTCCACAATTTTTTTTAAGATTAATATTAATTTGAATGTTTTTCATTTTTAGTTTTTTAATTTTTAACTGAAAAAATACGATTTTTGAGACGGTTCATAGTCTCCCTGAAAGTCTTGGCATCTACAGAATAGTTACTGAACCAATAACTATCTGAAATTGTTTGACACTGGTTTTTGTCATCAAAAACAAACCAATAAATGCCTTCTATATTTTTGATTTCTACCAATGACATCCCCGCCATCAATAAAACGGCCGCCTCTCCCAGGTCTTTGACTGCCATTTCATTATTAGTCATCGACATCACCTCCTAATTGGATTAATTTTTCTTTTTTCTTAGTAATATTTGTAGCTAAATTTTCTTTTTCAAAAAACTCAGTCCAACTTCTCCGATTATGTTCACCTTTTCCATTTTTAATTTTGTCCATCTCTAAAAAAATAGCTTTATATTTTTGAGATACATGATCACCATGAGTTGCTCGGTATAAATGGAGAGGACAATCCCAAACTTCACAATCATCAAAACCATCAACACCGTAACCATTACAACCATAGCAATATGCCTTTATTACTTTTTTCAAAGTTAGTATTTGTTCTTTGAATTGTCTTTTCAATTCATGTTTATTTAATTTCGCCATTTTTAATCTCCTTTTTAAGTGGTTTGTAGACCAGTTTCATAAAATTTAATAATTCAAGAACCTTTGTCTCCGCGTCAATATCTGGCAAATCAATACCTGTTTTTTTCTTATATAAAGATTGGAATTCCGAAATGGTTTTTTGATTTAGCATTGATACGGCGGCCAAAGACCCCAAATATTGGAACAATGACCTCTCATGCCCTATTCTTTTGACTCACTTTAGTTAAGTAGTCGGAGGAATATCAATCTAAATCTTTTTTATTACTAATGGCACTTAATCCCGGCAGTGATTTGTTGGTGGAAAAATTATGACTTTCGTCAGCGAATATTTTTATTAATATTAATTTATCCATACTAAATCATTTTTTTAGTAACAAGATATTCTATAAAATAATTTTATGTCTGTCAATATATTACGTATCTTTCCATATATAATATAGATAAGTATGATATAAGATGACCATTGAAAATGTTAATTCTAGGTAGCTTGTGATTTCGGCGGTATAATTGGTTAATAGCCGATAAATCGGCATATTGATATATAAATCATATGAAATTGGATCTAAAACAAAATTATTTTCGACAAACCAAAGTAATGATTGAGGAGGTTCGAAATGGCGAGTAAATATCCTAGAGGATCGGAATGGAGAAAATGGGACTTACATGTTCACACACCATTTTCATTGGTACAAGGATATGGTGATCCGACTAGTGACGAAATATGGGAAAAATATCTTGTTGATCTAGAAAGTTTACCAACTGAATTTAAGGTGTTAGGAATAAACGATTATCTTTTTCTAGACGGTTACAAGAGATTAGTTAAAGAAAAAGAAGATAATGGCCGCCTTAAAAATATTGATCTACTTCTACCAGTATTGGAGTTCAGAATAGATAAATTTGCCGGCGTTGATTTTGGAAATCTGAAAAGAATTAATTTACATGTGATATTTTCAAATGATTTAGATATTGATATTATCCAAAGCCAATTTTTGAACAGTTTAGAGCAAGGATATGTATTAAATGATGGTGGTAAATGGACACGAGCTATAACACAAACAACAGTTGCTGAACTAGGTGCAAATATTAAGAAAAGTGTTCCGAAGGAAAAACTGTCTGATTACGGTTCAGATATTAGGGAAGGTTTTAATAATCTAAATGTAAGTGACGATTTGATTTATAAAACATTAACTACTAGAGATTGTTTCAAGGATCAATATTTGACGGCTGTTGGAAAAACAGAATGGGACGCATTGAATTGGACAGATTCTTCAATTGCGACGAAGAAATCCATAATCAATTCTGCAGACTTAGTTTTTACTTCAGCAGAATCTATTGATAGTTTTGGTAGGGCTAAACAAAAACTTATAGAGCAGAAAGTAAATAGTAATTTACTTGATTGTAGCGACGCTCATTGTTTTTCTGATTCAATGGATGAGAGAGGTAATCCAATTAAAGACAGGATAGGTAATTGTTTTACTTGGATTAAAGCCGATCCTACATTCGAAGGATTAAGACAAATTATTTTTGAACCAAAAGAGAGAGTTTGTATTCAGGAATTAAAACCAGACGAGAAAGAAATTTATAGAGTAATTTCTGAGGTTAATATTAATAACCCAAGTTTTTCATCGATACCAATTCCAATAAATCCTAATTTAACAGTAATAATTGGAAGTCGTTCTTCTGGTAAAACAACACTATTAAACAGTATTGCCAAATCAATTGACCCCAGTGGATTTGAATTAAGACTTAGCAATTCAAGACTACTCAGAGAACCACCTTTATCTTTAATTAAATGGGGAGATGGTGCGGTTGTTCCGAGTAAAACTGTAAATAAGGGGATAACTTACATTCCACAAAATTATA
>Ga0074198_1001107_pt1 | contig 20135 bp, 23 predicted proteins | sample EPASupsiteSAE323_FD_64527 | JGI IMG/M metagenome (GOLD analysis project Ga0074198, IMG submission 64527) | Bioremediated contaminated groundwater from EPA Superfund site, New Mexico - Sample SAE3-23 | ecosystem: Environmental > Aquatic > Deep subsurface > Groundwater > Contaminated ...
GAATGCTGCTCCTGTAGCTACTACTACGGTTCCTTCTACAACCCCAACTTTTCCACTTATTGGGTTTTTGACGGCATTTACACCGCCAGCTCTTAATTTCGTTGCTAAATCACTTTCCAACCCCATTATAGTGGTATCATCATAATCGTTTATTATACCTTCTGCTGCAGCCACTGCTATTCTCATATTTGTATCAAGTCCTGCTAATTTTGCCTGCGCCTTCATTCCTCCAACCTTTGGAATAAGAACAAGTGCCAAAATACCTATTATAGCTATAGCTATCATTAATTCTATCAATGTAAAACCTTTATTATTTTTCAACCTTACCCATCCCCCTTTTTAATCTGTTGTACTGCTTACCCTACTCCTTTACAATTACCGCTGCATTCTACTGACACTTCATTTACCTATGTCTTTCTCCCCATCACTCCTTTCTATTAATAAAGATGTACCTTCCCCTTCTCTAAAACAACCTTGTCTGTTTAACTGTACACTGTAAACTTTTTTACCTTATGCGTAAGTTATTCTTATCATTTCATCAATTGTCGTTACTCCATCAAGTATAAGCTGTTTACAGCATTCTCTTAATGTAACCATCCCCTCCTTTACAGCTTGATCTCTTAGTAATTCTGTCGGTGTTTTCTGATCAATAAGTATTCTCAAATCCTTGGTTATTTCCATAATCTCAAATATTGCGGTTCTTCCTTTATAACCGGAATTTCCGCACAGTCTGCAGCCTGCACCCTTATAGATATTCTTGCCTTCTTCAAGCACAATACCCAAAAGATCCAAATCCCTCTCATCGGGAGTATGTACCTTTTTGCAGTGCTGGCATATCTTTCTTACAAGTCTTTGGGCTATTATGCCTATCAGGCTTGAAGACACCAAAAACGGCTCAACCCCCATATCGGTAAGCCTTGAAATAACCCCCGGCGCATCATTGGTATGGAGTGTGCTCAAAACAAGATGCCCTGTCAATGCTGCACGTATTGCAATTTCTGCAGTTTCTCCATCTCTTATTTCACCCACCATTACAATGTCAGGGTCTTGTCTCAATATGGACCTCAACCCTGCTGCGAAGGTAAGCCCCGATTTAGAATTAAGCTGAACCTGGTTTATACCTTTCAGGTTGTATTCAACCGGGTCTTCAAGTGTTATTATGTTTTTCTTTATATCATTAACCTCTGCCAGGATTGTGTACAGAGTAGACGTCTTACCGCTTCCTGTAGGTCCTGTTACAAGTATTATGCCATATGGTTTTTCAACCAAACGGTCAAATATTTCAAGATTGTACGGTGATAATCCAAGGTTTTTCTTTGAAAGAAGGAAGTTTGTTTTGTCCAGTACCCTCATAACTGTTTTTTCGCCGAAGATTGTGGGTATAGTAGACACACGAAGGTCGATGCTCCTGTTTTCTATCTTGAAGCTTATTCTTCCATCCTGCGGAACTCTTTTTTCTGCAACATTCATATCTGCCATAACCTTTATTCTGGTAATTATGGCATTATGCATATTCATCGGCGACTTCATTATTTCGGTTAATATTCCGTCAACCCTTATTCTTACCCTGATACCATCATCCTCGGGTTCGATATGAATATCACTGGCATTGTTCCTGATTGAGTTCTCAATTATTGAATTTACATATTTTACAATTGGAGCATTATCAATTTCTCTTGCTGCTTCATCTGTTTCGTCTTTTACTTCTGTTGATTCAAACTCTTTTTCAAATTCCTGAACCGCTTTTTCTGCGGTCTGCTTGCCAAAATATTTTTCTATTGTCGCAAAAATAGCTGGTTCCGAAGAAATAATAGGCTTAATCGGCAAAGCAACGGTCAGCTTAACATCTTCTATTGCATAGTAGTTTAGTGGATCCTTCATTGCAAGGGTTATTTCACCATTTGCAACCTCAATAGCAACCACGGCATGCTTTTTGCACAATTCTTCAGGAATCATCCTTACTGCTTCGGCATCTATGTATACCTTCGTAATGTCAACATATTGAATTCCGAATTGAGATTCTATGACCTTTAGAATCTGCTCTTCATTTACATAGCCTTCACTTACAAGGATTTCTCCAAGTTTGGCTCCGGTTTCTTTCTGGATTTGCAAAGCTTTTTGAATTTGTTCTTCAGTAACACATTCAGCTTCAAGCAATACCTCTCCCAGTCTTTTCCGGGTGTTATAGGCCTTGGCATTAAAATGTGCAGGCATAACCCATTCCTTCCTTTGTATATCAATCTACATAACAGCTTTTGTACATATTAAATTGCTTTTTTGAAAATCATTAAGACGTGCTTTTGTATTATAAGACAAAAAGCTATAGAAATTCAATTTTCTATCAATTTTTTCAATTATTTTCAGCTTTATATTTAATTATATCAAATTTTTCTGGGATTTGCACTACATTTTTAGCAGTAAAATGTAGCTGTTTTCGACAAATACACTCCAAATTGAACCCTTAGAAGTATATTTTGCTCTTTAAGTACTCTTTAATTTGATTTATTCATTCTAAAGCATACTTTTTTCAAAATCAATTATTTTTTGAACCCTGTTTGTGTGCCTGCCTCCTGTGAATTCAGCATTAAGCCATGTATCAACAATATCTACTGCCAGCCCTGCTCCAATAACTCTTTCTCCCATGCACAGGATATTTGCATCATTGTGCTCTCTGCTCATTCTTGCAGAAAAGGTATCGCCACACAAAGCAGCTCTTATGCCTTTCACCTTATTTGCCGTTATGCTTATACCTATTCCCGTCCCGCAGATAAGTATTCCCTTGTCATATTCCCCGGAAGTAACTGCAATAGCCGTCTTGGCAGCATAATCCGCATAATCGCAGGACTCTGTTGAATATGTTCCCATATCATTAAATTCAATACCTTTTTCAGCAAGATGCTTTTTTACAGTTTCTTTTAAATTATAACCTCCATGATCACTACCGATTGCTATCTTCATGAGCTTTCCTCCTTAACTCCTTAATTGCCTCAGCCGGAGATGGCGCACCAAAAATTGATGAGCCTGCAACAATTATATTTGCTCCTGCCGAAATTACCTTTGCAATATTTTGTGGTCCTATTCCCCCATCAACCTGTATTTCCGCTTTTCCTTCTGATAATGAACTTATCTTTGGAAGCATTGCTTCTATAAATTCCTGCCCACCGAATCCAGGATTTACTGTCATTACAAGAATCATGTCAACATCATTCTTGATATGCTCAATTGAACTTATGTGTGTAGCTGGATTCAGCGATACTCCCACTTTGATACCAAGCCCTTTTATTTGCTGCACTAGCCTGTGAGCATGTTTAGCAGCTTCAATATGAAAAGTTATAACATCAGCCCCTGCTTTTGCAAAAGCTTCTATGTATCTTTCCGGATTTTCAATCATGAGATGCACATCCAACGGAAGCTTGGTTATTTTTTTGATTGATGAAACAACCGGTATCCCTATTGATATGTTAGGAACAAAATGACCATCCATAACATCAATATGAAGCATGTCAGCTCCTGCATCCTCAACCTTTTTAATTTCATCACCAAGTACTGCAAAATTAGCTGATAAAATTGAAGGTGCAATTTTTATCTCTTTCATTGTTTTCTCCTTTTTATTCTTGTCGTGGTAACTGTTGTGGTTACCCTTCTGTATTGTATTCTAGGTCGCTCTAAAGCTACATCTCAAAAGCGGAACCTAGGGTTCCTCTTTTGGAATCTCTTCCTCTGCCCCCAAATTCTTATCATAGCCCTTCTATGATTTTACTCCACTCATTCTCGCTGTCGGTTTCGCATCAGCATCCATGCTCCCGAAACCTGAAATTCGCATCTCGCGAATTTCTCAGCTTCACTCACTTCACTAATCAAGAAGCTCTAATGCAAAGAATTTAATCGGGGCTAAAACTTAAAATCTTCATAGCTCTCTAATGTAACTGTTTAGAAAAAACTCCAAAAAGTTTTTTCTTGTACCCGTGATAGCCCCCGCGGCAAGCGGCGACTTTTCCGCCGATTTTGGTCGCTCAAAAGCGGCAAACAAACTACAAAGACGCTAATAAGCAACTCTTTAATTTTCTTTCTACAAATCTATAATTGATATATATCTAAAATTTCTTGAGAATATCGCGTTCCTTCTTCATATATATAAAGCGGTTTTTCAACTTTTAAATGTTTTCCTCCGCCTCTTAATGCCTCGATAAGAATCATCTTCGGAGCAGTTTCTGTTTTTGAATGAACAAACCGCAGCCTTTTCGGCTCCATAGAATTCTGTCTTAGAAGACAAATTATATCAACAAGCCTGTCAGGTCTGTGAACCATAAACATCTTGCCTCCAGGTTTTAATAGCTTTTTTGAAGCTATCATTACATCTTCAAGTGTGCAAAGAATTTCATGTCTTGATATAGCTTTTGTATCATCAGGATTTTCCATTCCACAATCTTTGGTACGGTAAGGTGGATTTGTTACAACTGCATCCATTGATGACAATCCAAGAATTTCAGGTGCATTTTTTAAGTCAGCATTAATTATTTTCACTCTATCACCAATCTGGTTCATTTCAACGCTTCTTTGTGCCATTTCGGCAATCTTTTCCTGAATTTCAATACCAATAATGCTTTCCGCTTCGGTTTTGCCAGCAAGAAGGATTGAAATAATTCCTGTCCCGCAGCCAAGGTCAGAAATTGTAGAACCTTTTTCTATTTTTGCAAAGGCTGAAAGAAGAACTGCATCCATGCCAAAACAGAACCCCTCTGGGTTCTGGATTATTTTTAATCCTTTAATTTGCAAGTCGTCTATACGTTCATTGGTTTTTAGATATTGATTCATTAATATTCCTTTAAATATTCTTTTAAAAGTAATCTATCATTAGAATAGAACAGTGTCAAACAATATTAAAGCAAATAGAAAAAGAGGGGTAACCCCTCTTTTCTATTTTATGCCACTCTTGCCTTCTGGAGTCCTTTGTATCCATGTGAATACTGCGCAAGATTGGCATCAACTTCATATGCCTCTGTTTCCGTAAGATCTGCAAAAATATCTTTTGCTAAGATTTTTTCAACATTAATGTTAATAAGCCCAATCTCTTCTGCCCTTTCGTATTTCTCCCTTTTCTCTGTCATGTAAGAACGAACAATTCTCTTAACGAGCAAATCATCCAAGTCCTCTTTCAAGTACATTTTACTTTTGATGAAGTACGCCAATCCTTTAAGAATCTTGGAGATTGTGCTTTTAATTTCTTCTCTGTCTCGAACCAGGTTTGGGTCTCCGTGAATCTTTCCCGGAATGCCTTTTTCTGTCTCCCCAAAGCAGAATACCTGCAATGTCAGAAAATCTTCATATTCTTGCTTTTTCAGAATTAAGCGATCTTCTAAAATCTCAATTCCCTTAGTCAAGGAAGCAAAAATTTGTTCGGAATTTTCTCCCAGAGCTTTAAGCAGAGATTTTACTTCGCTGATATCGACTCCATTTCGTGAAGCATCATCAATATCATCGATTGCGTTGCCGAACTTGTCAGCAATTTTTACGAATAAAACTTCAATTCTTGCGGGAATGCGGCTTTCACTTGAAAGCTGTTCTTCTACCTCTAAGTTTTTATCAGGATTGAAAAACAGTATTTGTTCTATTTCGGAATGGCAAAGCATTCCGTCTAGAACTAGAAGCGATATAGCCTCTTCTTCAATAAAGCCATATTTCCACAAACCTTGCTGCCCATGTCTCCATTTATACCCTATAAGCGCGTCAATCTCGGTTTCAGCTACATGCGCAAAAGCAAAATGTCCGAGATCATGTGCAAGAGCATTTGCCGCAACGAGACTTAAATCAATATATTTTCCCTTTTTTATAGCTCTCTTGGCAAGTCTCATAGCTCGCAGGCAGACCCTCAGGGTGTGTATTCCTCGAGAATTAAATTCTTTGCCTCCCCTGTATATTTGCATCTTCCAGAACAAGTTGCGAAATCCAGGCAATAAAAGTATAGTTTTAATGTCTTTGGCATATTTGCCCGTTTCCACCTGTCTGAGCATGGGTCTCATTTCTTTTACTAGTTTTTTAATAACTTCTGATTCAAGTTCGTTGTTGACATCTTTCATTAAGCTAATAAAAATATCAACTATAGATTTTTCTTCCATTGGTACATCCTTCTTCAACATACATCTCTCCTTAATAACGTCTTTTTTAATAGATATCCGAATAGGCACACAAAAAGGCCGGACATAAGTTCACGAGATCGAAATCGAACTAGTCGTCCGGCCAAAAAAGTATTTTCAGCGTGTGCATTATTCAAATATAAGCATTCATGTTATTATTATAGCAATATTTACCCTCAAAATCCAGAATTTTCATCTAAAATTAATAATTTTCTAACAATAGCTTCCTGTATCGTGGAATTTCTTCCATTTATTAGTATGCACTCTTCCTTAATCATCCTTTTTATGGTATCATTTAAATCGAAATATTTAAACTTTCGAACTAAAGAGGAGCATCTATGAAAAAAGTAAAATTTTTATTCTATACTATTACAATATTCATAATGGTTTTGTTACTATCCTTCTCAACAAAAATCGCAATATATTCTGATAATATTTTATCCAGTCCATCAGGAAAACTATCCCTTAATTATCGCACCCAACCATCAACCGTTACAAGCACAGTATATAATAGCATTTCCTTTGGCAATCCAAGCGAATATTCTTCACTTGCAGGTGTAGTATGCTTTAGAGGAAATAACTTCCGAAATTCTGCAGCATATGGAACCGCACAAATAAAAAAAGAAAAGCTTGAAACAATCTGGAGCTACAAGATTGGAAGTCTTGACAGCTGGACAGGTGTTGGTTGGAATGGACAGCCAGCAATCGTAAAATGGGATGACTCAGTAAAAAAAATTATGAATATCCTCCCAGCAAAAAAGAAAAAATCAAACCTTAAAGAGGTAATCTATGGAGCCCTTGATGGAAAAGTTCATTTTCTCGACCTTGAAAAGGGTGACCAAACAAGACCTGCCATACAGCTTCCAGGTCCCATTAAAGGAAGTGTATCTGTTGACCCTCGGGGATATCCTCTCCTTTATGTAGGGCAGGGAATACCGACCGTTCATAATAAACCTGTTCCAATTGGTTATAGAATATTTAATCTTATTGACCAAAAAATGCTTTGTTTTATTAATGGGAAAGACAGCTTTGCTCAAAGAAACTGGTACGCTTTTGATTCAACAAGTCTCCTTGATGCAAAAACCGATACTCTCGTAGAACCTGGAGAAAATGGAGTTGTTTATGTTGCCAAGTTAAATACCTCTTTTCGTCCTGAAAAAAAGCTTATTAAAATAAATCCTACTTTTCGAAAATATCGTTATTCTGGTCAAAAATCATCCAAAAGAGGAATTGAGAATTCCGCCGCAATATATAAAAATTTTGCTTATTTTGCTGACAATGATGGGATATTTCAATGTCTTAATTTGAACACATTGAAACCAGTCTGGGCAAGAAACGTAACCGATGATACAGATTGCACAACCGTTTTGGATGAAGAAGGGGATAAAGTCTTTCTTTATACCGGCTGTGAAGTAGACCATCAGGGCAAGAACGGAAAAGCTTACATCAGAAAAATCAATGCTCTAACTGGTAATCTTGTATGGCAATCATCTTTTGATTGTTTCTATAACTCAAACGTCAATGGCGGTGTTTTTGGAACTCCTGTGATTGGTAAAAATAGCATTGATGGAATGATAATCTTCAGCATAGCCAGATGCAACGGTCCTTCGGGAGGAAAACTAACCGCTTTTAATAAAACCAACGGCAAAAAAATCTGGGAGTTAAATTTAAAAAATTATTCCTGGAGTTCTCCTGTTGATATTTATACTCCTGAGGGAAAAGCATACATGATATACTGCGATTCAGCAGGAATGATGTATCTTATTAATCCAAAAACGGGAAAAATATTAGACAGGGTTTCTCTTGGAGCAAATGTTGAAGGTTCTCCTGCCGTTTACGACAACATTGCCGTTGTCGGTACGCGTGGTCAAAAAATTTGGGGCATAAAAATTAAATAATAGTGTAAAGTTGACAGCTAAGACTGTTGACAGTATAAAGTGTAAAGTATAAAGTTTAAATTACAATGAGCCAAGAACCTCAAAACCTCCTTGTCCCCCTTGAGAAAGGGGGAATGTTACGAAGTAACATGGAATTACTTATGAAAGGAAGGATAGTTAAAATGAGTCCGATAGATACAAAAAAACTAAAAACAATCTCAACAAAAATACGTATGGGAATTTTAGATGCTGTTTTTTATGCTCAATCAGGACATCCTGGCGGCTCTTTATCTTGTGCGGATATCCTTACAGCACTTTACTTTCATTCTATGAATATTGACCCTCAAAATCCTTCGTGGATAGACAGAGACAGATTCGTTCTCTCAAAAGGTCATTGCTCCCCCGCACTTTATTCAACCCTTGCTGAAAAAGGATTCTTCCCCAAAGAAGAGCTTAAGAAATTCAGACATTTTGATAGTTTTCTACAAGGACATCCTGATATGAAAAAGGTTCCTGGCGTAGATATGTCTACCGGGTCACTTGGTCAAGGTTTTTCAGCATCAGTTGGTATGGCTCTCGCTGGCAAACTAGATAAGAAAGATTACAGGGTATATGCTCTACTCGGTGACGGAGAAATTGAAGAAGGTCAAATCTGGGAAGCTGCCATGTCAGCAGCACATTATAAACTTGACAATCTTACAGCTTTCCTCGACCATAACGGGCTCCAAATTGATGGTCCAATTACAAAAGTCATGTCCCCTGAACCTATAGATGAAAAGTTCAGAGCTTTTGGCTGGAATATAATAAACGTTGATGGGCATAATTTTGAACAAATTCTTTCTGCAATTGAAGAAGCCAAGAAATTAAAAGGGAAACCATCAATAATAATTTGCAAAACCATCAAAGGAAAATGCGTGTCCTTTATGGAATGTGTTGCAGGATGGCATGGAAAAGCTCCAAACGAAGAACAATATAAGCAAGCTATATCTGAACTTGAAGCCCAATTGAAAGAATTGGAGGTACAATAATCATGGCAGAAAAAATTGCAACTAGAGAAGCTTATGGAAATACACTTGCCGAAATCGGAGAAAAATATCCTGATATCGTTGTTCTTGATGCAGATTTAAGTAAAAGCACCTTCACATATAAATTCGGAGAAAAATATCCCGAAAGGTTTTTCAATATGGGAATAGCTGAAGCTAATCTTACATCTGTTTCTGCAGGTCTTGCTGCTTGCGGTAAAATCCCCTTCATTAGTACCTTCGCAATCTTTGCCACAGGAAGAGCCTTTGATCAGGTTAGAAATTCAATTGCGTATCCAAATTTAAATGTCAAGATAGCAGCTACTCATGCAGGAATATCAGTTGGAGAAGATGGTGCTTCTCACCAATCAGTTGAAGATATTGCCCTTATGCGTTCAATTCCAGGAATGACCGTAATATCTCCTGCAGATGGAATCGAAACAAACCTTGCAGTTAAAGCGATTGTTCAATATAAAGGTCCTGTTTATTTAAGACTTGGAAGACTTGCTCTTCCTGCAGTCTATAACAATTTCGCAGACTGCACCTTCGAAATTGGAAAAGCAATAACTCTGGAAGAAGGCACTGACGCAACTATAATTGCTACAGGCTTAATGGTCCAGGAAGCCCTTTCCGCACACAAAATTCTTCAAAACGAAGGCATAAATGTACGAATAATTAATATGCATACTATAAAACCTATTGATGAGGAAGCAGTAATAAATGCGGCATATCAAACAGGAAGAATTGTTACAGCAGAAGAACATTCGGTCATAGGAGGTCTTGGCGAAGCAGTAGCAGGAGTTACTGCAAGAAGCTGTCCGGTCCCTATAGCAATGGTAGGAGTAAAAGACGTATTTGGTCGTTCAGGCAAACCTGCCGAACTGCTTAAATATTATGGTTTAACAGCAGATGATATCGTTTTAGCGGTAAAATCATTATTTTAATAAGGAGTGATACTATGATTCTTGTTGGAAATTGTATAGTTGCACAATCAGGCGGTCCTACCTCAGTAATTAACTCCAGTCTTTGCGGTGTGATTCAGGAAGCTCTCAAGCACAAGGAAATTACAGGTATATATGGTGCAAGAAATGGCATTCTGGGAATAATCAATGATAATCTCGTTGACCTTGGAAAAGAAGACCCTATTGAAGTTGAATTTTTAAAAAATACACCTTCGTCAATCCTCGGTTCTTGTAGATATAAGCTGAAAGCTCCTGGAGAAGGTGAAGATTACAATAAAATATTAGCCACATTTAAAAAATATAATATAAGATATTTCTTTTACATCGGCGGAAACGATTCAATGGACACTGCAGATAAACTCAATAAGTTTATAAATGATTCTGGACATGAAATAAAAATTATCGGTATACCCAAAACAATTGACAATGATTTAGTTGAAACAGACCATTGCCCGGGATTCGGTAGTGCAGCAAAATTTATTGCAACTAGTCTTTCAGAAATATATAAGGATGCAACCGTTTATCCTTCGGATCAAATAACTATTATTGAAATAATGGGTAGAAATGCAGGTTGGCTTACAGCTGCAAGTGCAATCCCAACCCTAACCGGCGAAGGACCAGACCTTGTTTACGTTCCTGAGGTTCCTTTTCATTATGACCACTTCAAGGAAGAAGTTTCACGCATTCAAAGTAAAAAAGGTGACGTCGTAATCTGTGCTTCTGAAGGAATAAAAGATGTAAATGGTATTTACGTTGCACAAAATGAAACCTTGCAATGTCATGATTCCTTTGGTCATGCACAGCTTGGTGGAGTAGCTGGAGCTCTTAAATCAATGGTAGCAAATCTTGGCAAAAAAATCAGGGTTATAGAATTCAGTCTTCTTCAAAGATGCTCTGCACATATTGCTTCAGCAACTGATGTTGAAGAAGCATATCAGGTTGGCGTAAAAGCTATACAATCTGCAATTGAAGGCAAATCAGGATACATGGTAACCATTTTACGTGAAAAGCAGGAACCATATGTTTCGAGCTATGGTCTTGCACCCCTATCAAACATAGCAAACCATGAGAAGAAAATCCCTAGAGAATGGATAAATGATGAAGGACACGGCGTCAAAAGAGAAGTCCTTGATTATATACTTCCTTTGATAAAAGGAAGAAGTGAATACAAAGAAGACTCATTGGGGTTACCGAGATGTTCTAAATTAAAGATGCTTTCGCTAAAATAAAACCCAGCTTCTCCAGACTATAAAAATAAGGCAGGGATAACACCCTGTCTTATTTTTTATTTGTTACTACTTTGTTTTTTCCACTGAGTTTGGCTGCATATAAAGCTTTATCGGCAGTATTAACCATTTCTCCTTCATTCTTAAAATCTATTTCCGGGATTCCCCACGAGAGTCCGACACTTATCGTTATTTTCTTGTAGGGATGAATATTCATTTCCTCTATCGCTTTTCGGAAACGCTCTGCAATTTCTTCTCCTTCCTCAAAAGATAGTTCAGAGAGGACTAGAATAAATTCCTCTCCACCATATCTTCCCAGGAGATCAGACGGTCTTATGTTTGCACTTAATGTATTGGCAACCTCCCGTAAATATTTGTCTCCAATAATGTGCCCATACTCATCATTAATCAATTTGAAATTATCAATATCGATCATCAGCACTGCGATGGCCTCTTTATCCATAGCCTTTCGTTGCCATAACCTTTTCCCAAGAATTTCTATTCTGCGCCTGTTGAGGATTTGTGTCAGTGGATCAATCCCGCTTAACTTTTCCAAGCACTCAACCTTTTCCTCTAATACGAGTTTTTTGATTGTAAGCTTTCCGATTTTTGCAAGTGCTCTAATATAAGCCCATGCTACTATTACAATACCTATTAGCAAAGGAATAATAATATATAGAGAAAATTGCACTTCTTTCATTTTGAACATCCCCTTTCGATTTTTATCCATTGTTTCAACATCTAGCCGCTTTATATAAAAAGAGCGGTAACAAATTTTCTTCCATATTCATACAACCGTCCCTGTCGAATACGACCATGACTAATAATAACTTTGTATTGACACAATAAGTATATTCTTTTTATTTAAAAAGTATATATAATTTTTTACATTATTTATAAATTTTTACAATTAAATTTTTAAGCAACTATTTTCAAATTATTTTATATAGTTTCACTTTGCAAAATAATGTTTTCCAATAACAGTAACAAGAGGTCTGGACCATATCCAACTACTTGTCGCGGTAGCTGGGTTGAAATAATATATGCATCCTGACGAAGGATCCCACCCATTGAGTGCATCTCTTGCCGCATTATACGAACTATTGTCTGGTTCAAGATTAATCTGCCCATCTGATACAGCTGTAAAAGCTCCGGGCTGATATATTACTCCTGGAATAGTTTTTGGAAATCTTGAGCTTTCGATTCTATTAAGGACAACCGCTGCAACCGCTACCTTCCCAGCATAAGGTTCACCCCTTGCTTCTCCATGAACCAAATGTGCCAACAGCCTCGTATTGGTTGAAGCTGAATTATTTGAAGATGTATATTCTTTCCCATAAAAAATTCCTAATGCTTTAAGGGTTTCAACGCCTGCAACCCCATCAATTCTAAGCCCATTTTTCGCTTGAAAATACTTAACAGCCGAATAGGTCTTATATCCATATATCCCATCAACATACCCCTTGTAATACCCCCAATTTTTAAGTTTTGTCTGGATATTTATAACCTCATTACTTCTCGCACCATAATATGATAGCGTAGTAATAGGTGTTGGGCATTCATATATTCCCCAAGCAATTATAAAAGTTGCAATCGTTATTAAAATAGCTGCCTTTACTTTATTCACAATAAATACCTCTTTTCGATTTATTTTGATACTTATATTTTTTTACATTAACAGTTAAAATATTCTTTTATATTATAGTTCTGGTAGAATTCTCTCTTCCTTTTTACACCAATAGTAAAAACCAAAAATATAATAGATAAAGAAATGTTTTTTGAGGTAAATATGGATAAAATGTTTAGCGATTTAGCTTTGTTACCTAACAAAATTGAAAAGAAAAAGAAGCACTTTATTAAGCTTCTCAGTGAGTTAGAGTGCTGTATTGATTTTTATACAAACAAAATGTTTAGAACCGACTGCTGTTTATTAAAAAAGAACTTGGAAATTGCTGATATTATACGTTCTTGTAAAAATAAAAGGTAAATATTTTGTATATACTATAAATTACCATTTTGTTTTGCCGATATAATATATAGGAAGATATATCAGTTCCAAGGAAGGAGGGATTTTTATGATAGCACCAATAAAAAGCAACGCATTTCTTCTTATAGATATCGGGAAAGAAAAGATTAATGGTTCGGAAAAATCAGCTAGCAACAGTCCTGACGCTAATTATATAGATAAGACTTCAACCGTAAAAAGCTTCCACTTTGTTTCTTACCAAAAACGTTCACAAGATTTTTATGAACCATTAATTCGCTTTGTGGACAATCTGGTAACTCAGCAAAGTGAAATAAGTAAAAAGATTGCGGATAATAACAGTCAGAACGAAATAGATAAGCTTGAGAAAACAGATTTTGAAACTGGTACCAATGTTGCTGAAAAATCAGCTGAGAAGATTGTAGATTTTGCAAAAAGACTAAGCGGGGAAGATAAATCAAAAGTAGGGCAGTTAAAAAACGCAGTTAAACAGGGCTTTATTCAAGCAGAAAAAAATATTGGCCGTCTTCCAGAAGCAGCACAAAAAACTCTAGAAAATGTACTTAATAAAATTGACGCATGGTATAACAATAAATAAAAGAAAACCCTTATGAGGGTTTTCTTTTATTTATTAATATTTTTTAGTTTAAAGATATTATTCCATATTTATTAAAAGGGAACCACTTTACATCCTTTGAAAACTGCTCCGAAACAAATCTCAGTGGAACCATTATTCTTCCTTTTATATTTTGAGCAGCCGCATCAATTTTTATCACCTTTTTGTTAACTTTGGCTGTTTTTTCGTTTTCTTTCAACACAATTGTTTTCCCTTTATTGATTAACGTAACCGTTCCGGTTTTTGGAATGTATGAAATACCAATATTAAGACAATCCGCTACGACTCTTATTGGAACCATTGTACTTCCATTCCTGACGACCGGTTCTATTTTCCCATATTTGGAAAAATCAACCTTCTTGCCATCAACAAAAAATTTTATTCCCTTTTCACCAATTTTTTCATAATCTTTTGCTAATTCTTCATATAATTTTTTTCCGTTGGGAAATTTTCCAATTGAGCTTTCAAGTTCTTTTATTGCTTTTTCTTCTTGCCCCATATCCATTTTCATAGAAGCAAGCATTTGTGCAAGATCAGGATTGCTTAGTTGTGCCTTCATAAACTTTTCTAAATATGCTGCCCCTTTTTCTGTTTCACCCATAAGCTTATAACATTGTGCTTTAATCATTGCTGCATTATAATTGCCTGGTTCAAGTGTAAGAATCTTTTCAGCCACGGTAATTGCTAAAGAGTACTTTGCTCCAAATTGATATGCAACAGCCAGTTTAATTAAAAGTTTGGTATTGTTTGGTGCCTTTTCTAGCTGAGCTTTAATCTCCTCTATTACACCCGGAAGCTGTTTCTCCACCATAGCTTTTATTATTTTTGAATTCTTTCCATTAAGCCATTCCGTGGAACCCAATGTTTTTTCAATTTCTACAATATCCATGTTTTTTATTTGTTTTTCTAAATCTTTTACCAGACCCTCTGAATTTCCGATTAAGCTTTTATATCCCTTTTCTATTTCTGTTTGATTTATGGTCTTTTGAACCTTATCCAGAAAAGATTCTTGAGCAAAAGCACTTGTACTTATTACACCAGAAATCAAAACCGCCACAAGAAACCCGATTTTATATTTCATAAACATCAACTCCAATAAAACATTAGAATAATATGGTTACAAAATAATTATATACCATATTATCGAATTACGGAATATGGCAGTTAAATATATTATATCAGCATATTTCTACTATTTAGTGTATTATCATACTCTCATCTCGCGAAAAAGGTTTGTCAAATTCATAATGCCCTTTAAATTCTTTTTGAACCTTTCCTTCAATTAGAAACTGTACTTTTTCAATTTCTTTTATTTCTGTAAGAGAGTTTACAATAGCATATATCGTCATTGTTTCTCCGGCAGAACCTCCATTGTGATTGTCTTTAAATTCTTTTGAAAAATTTACCGTTACCACGTTTCCCTCTTTGGTTACCGATAAAAGTTTTGTCCCTGATGGAATGACTGAAAACAGCTTTTTTTCGGTTGGTCCCTTCATTAATTCAGCTATAATTACTCTTGGCGCATCCTTCAAAACCTCTCTCAAACTTACTTTTCTTTTCTCTTTTCTCAGCATGGCATTTTCCGAATCCCCAAAATACAACTGGACATCAACCAGTTGGTCTTCAACCTCTTTAATCCCAGTATCATTTTTTACATTCGAATTTGACAATACTGGCTGATCTTTTTTTATTTGCTCATTAGTAATTCCTGCCAGGCTCGAACAACCTGATGCCAAAATGATAAGTACACTCGTTAATAATACTTTTATTTTCAACCTACCCACTCCTTGTACATATTCTCATAATATGTCTATGCGGACAGGCAAAATAGTATTCTTAAAGTCTGAATTACTTATTATTAATACGCTCAAAAATACCCAAAAAATAATACTTTGTTACTGACAGTATCTCTCTTAAATTTGAAGAAATTAAGTATGGTATAGAATCTGGCATTTTTGCCTTAGCAAAAGTTGAATTTATTTTTAAATCAGAAGAAACCATTGAACATCTATATATATGAAAATAATTAGTCACGATGATGCTCTTTCTAAATCCGTTTTTTTGCATGATGTTTTTTGCAAATTTTAGATTTTCAACAGTATTTGTTGCCTTATTCTCTTCAATGATATCTTTTGCTTTAACGCCTAATCTAATTAATTGTTTTTTTATTGCCTCTGCTTCTGTAACATTCTCTCCTTCCCCTTGTGCTCCTGTTGCAATGATTTTTTTTGCATAACCATCTCTGTATAGTTCAAAGGATTTGTATATCCGTTCATAAAGTGCTGGACTAGGAACATCTCTCCAAACAGCACACCCCATAACAATTATTACATCCGCTTTTTGTGTCTTGGAATTAAGCCCTTTGTAGAAAATATTTATCTCAATTACAGCAAATAAACATATCCCTAAAATAACAAGCATCATAATAAAAATTTCTTTTTTGCTCTTTGATAAAAACTTTTTTATTCTCATTTTTAATACCCACCATCAGTTTCAATAGAAGAAAGAATTTGTACAGTCTTGCTGGTTCCTAGCCTGTTGCAGCCCTCACGGATAAACTCTTTAGCTTGCTCCAGACTTTTAATTCCCCCCGATGCTTTAATCTTTACGCTGTTATCTAAAACAGACTTGAAAAGCTTAATATCTTCTATTACAGCCCCCCCATTTGCAAATCCGGTCGATGTTTTTACATAATCAGCTCCTGCTTCTTCACAAAATTTACAAACTTTAATTTTTTCTTTTTCATCAAGTAGCGCTGTTTCCATTATTACTTTCAGGATAACGTTTGATTTATGTGCCGTTTCAGCCAACAACCGTATTTCTTTCATTATATACTCATCGTCTTGTTCCTTTAGCCTTGCAATATTTATAACCATATCAATTTCATTAGCACCATTCTTTATTGCTTCTTCTGCTTCCGTAATCTTTGTATTGATTGTTGTCCCACCATGGGGAAATCCAATTACTGTACACACCAAAACCTTTGACCCTTTGAGCTGATCGGCTGTAAGTTTTACATAGGAAGGTTTTACACAAACAGATGCAATCCCATATTCTACTGCCATTTTGCACGCTTCAATCACTTTATTGCTTCCATCAGTAGGATTAAGCACTGCATGGGCAATTTTTTCCGCAACAGCTTTTATACTAATTGTATCTTCCATTTTTCCCTCCTGTATCATTTTTACTAGAGTATATCTATAATCAAGATTGTAATCAATAAAAACCTCATTATCCATTGCCTAAAAATGCTTTGCATTTTCTTAACGGCTCTACTTTGTATGGATTTTCTTCGTCAGCCCTTCTTCAGAAGGGGGTAACAGGATTAAGGAACGGAATCCGCCATGCAGGAGGAATGCCCCCCTATGGATGACCAAGGGCTCGAATCCTTCCTATAAGAAAAAGACACTTTCGTGTCTTTTCTGGTGGAGAAGAAGGGATTCGAACCCTTGCATCGTTTCCTGTTAATTTCTATCATATTATTACATTAATTTCATAAACAAGTTCTTTGAATCTTCCCAACTCATTTACATTTATACAACCTAAAACCAACCACCTTCCTTTTTTTATAAGACTTACCTGTCCCCAGAAACCGCAACCTGCGTATGCCATTCCATGTAGTACACCTTTGAAGTCTCCGTGAATGGTTTCATCGGCTGCAATTTCAAATTTTACTTCTATCTGTTCTTTTTCGTCATCAACAAAATTTTTCTCATTTTCTTTCGCATCCTCAAACCTTTGCGCAAATTCAAGGAATATGCCCTTTAAAAGTAATGCCCTTCTCATCTTTCTCGCTTCCTTTAACTCCATAATTAACGTCCTCCTTTTATTTTATTTCCCTTGTTTGCTAAAAACACAACAAGATATTCCCTGACCTCAAAAGACCAAAACAGACCTATCCCTCAACTGTGGAATTCTTTATTATTAAACTCAGATAATCCTTTATATTATACAACAAATAATATCCTTTGTAAAGAATTTAAAAACCCCAAAAGCTCTCTGTTCTTTGAGATTTTGCCTTGAAAGACCTTTATGCTGTTTGTATTCCTGGACATTCATATCAAAAGCAGCTTTGGTAATTTCATTAGTGAGAATAGCATAATCCAGATTTGAATCAGCTCCACGATTCTTCCATTCATCAGTCAAATCATTCCTTATTGCAATTCCACGGGAACGTTTTTCAATCCATTCCTTAGAATAACCCTTTTGTTCATAAAGTTGTTTCATTCTATCCATAGCAAGTTCGGGATTCTCTATTTCTTCAAGGCGTTGATTTCCTACTTCAGCTAGCCAAAGTTTAAAGGGTTCTGCTTTGGGTGATGGAATAGACTGTATTATTCTAAAAATTCCTTTTGCATTTGAACAATTCATTTTTTGCTTGCCACCACTGGTTTCTATCCAAATGGTGGTGACAAATTGTCCCCATCCTTCTTGCAGCATTTTATCTCTCTTTTTCATTTTTTTAATATAGTCTTTCACATTAACAGTATCCGTTAAAACCTGTACTATATCTTCTATAACAAAATACCATTGCTTATTATACCAGGTTCTTCTGATGTTTTTTTGTTGGAACAATACTATAGATGTATTTTCATTTTTTGACATGAAGCACCTCCACGTTTTTCTAATTACGATAATTCGGCACTATTTTTACTAATCCTTCTGTTCTTCTATTCTTTGTCCTTCGATTAAATCCTGTTCAGTTATTTCACTGACTAATAGCTTTGTTAAATCTTCGAATGCCTCTTTTTCAGATTTGTAATCCTTTAATACTTTCACAATACTGCAAACTTTTCCGTTGTGCTGGATGCTGTATCTTTTGTTTGGATCTTTGCGAATTATATCCATAAGAATCCCCTTCCCCTTATTACTTTATTTCTTTAAATTTTGCGGATCCACTTTTCACCAAGTCATTTGCCATCAATTGCCTTAAATATTCTGTTAAATTACTTCCGAATAGCTTTTTTGCCCTGGCATCACATGCAGATTTAAGCTCCGGTGTTGTTCTCATAGGTGGAGTATATTTGCTGCCTGCCCCGCAATCATAAGTTTTCAAAGCTTGTGGGTTTTGTATATCGTTTATTGCCAAATGCCTGATATATTCTGTTAAACGCAGACCGCCCAAACTGGCAGCACGTTTTTTTGCTGCTTGCTCGAAATCTTTACCAACCCATATTGGTGGCAGGTTTTCAACCTTATTCATAAGTAATAGCCCCCTGTTAGTTGTATCTGCTTTTATTATAACATTTTACCGAAGAGGTATTAACTTTATGTCCAAAACAAAAACATGCCTTAAAAACGATTTTAGAGGCTCGGCTTAAGTCCAGATGTTGCTTTTTTGACATTATTTAAGTTAAGAACCTTACAGTATGTCCTACAGTCTATTATTATTAATACCTTAATACGTTATCATTGCACGATTTCAAGTGCCTTTTTATTTTTTTATTTGAGCTTTGTTTTTGAAGTGTTTATATTTCTTTTGTCATACCTATCCACCTGAGAAATCTTGGTTTCGGTATTGTATGTTTTCCGTCCACCATTTCTGAGGGAAACTTCTTGCTGTTGAACAGCCGATATACTTGATTGATTTGTCTTGGCTCAAGTCCAAGACCGATTGCTACTTCTTTGGGACCTAACATCATTGGCAAGCTCTTCAGTCTTTCAATATCTTCAGGAGTTAATAATTTCAGTAAGCTTTAAAAATCTGTAATGTCATTAGTTTTTAATTCAGCAGGCTTTTTATAGCAATCAGGAGTTATGTTGTTCAAATCACATTGTAATTCAAAGATTCTTTCTTGGATAAAGTTATTTACTGCGTCTTTGAAAGCAGATGTCTTTTGCCTCATTATGGCTCTCCCCTCTTTTATTTATGTCTTTTCGTAGTACTATAGTTTGAGTTTCTTCATTGGAAATTGATTTGAAATATGATATTTTTAAGTTTTTACACATCAAAAAAAAGACACTTTCGTGTCTTTTCTGGCGGAGAAGAAGGGATTCCCAAACACTTCGCTCCTCTCGTGTTTGCCTACGTCGCTTCCCGCTTTTCGCGGGTCCCTGCTCCTCACTTTTTCCTAAAAATGCTTTGCATTTTCTTAACGGCAAAAGCCCTCTCGGGTTCGAATCCTTCCTATAAGAAAAAAGACACTTTCGTGTCTTTTCTGGCGGAGAAGAAGGGATTCCCAAACACTTCACTCCTCTCGTGTTTGCCTACGTCGCTTCCCGCTTTTCGCGGGTCCCTGCTCCTCACTTTTTCCTAAAAATGCTTTGCATTTTCTTAACGGCAAAAGCCCTCTCGGGTTCGAATCCTTCCTATA
>Ga0074198_1001109_pt1 | contig 20125 bp, 27 predicted proteins | sample EPASupsiteSAE323_FD_64527 | JGI IMG/M metagenome (GOLD analysis project Ga0074198, IMG submission 64527) | Bioremediated contaminated groundwater from EPA Superfund site, New Mexico - Sample SAE3-23 | ecosystem: Environmental > Aquatic > Deep subsurface > Groundwater > Contaminated ...
CGCGCCTGTCTGTGCGGTGGCAAGGCGTCGCCGCTAACGACGGGGTGATCTTCACCCTCCAGAAGCGACAGGGCGGGACGGCAACCGCCGCGTGGGCGACAGTCGGAGCCGCGCAGACCGTAACGAGCGCGAGTGAGACCAACACGGTCTACGACGTGGCCGACGAGACCATGGCGGCTGGCTACGAATACCGCGTGATGGTGGAGTCTCAGGTTGGCACAACCGGAAGCCGACTCTGGGAGATCGGAGTCGAAACCTCGAAGCGAGCCTACTAGGCAAAGGAGTCTGAATCATGCCTCAAATCGAGCAGAAAGCCTCACTCAGAAACATCGCCGACGGCCTCATTGGGCTGGCGGCAAGCCGGAGCGGATCGGCGCTTGGCGTTGTTGTCAGCGCCATCTGGTCTCTTCCGGCCCCAGCCCCGTGGGTTGAAGCCGCAAAGGTTGGCGGAATCGTGGCCATCGGAGCCGTCTACCTCAGCTTCAAGGCATACCTCGACAAGGGCCTTGCCACGAAACCCGGATACGATCCTGCCACCGGCAAGATGGATACGGAGGGCGTCAAATGAAACGGATACTGTCCACTCTCGCGATTCTTCTCTTCCTCCCCGGATGCGCTTGGCTCGGGATGGTTGAACCCACCCCGGCTGGCGGCATCCTCACCACAACTAAGGAAAATGAGGTCTACGTTGGGCCGAAGGGATCCGCATGGACCTACACACTCCGCTACGTCCTCGACGACGATGAACCGACCACCAACGGCGCTTGGAACTCCATCAACTCTCCAGACGCCCGCGTTCGGATCGTCATCCCCAAAACCACCAAACCCGAGTGATGTTCCCTTGGGCTAGAGGGACACCCCCGGAAAGGCACGGACCATGAATCAGATCGGTGAGAACATCCCACTCGCGAAATCAAGGATAAGGAGCATGAAGACATTACTCCAAGACAACTGGAGATGGGCCGTAGGCGTCGTCTTCGCCGCTGGCCTGTTGTGGTCTACTCTCAACGGGAGACTGGCCAACGTAGAGCTCTCCGCAGCCGAAACAAAAGCGGCGGTCTCCAAAGCGGTGGAAGTGTCTTTCGAGCGGGATGAAAAGCTCCGCGAAAAAGACGAGCAGCTTCGGCTGGAGTATGCGGGTCTGGTTACGCGCTACGAGGCCAGCGTTGCCAGAATGACCGCCAAGATCGAGGGCCTCCAAGAGCAAGTAGCAAGGCTGGTCAACGCACAGACGACCAACTCATACCCCAAGGGCGGGCAGTAACCCTGCCCATCCTTCCACCCTGAACCACGAACCAAAAGGAGCCAACTCTCATGGCAGCTGGATTCACGCAATACCCCGCCACGCAACGCCTCTCCGGGCAGTTGCAATTCGTTGTGCATGAACTCGCCAAGCGCGACCCCATTGTCCTCGACATCGTGCGAACCACCGCTGGGGTTCTTGTCGCGAACAAGGGCATCGGGACAGCGACACCGACCGGAAACCCATTCACCGCCTCCACATCAGGAGGCGAAACCGTCTACTGGGAGAAGATGGCCGTGTTCCTCGTCATCGGATCGACCGACGAGGAATTGGCGGTCCTCTACAACACCGGAACCCGCGCCGCGCCCGTTTGGACCCCTACCGATACGTCGATCACGGAAGCCGACATCCTTGCCCTGATCGGCAACCTCGTTCACTCCCACACGTCCAGCGCCGTCGGGACGTTCACGGCGACCGCCGTTGCGGCTGACCCGACGACTGCCGTTCACGATGCCGCTGCCGCAACGAACGGGACTCCTCTCTACGTTGGCATCCAGCGCGGTCAGACGGTCCCCGGCGTGTTCACTTCCGAGAATGCCAACTCCGCCACGGCGAACGTCGAAACGGCTGCGGCAGTTCCCTTCCCCGTCGTGTTCAACGCCGTCGAGGAAGCCACCCTCACCATCACAACGGACGCCTCGGCTCTGACAAACGGCTCTCAGGTCTACGTCGAGCCGGTATCCATGCCGAACCGCTGGGGCGCTCAGCTCGGAAAACTGCGGGCGCAAAGTGGCGCTCGGGTAAACGGGACTTTCGCCACATCCGCGCCCGTCGACACTCTGGAGATCGAACACTTTCAGGAAGACACGGCCCAGATCGGGGTTCCGCTGAACACGGTGTTGCTGCTCGCCGGTGGAACGATTCCGAATGCGGCGGCAAACGGTGGAGTCCTTGCTGCTGACACCGATCCCATCGCCACCATTACCTCCGACACCCATCGGCTTGCATGGGCGGCGGGCTCTGTCGTATCTGTCGAATTCCAGATTCCCATCCCGGTCGACTTCGACGATACGAAAGACGCCGTTCTCATGGTGACTGCCGCCAAGGACGCCGACGCGAACGCGGTCGACATCGGAATCTCTTCCAGCTTCGACGACGCCGCTGCCGTCGCGGATTCCGTGGTGGATATTCCGGCTACAACGGCGGTCAATCTCATCACCATCGACGCAGGCGACATTCCCGCCAACCCAGGAATGCTGACCGTCGTTCTCACCCCCGGAGCCCACGCCGGGGATGCGGTCTACATCTACAGCATCAAACTCCAGTACAGCCGCACCCACAACCTCCTCCCCGTCTACTTCGACCACGACCACGCGACCAACACCAGCCGCCTCCAGTGCGTCAATCCGCTTGCCAAGGACATCTATGTCCCGCTGGCTTCGGGGCGGCTTCTGAAGATCACGCACAGCGCGACTGCCGCCGCCGACGGAGCCCTTCTCCGCTACGACCACGACGCCGCCGCAGCCGAGCTCATCTCGACTCTCGCCACCACGACCTGTGAGACCGGCAACCAGCTCGGATTCTGGAACTGGTACGGTATCTACCTCGCGCCGGTCTACGTCAACGAGGCGAATGAAAACTTCGTTTCGCCAACGCCGTCGGGTCTCGCAGATACGGCCATTCCGGTTTGGAGCCTTACCGGAAATCGCGAGTTCAAGGTTGCGTTCGAGGCTATCGCCGCCCAGCCGCGTGCTTACTTCGACGACAACGCTGCCGCAGCCGACGAACGCATCCTGGCCGTAATGGTCGGAACCGCGAACATCGACGTTGGAACCGAAACGACCGAGCGCCCCTTCTGGACGCCTCCGACCGGGGCCGTAGCCGTCACGCCGACGGTCAACAACTCTGCCGCCTTGATTCCGTAACCCACCATGGCATCGAACAAGAAACAGTTCGAGGCGCATTTCCCGTTCGGGGGGCTGGACGCATCTACCACGGTGCAAACCCAGCCCCCCTACACTACGCCTGACTGCCTGAACGTCCGACCGACCGACGTGTTCAATCATCGTCGACGCGGCGGGACACGTCCGGGCTTCGGGCCTGCGTTCTATGGGCAGGCGAATGGGTCAAACCCCGTTCGCCTGATCGCTTCCATTCCAACGTCCACCGTTACCGGTCCGAATATCTGGCCGGAGGACTTCATCGGAGGGTCATACCTGCCACTGTGGAATACACTGGTCGACATGGACCCGGTCATGGTGGCTCCGCAGATTGACGCGGAATTCAACATGGCCTATTCGAGCGTGGTCCGTCCAGAGGGGGCCTATCACGCGCCGCTGTCGAATCTCGACGTGACGGAGCGGCAAGAAGTTTCGATGTTCATCTGCCCGTACAAGGGGGCGTGGTACGGGCGGCACTACCTTTTCATGTGGCTCGACGACGCGAACCCTGGGGCTCCGATTGATCCAGCGCCACCGCCCCCAGGGGTTCAGAATCCAACGCCGCGAGGGATTTCGGCCTATGTGGAGATGCCGAATCCGGCTCCGGGGTCAAGCGCCACGTCGTTTGCAGGGCAGGTCGAGACCTACGAAGGGGGCGGGGTGGGGAACCTATACACCTTCTCTGGCGACCTCGGCTACGTTCAGGCGGGATGGTTCCGTCTTGGCGTGAGCGGCAACAACGTCTACGCCTACTGGCATGGCGAGACTGGAGCCGGGGAATTCGTCAATTCGGCGCACGGCCTCACGCTGCCGTGGGCGAACGGAACAACCTTTGCCTTCGCCTTCTATCCCCGCACGGCGAATGGCCGGGTTCAGGCGAAGCACTTCAGGCACTTCTACTATCCGACTACGCCGGATACGAAGACAAACACGGTTCTCGTCGAGAGCGTGAACGGCAACGTCTACGTCGAGAACTGGCCTCGCGAATTTGGAGGCGGCGCGGTTCCTGCTGGCACACTGGAAGTATCCTCTTCATGTAACCTGAATAACGACCGGTTGCTTATGTCCGCGCCATACCTCCAAGACCTTTTCATCGCAGACTGGGACGAAACGAGAGTCGAGGGAGAGGACGGATCGGTTACGATTGCGAACCCAGAGCGCCTGAACGCCCCGGCTGGAAGCATCGCCGATTGGGCGGCGCTTGGCATCTCTGCGGCCAACGACGTTTGCGTTATCACGAATGCCACAGGCGGTATGCGCAACGGGACCTACGACATTCTCTATGTCTTCAGCGCCGCCGCCGCCCCTCCGAACGGCTATCTGCATTTGCACCCAACGCCCGGAGACGGTGTTGCCACCGGGACCGGATCGTTCAAGGTCGTCAGGTCTCCGAAGGTCTTGTCGCTGAACCCAGAGTCGACGGAGGCGGTGTGGACGCTCGGAACCAACATGGTTCCCCATCAGTTCCGTAGGTCTGCCGTACACCGTGACGTGGTATTCGAGGTAACTGCCATTGCCGGAACCGGAACCACTGGAGCCGCCGAACCGGCGTGGGATGTCGTTGTCGGCAATACCACCATCGACAACGCCGGGGCCAATCAAGTGACTTGGACCACCCGCAGCATCACGCTCCGCAAGTGGATGGCGAAGACCAACAAGGGCGCGGTTCCGGTCAGCTGCCCGATGATTTGCACCTTCAACGGTAGGATCACCGTGGCCGGGAGCAACGTCGAGGGGGCGAACCAGTTCTTCCAATCGAGGGCTGGTGACCCCTACGACTTCGACTACACCGTTGGGGACCCCGGCACGGCGATCTACTCCGGGGCCGCTGATGAATATCAGATTGGTTCTCCGATCACCGCCATTGCGCCAGCCGGGGCCGACTACCTGCTTATCGGTACCGACCGCGACATCTGGGTTCAAATGGGCGACCTTGCAAACGGCGGTCGGATTCTGAACCTGAGCAAGGTAAACGGGATTCAGGACAAGACGGCGTGGTGTTCCGGTTCTGGCGGCGAGGTCTACTTCCTGTCGAATGATGGCATCCGGGCCTACATCCCCGGCTCTACCATCACGGATTCGATCACTGTGACGCCGCTTCCAAAGGAACTCAGGAACATTGACCGGCGCTACTTCAACGTCCTCATGGCCTACGACATTCAGGCTGAGGGCTTGATGATTTACCTGTCGGCTCCAGAGCGCCGCCCGGTGGGTCACTTCTTCGTTCACATGCCGACGAAAAGCATCTGGCGTGTCGACATCGACGATACGGTTTACCCGACGGCGATCCTCAACCACATAACACAGGACGCCGCCGAGAGTTGCGTCATCCACGGATGCACGGATGGAAGGCTCCGCCGATTCCATGACCTCTACGAAGGCGACGATGAACTGAACGGCTCTACGCAAATCCTCGGGACCCTCGACGATTACGTGATTATCGGTCCGATGATGATGGCCCCAGGTGGAGAGGGCGAGGCGGTCATTGCGAGAGTGACGGCGGTTCTCGACAGCTCTTCCGGTCCGATCACGGCGACGCTTCGGACGGCCCCGACCGCCGAAGGGTGTCTCGACGCCAACCTGTTCGCCGGAACGCCTCCCCTTCCCGCTGGCTACCGGGTGTCGACCCTGAATTTCACGACAGCCGGTCTCAACAAGCCCATCGACGTTCGCCAGCGGGGGGCCTTCGCCGCTCTGATCCTCGCCTCGGGAGCGTCCAAGCGGGCGTGGGCAGTCGAGACGATCCAGATTGAGGCCGAGCGAGGGGGGGATCGCCGCTTATGAGCCCCCAGAAGCCATTCGCCCTTCGGTACCCGCTCAACTTCAATGAGGCACGCCAAGCCTTCTCCAGCTTAGACGCCGAGATCAACGGCGCAATCCAGACGCGGGAGGACATGGTTTATGCGGAGTTGCCACCGTGGCTTATTCCGACGAAACGCCCAACCACGACTTCGACAATCACAACTGAGGTTGACCTGGAGACAACGGTTATACCGGGGTGTCCGGTTCTGTACATTCAAGGGGATGTCCCCTACTACGGTCGGCTCAAGACGGTATCCTCCACCACTTGGACGATTCAGGGCCCCCCGATGACGGTTGGGACGATGTTCGCCGGGGATGGGATTCACGGGTTCTTCCTCGGCTACGCGAACTCAATTGTCCAGATGAACCTGCGGATACCGGGGCTCTATGGGGCTGGAGCGACCACTACGGCCCTTTTGACCTTCTCAGGGCAGTATTTGACCTGGAGCGGGTCCAGAGCCCGCCTTGTGGCGTTCAAGGCTCGCCATGCCACGAACGACGCGACAGTGAACCCGAAGGTGAACATCCTCGTCGACGGGGCGAGGGTTTCGACCAACGACGCCAACCTCGGAATCCAGCCCCTTGTCGCCAATTGGGTCTGGAACCCAGACGTGGCAATCCACGCCACGAACTATGTCGTGGAAACTGACGATGCGATTGAGGTTGAAGTCACGGCGGCGGGTGGCACTGGCGATGCCTCCGACCTTTCCGTGACCCTGTTCATCGCCTACGAAAAGCGGGCGGTGTCCGACATCTTGCAGCTGGTGAACCGATACCAGGACGAAGGATAACGACCATGGGCTACAAAAGCCAATACGCCAAGGCCAGACGGAAAGAAGATGAACAGTACCGGCAGTGGAAGGAAGACTACGCCGCGTCGAAGGAACGGTATCAGGAAGCCCTTGCCATGGGCAAGGACCTGAAGACCTCTGTCCTGAGTCAATATGACCAGTTGACCGACCAGGACAAGGTCGACTTCCAGCGGTCTCAGGAAGCCGCCTTGGCCGCGCAGAATCAGGCGCTCGCCTCCCGTGGTCTGTCGGGCTCCTCGATTGCCAACAACGCCTATGCCGGGAACGCTCGGGAGACGGCTTACGGGATGAACCGGCTCTCCGACCAGCGGCTTCAGGGAAGGCTTGGTTGGGAAACCGGGCTTACCGCCGACCAGATCAATTTAATGCAGGCTGGACCTACGGCCCCCTCGACGGCCATGTATCAGGCCACCGTGCAAAATCTTCAGGCGGCGATGAATTACAAGCTCGCCGAGGAGGCCCGAGCGGATAGAAATCGTGGCCAGAACATGAGCTGGTCGAACTGGCTTTCAAACTACATGGCTCCTGGGGCGGTCATGGGACGGGTTCAGGGGGCGACAGGAATGGTGGCCGGTAGCGCGATGGGTGGAAGCCTTACTCCTGGGCAGGGAGCGGCCATGGCAAGCAACATCGGGAACAACTCCTACATGACGCAACCCTCTCAGTCGTCCTACGGCGGCTATAACGCCACCCCGGCTTCCAGTTCCGGCTATGCGGCCCCGGTTCCGCAATACGGTTCGGCGACATCCGCCATGAATCAGGGACAGGGGGGTTCATCCATTTTCCAGGGCCAGCCCACCTACCAGACGAATCGGATTTAGGAGTTCGCCATGTCGCCTCTTTCCACCAGGGACCAAGATCGAATGCAGATGAACGATGACCGAATGCTCGGATTGATAGACCGTGGGTTCCAGCAACGCGCCGAGGACGTGTCAGCGGAGAGACGCGCCAGACTTGGCGCAGACCTCGGGCTCCGCAATCAGACGCTCATCAACGAGCAGCGGGAGGAGGAGCAAATCCGCGCCGAGAGGCGCGAGCTGGCGGAGATTCAGCGCCAGAAAGCCGAGTGGTCTTTCGGAGACAAGACGACCGACTTCTTAATCAAGGCTGGGGACTATCCTCGCATAAACGAGAAGATGGCCCAGGACTCGCAGTTCGCCAATGAGTTCTCGACGATTATGAAGGACGATTCTTTAGACTGGGGGCAGAAGACCCGTGCGATCTACGCGGCTGAGGCGGCGGCGAGCCAGAGGATTGCGGTTCGGCAGAAGGCGATTCCGTTCGTTGACACGCTGATGGGGAACCAGCATACGATAACGCTTCCGAGTGGGGAGCAAATCAACGTCATCCGAGACCCCGAGACGAGGAAACTGTATACGACACACCTGAAACGAGACGAGAGCGAAACGTCTCCGTGGGAATCGGAGCCGCAAGGACAGACCCAAGAGCAACCGCAACAGGAAGAGATGGCCGAGATGTATCCCGGAGGCCCCTTGATTCCGATGTCAACTCCGTATCCGGGAGCGCCTGTGCCGGTAGCACCTCAACAGCAAGCGCCAAACCTTCCAAGGTGGAAGCCTGGGGCTCAAATAAATATGGCCCTGAAAATCCAAGGAGAATCCAAGGCGTCTGGCGTGCCGATGACCCTGCCGGATGCTCAGATCATGGCCGAGGCAGAGCGATACAAGGAAGCGAGTATACCATTCCCTCCACAATTCGCCAAGATGTACGACGCGGCCTATGATCGCCAGCAGAGGGCGTGGGAGGCATCCATTGGGAAGATGGCTGGCGGCGGCAAGGAAGAAACACGCGACTACCCGGTCAGCTTTGAAGACGACTACACGGATGCCGAGATCAAGGAAGCGTTTGCCACGGTCAACAAACAGGCGACGGAATATGTCGACAAGGAGGGCAAGGTTGTTCCCATGCCACAGGAGGACTACTGGAAGGCTGTTCGGGACCGCCTGAATCAGAACCGCCGCGCCGTCGTAATCGGGAACAGGGAAAAGCAGCGGAAGGGCGAGGGGAACGTACCTTCCCAGCCCTTCCAAAACGAGCAGCCGGGATGGGTGTGGCCCTATGGCGGCGGCGGTCAATCCTCCACTGCGACCCCCGGCCCGACGCCGACGCCAGCGGGGGGAACTCCTGAGTCCGAATATGAAGCGGCGCGAGCGGCGTATGATGCCAATCCGACCCAAGAGAACTATCAGCGCCAGATGAAAGCCTACAAGACCCTGACGGGAGGGATGTGATGGCCGTTCTCCCCCCGCTTCCTCCTCCCGAGGAACTTCTCAAGATGAAGGCCAAGAGGGCCGCGATTCTGCCACCGCTTCCGCCGCCAGAACAGATGCGCTCTCGCTCTTCCGGCTTCGACCCTCGCAACGAGATCAAGGCCGGGGACGATCCAAAGACGATCCGGGCGAAGGCACTCCGGTCTGGGAGAACCACCGTCGGCGTTGCCCCGGAAGAGTCCCTTGGAGACAAGGCGTGGGAGCATGTCGGTAACGTAGGGCGCGGGGTATACACCGGTGTCGGGTCTTTGGTCGGATTTGCCGGGAACGCGCTATCCGAGCTTGACGATTTCCTGACCGGAAGCGTTTCGCCAGGGGGGATTCGCGCCACAATGCAGGGGGGGATTTACGGAAAGGACCGCAACGCCGTTGAACGCGCTGGGGAATCCGTCAAGGAAACGGGCCAGCGTGGATTCGGTCCGCGCCAGCCAGACCCATCCGTGCTGGCGCAGGCGGAAGAGTCCCTTGGCATAATGGCCCCAATGGCAGCGGCAATCCCGCTTACCGGGCCAACGGCCCTTGTGGTTGGCGCAGGCATCCCGGCGGCTCAGGGATACAACCTCGCGACGGAAGAGGGGCGTGCGGCAGGCTGGACCAGTGCCGAGACCAAATCGTATGCGCGAATCATGGGCGTTCTCGGGACAACCGAAGCTATGCCATTTGCCCGTCTCTGGGGACGCATGACCGGCCCCGTCAAGAAACAGGTGGCGGCGACCCTTGCCAAGCGGGTTGCGCTTCGGATCGCAAACGCCGGAAAGTTTGTTGGAACACAGGCCGCTAAGGAGACCGGGCAGGAAGTCGGCTCTGGGTTCCTTGGCGAGATTGCGCGGCTGAAGACAGACAACCCCGAGATGAGTATGCCGGACGCCGCCGTGGAAGCATCCCGGAAGATGTTCGAGGGCGACGAGGCCAAGGTGGCCGCGCTTCTCGGGGCGGCGTTCGGGACGTTTGGACTTGCCGGAGCGCCACGGGTGGAATTCCTTGCCGAGCCGGTCAAGACGTGGATGGCGAATAACCGCGAGATGGCGACGAAGGTTGCGGACCGGATTCGTGCCAAGGAAGCCCTGCGTCGGCAGGACGTGAAGAACATCCCCGGCTATGACAAGTCGAGTCAGGACGACCGGGATGCGCTGGCGGCGTCGATGGAGGCTCACGAGCAGGCTCTTTCCAACGAAGCTCGTGGGGAGGGGTATGCGATTCAGCGCCCGCAACCGATGGCAGACCGTCTTGGGATGGTGGAGCCGGAAGCCGCCCTTTCCTCCGAGGGCGTTGACTTCAACGACGGGACGTGGGAGCAGAACCCGGACGGGACGATGACGAAGGTCCAGCCCTTGGAGGTAGGACCACGGGAAGCCCCCGCCAATGCCCCCACAGCGCCCGTAGCGCCCGAAACGCAGGCCGCAAGCCCATCCGTGCCAGAACAGGCCCCCGAGGCCGTGGCGGGCGCTAAAGAGCCGTGGCAGATGACGAGGGAGGAGTTCCAAGGTGAGACGCTTCTAAGTGGGGTACCACATCCATCCCTTCAGAGTCGCTATGCTACTGACTTCCCAAACATGGCAGCGGAGTTTGCAGAGCAAATGCAAGCTATCGGTGCGCCAGAGCCTGGGACCAGCGGTAAGGGCGTAGTTCGTGTTTATCGGAGGACTGGATCAAAATACAGAACTCAAAACGAGTATTCCCTTCCAGATAACGCTTCGCCATTGGCGGAGATGACGCCGCAAGAGGCAAGGGACAACCCGCATAAAGCCCTTGTCTCTCGCGCCATCCGCGAAGGCAAGCCCGTCCCGCCCGAAGTCCTTGCCGAGTATCCCGACCTTGGGGCGGCTCCGGCCCAGGCCCCGATCCAGGGTCCCCCAAGCCCCGAGGCCCCCGGAGTCAGCCCCGAAGATTCAATGGCCCCCTATTCGCTCCAGTACGCCGACCGGGATCGCGTTGGCGAAGCCATCGGGATTGACCCGAGAGAGCCGACTGCCCCACAGAAGCAGGAAGCGGCCTTGGAAGCGGCTGGCGATCTAGTGGCGCGGGACTCCAACCTTCCCGATAGGATTATCAGCCGAGCGAAGGCCGGTGAGCCCCTGTCTACCGTGGACAGCGCCGTCCTTCTACGGGAACTCACGAGCTCTCTGAATTACAGGGAGTCGGTATGGAGTGAATCTCCGTCGAAGGCTCGCGATGCTGAATTGAAACGGATCGACAGGCGGATTGAGGACATTTACGACGCAACCGACGCGGCGGGGTCGGAAACCGGGCGGGCGTTGAACTTCAGGAAGCTCTTTGTCGACCAGTCCATGGAACCCGTTCACATGATCCGGGAAGCGGAGGGGTTGGCGAAGCGTCCGCTTTCCAAAGAAGAGAAGGCGAAGATTGAGCAGCGGGCGGCTGAGGAGAAGGCGACAAAGAAGGCAGAGGATGAAGCCGTTGCCGCGAATGAGGCTCGGAAAGCGGCCAAGGCCGAAACCGACCTGTTCGCCGAGACCGTCGCCGCTGTCGAGAAGGAAGAGGGGATTGGGAAGCCGGAAGACCCGAAGATCATGGCCGCGTTCAAGAGATGGGTGGCGATGGTCAACAAGCGGGCGGATCACGACGCCCCCCTTCTTGCCGAGGCCATGGAACGCCTTCGGAAGGGCGAGACCCTGAGCGCGGTCGGTCTGGACCCGAAGATTCTCAAGTATGCCACAAACGTTCTCGCCGCGAAGATGGTCAACTTCAGCGTCGACGTGGCTACGCTCACCGCCGAGATGGTCAAGCAATTCGGGAAGGAGATCAGCCCCTACCTCGACGAGGCCATTGCAAGGGCCAAGGTACTTGTTGGCGAAGACCTGAAGAAGGCAACCCCTCTCGCATCCAAGGCGACCCGCGAGAAGGTAAAGGCCGCTGTCAAGCCCGCGCCCAAGGCCAAGGAAGACGTTCAGGCCAAGGCGCTTCGGAAGATCGAGTCGAAGTTCAAGGACGGAGACGTTTACGCTATCAGCCCGCAGGTTCAGGCCCTCGCCAAGGAGTTCATCCGTGGCGGGACTCGCGACTTGGAAGTCCTGATGAACCAACTCATGGACGCCATCGAGCCGATCATTCCGGGGATCACGCGGGAGCAGGTCGGAATGGCCTTCTCTGGATACGGGAACTACCAGCGGCTTTCGACGGAAGAGGTCGACGTTGTGAGCCGTGACCTGAAGCGTGAAGAGATGCTGCTTCTCCAAATCGCCGACTTGGAAAAGCAACTTGCCCCCAAGCCGTCGGGCCAAGAGCGGACTCCGACCACAAAGAAACACCGGGCGCTTCTCAAGAAGATTGCCCGCCTCAAGAAGCAGTTGCCGCCGGATTTGCAGACGACCCGAAACACGGGCGACCGCCTTCGGACCGCCGTAGAGGCCACCGAGGCCCGCCTTCGCCACACGATTGAGGACATGACGGAGGAGATCATCAACCTCAAGCAGGCCGTCAAGGACAAGGGGCCGAAAGTCACCAGCCCCGAGATCGAGGCGTTGCAAGAAGTCGTGGACGAGCTGCGGAAGCTCTATGACCAGATTTTCCCCAAGGGGCCGCGACCGCAGTTGACGGATGCGCAGCGGGTTGAAACCGCCCTGAAAGCCGTGCGAAAGGCCATCGAAGCCCGCAAGAAGAACATCCAACTTCTTGAGGGTGGGCAGACGCCACTGAAGAAGACGCTCTTCAAGAAGAAGCCGGTGCAGTCTCCCGAACTCGACGCCGCCAGAGCGGAGAATGAGGCCCTGAAAGCCACGGAAGAAGAGCTCATGGCGCAATTGAACCCGGCGCTTGAGAACGTCCGCGACAACCTCGCCTTCCGCCGCCGCGCCGCTCAGGACATGGCAAAGAAGACCCGCCAGATTGCCGAGAAGGACTTCGCGCCGAAGAAGCGGAAGGAAGTCGCCCTCGACGAGGAAAGCCTCAAGGCCAAGGTGGCGCATGAGAAGGTCATCGAAGACTGGCGCAAGGCCAAGAAACAATTCGAGTGGGAAGGCAAGTCGAAGTTGGAGAAGGCTTACGCGATTGCGGCAAGTTCAGCGAATGCCTCCCGTGTCATTCTCACCAACTTCCTCTTGGACTTCTCCGCCTTCGGTCGGCAGGGCTGGTTTGTCCTACACAGCAGGCCGACGGTGGCCGTCAAGGCCGCAAAGGAGATGTTCAAGGCGTGGAGCTCCAAGGAAGGCCAGCTCGCCGTGGCGGAGGAAATCAAGAGCCGGAAGAACTATCAAGACGGGACATACTTCAAGGCGAAACTCATCAAGCCGCTGGAGGGTGGCGTAGAGGGGAGCGGTGGCCGCGAGGAGATGACGAATTCGGATTGGATTCACAAGGTCTGGGGCATCCGGGCCAGCGCGAGGGCTTACGACACCTTCATGCTTGTTCTTCGGTGCAACGTGTTCGACATGGCACAAGCCCAGATGGCTCGCCACACGTCCAATATACCGGACAGCGAACTCCAGTCGATTGCATACTACATCAACACGGTCACGGGGCGGTATCCCGGAAAGCGCCTCCAAAGCGCGGGTCCGTTCCTGAACACTTGGCTTCTTGCCCCAAAGTTTGTTGCCTCCAACTGGAGCACTGGAGCTGGTGTTCCTTTGTGGAGGGCCATGCGCAACGGCGACAAGATGGCGGCGAAGATCATCGCACAGGACTATGTGAAGTCTGCGGCGACCATTATGAGCCTGATAGGGTTGGCCTCTATGTTCGGCGTCGACTTCGAGCGCCGGTTGACTCACCGCAACTTTGGCAGCTTCAGGATCGGAGACGACTGGATTTCACCGTTCGGGGGCATACCTTCGGTATACACGTTCATCGGCAGGCTCTATTACGGCGGGCGCGTAGACCCCAAGACTGGAGGATGGAAGCCTTCAAGGGCCAAGGCCGGGGAGAAGCTGCCGTTCGGACGCCAGACATCGTGGGACGACGTGCAAGACTACCTTGCTGGGAAGCTTCACCCGTGGCCCCGTGGCGCATTCGAGAAGATGTTCGGCGACCAATTCGGGAATTACGTGTCATGGGGCGAAGCGATGAAGAACATGTACATGCCAATCACCGCCCAGGAAATCGTAGACACATGGGCGGCGGAAGGCTTCGATCCTGCGAGATTTGCCAAGTTGTTCGGAACTCAGGGCGCTGGCTTTGGAAGCAAGCCCAACGTGTATCCTAAGAAGTAGCCTTCTCCGCCTCGCAGGCCATGACGAAGGCGCGGAGGAGGGCGACGACTGGCGAACAGTCCAATGACTGCATGGGCGGCGTTGGGCGTGCGTTGTGCGGCGTGATTCCGGAGTAGGAAAGTCTCGCCGCCGATCTTCCCATGGCCCACGCCCACCCTCTCCGCTCGATTTCGGCGATGACCTCGGCGAGGTGGTTGCCGTCGAGGTCGGGGCGGAACCAGTCAAGAATTCTATCATACCCCATAGCCTCGGCGACTCTCTCGCAGAGTTCGGCGCCGCAGAGGGACGCGGCGGGGGTTTTGTCAGGCATGGGGAGACTCCTTGGGCCGATAGGCTACGGCGAGAATGGCAAGAATCAAGGCGGTTTGCGGGTCAAACGACGCCCCGAAAATTGCCAACAGAGCGAGTGTGAGGCGCATCATGTTTTCTCCTTGTCTTCGGTTGGCTCCGGCGCGTCGGGGAGGGGACACCAGGATGGAATACCATGCGACTCAAGCGGGCATACGGGGTGGCCCCAGCGTCCGTGATTTGGATGATAGCACCAGATGTCCGACCGGTAGGAGCATCGGATAACGTCGCACTTCGTCATTGTTGGGAGATCACTCATGGTCCACCTCCACGCCGAAGTCGCGGTCCAGGGATTCGAGAGTCGACATGATGGCGTCCCAGACCAGCGGGTGCGCCCCGGTTCCATCGCCGGTGAGGTTGTGGGACTCGTCGACGATGTATTCGATGAAGTCCAGCGCCGTCGGCATGGCGTTGTGCGCGGCGGCGATGTTCCGGGCGTGGTGCTCGATCCCGACGGGAGGGCATTGGTTGCAGATGAGTGTATGGGCCACGTCAAGGCCCTGATCGTCGCGGACAATACAGTCGTCGACCGGCGACCATTTCCCAGTTCCACCCTCTGCAATCTTGGCCCGGATGTCCGCAATCCGTTTGCGGGCGCGGGCGATGTTATCTGCGGTCGTCATGGCGTCACCTCCGGCATGGGGAGTTCCGCCCACATCTCCACGGCGTCACCCATCGGCATGACGATTTCTTCGCCGTGCTCGTTGTCGAACGACCGATACCAGCCCTCGCGGCAGTAATGCTGATCGTCGTCCGGGTTGTATTCAACGAACCCGTCGTCGAGGTCGCCGTGGTCTGGAACGGTGTGTGGGCGAACGTATGTTCCAAGATCGGCCAACAAAGAGCCCGCTCTTTTACCCTCCGTCAACAGCGTGTAGATAAGAACGGTTCTCCCGTTGTCCGGCGGCTCGATTCCTGGGTGGAATTGGGTTTCGCTCATGTCTTCTGCTTCCCCCATTCCCGCCACGCGATGGCGGCGTCGAGGGCAACCCAAAAACATTCAGCCGGTGTAACATCATCTCCGTCTCTAATTACGGAGTTGCGGTCGATTTTCTCCGACTCTTCCCTCCACGCGCCCTCGGCGTCGCGGGCGATGAGTTGGCGGAACTCGTGGGAGACCGGCCACTTGGGGTCGTCGAGTGGAATATACAGGGGGGTCTCGTGACTGTGAACTTGCCACACCATGAATTTGCGCGTGGCGTTGCTGTTGCTGAACCTCTCGCAGTTCGGCGGCAGCGGGGGAACGGGGATCGGGGTTTTGTCGGTGTCGCTCATGGCTTGGCCTCCAGTCGTTTGAATTGGATCACCCATACCCACGGGTTGGAGTCCCACCCGAACCCGCGCTTGAGGTTGATCGAGTCCCACAGGTCGCGAAACTCGCCACGGTGAAAGTCTGGGTGATAGGCGTTGCAGACGCCCTCGGAAATCGCGGCGGTCTCCGTGATGTCCTGCAACCGCTCTACGCGAACGTGCTCGATTCCGAGCGTGAGGCGAGAGGCCCAGCGGGGCATGAAGATGGACGGACGCCACCGCACGCCACCGCCTTTTCCGATGTCTCCGCCGTAGCGGGCATGATCGGTTCGCACCGTTCGCGCGCCGATGTCGCGACACCCGTTCCATGTGGCCCGGTATTCGATACCCGTTTTGTGTGTCTCCGGCTTGGAATAATTACTCGAAGCCCACGACTCGCGCCACGTCTCCCGCACCCACAGCAGGTCTCCGGGGACGCCGTAGGGGCAATATCGTGGCACATTGTTGCCGCCCCCATAGGCTACCGCTGCATACTGGGAACTCGCGTCTGGGCCGGGCCTCGGTTGTTCACGAATCACCCTCCGCGTTTCGGTCTTCATCCCGTCGATGATGGCGCGGACCATCGCGGCGCTGAAGAGGATCGGTCGCTCCTTCATGGCTTCATTGCCTCTCTTTCCATGCGGCCACGGCGGCGGCTTCGGCCTGAACGTGGGCGGGCCACTCGGCGTAGTGGTCGAAGAACCAGTGCTGCGTATCGTTGCCGGGTTCTGTGTACATGGCGAAGTGCTCGACGCCATTCAGCAGGCAAAACCACGGCGAGTTCTCGGGAATCTGGAAGGGCAGATTCATGGGCGGGGCTCCTTGTGTCGGAAGATAAAAATCACCATGAACAGGGGCCACAGGATGACCACGAGGCAGTATCCGATCACTTTCCTAACGCCTGCGTAGCCATCGCTCTGTGTGTCCCAATCTGCTTGGGCGGACACGACGCCAAGGCAATAGAGTGTCAGTGCGACAAGCCATCCGATCATGTCTTTCCCTCCTTGCTGCACTCGGGGCAGAGGTCGCGGTCGCCGACGCGGGTCCAGCCGCAGGCGCGAAGATGGTCATCAACAGTTACGGCTGCCCAATCTCCATTACCCATATCCCACAGGTCGGCCACTGTTGAATGCGGGTATACCGACGGCATTCGCGCAGCCCTTTCCGCGCAAGCATTTCCATCACAGGTCACTTCGATTGTTGCGTCACTTCGGCTCATGGGTTTCCTCCGTGCTCTCGCCGGACGGCTCGGGGGATTCCATATCTGGAACCGGGTTCTCGGTAAGGTAGTAGCACCATGCGCATCGCCCCAACTCTTTGACCCACACATTCCACACGCGCACGACGGTTTCGGTAGGGTGTCCCTTGACCACTTGCTCGACAGTGACGTGCCCGTCCCGAACTTCTCGCATATCCAAGTAGAGATTCGGCTTCGGGCTCATTTCGTTTCCCCCTTCTTGCCCTTCTCGTAGTCGGCGAGGGCAGAGTCAAGTTCGGTTGCCATGCTGTCAAATTCGTCCATGTGGTCGCAGGCGCGAAGCCATCCGACGGCCTTTTTCGCCGCCTCGGCCAGCCTGTCGGCCACCGGGGAGGGGGAGGGGAGGGGATCACGGCGATTCCAATCGTCAATGGCATCTATGCGAGTCGTGGTGTCGTTGGTTCGCGCCTTGCAGTGTCCACAACGCACGTACCAGATTTCCTCCGATGCGCATCCTAATGAGACAGTCTCGCTCTTTACCGATGCGCTGTCATCGTCGCAAAACGGGCATGGCTTCAGTTCTTTCGGCATGGTCATTCTCCTTTCGCCGCGGGGGCGGGTTAGTCTTCAAATTCGGGATGGACCGGAACGGCATATCGCCTTCCGCATTGCTCGAAAACGATCTCACTCCCGAACTCTTGCGGAGTCATGACAAAAAAGCCCTGGTCTTCAATGGACGCAACAACCTCGGCTACTAGACCGGCCATATTCTCGCGTGTTGGAAATCTTCCGGGAGGAAGGCTGATTTTTGCTTTTGCGACAAGACCGTCGCGACTTGTGGCATATACCGTGGCCTCGAACGTTGCGGGGAGTTGGAACTTCATCAGTTCTGGCATTTTCAAGTCTCCTTATATGCGATTTTCGTTATGCGTCAAACATGGATTTGACGAAGGTCATGCCTGCAAAATCAAGGCCACGATGTAGGCCACGACTCCAGAGAGGATACATCCGCAAGTGAACCCGAGCCAGAAATTGGTCGTGGCGATGCGCTCCAGTTCCTGCGCGTGTCGCTTGGCCTCCTCGAAGTCCGGGTCGGTGATTGTCACGGAAAACATGTGCGTTTTGTCTTTCATCTTTCGCGCCCTCCTTCGGGCGGCAGGGGTCAGTCGTAGACGATCTTGCCGTCTTCTAGCATTCTCGCATTCGACCCGAACGGAACCGTCTCGTTGAAGATGCGGGGGTCCTGCGACTTGTACCACTCGGGATATTTGTCCAGCAGTTTCCGAATGAACTTGCTGTCGTGGGGACTCAAGTATTCGCCGCGCTTCGACCTCTTGCGGATAGAGATACACATCTCAGCGTCTTCATGGGTTGGGGTCTTCATCTTCATCCCTTCTTTCGTCGCGTGTCACCCGTGGCGGGCGGTTCGTTCGCCTTGGCGCGGCGGGCCAGTTCGGAGACGGCGGCGTCGTGGACCTTGCGATGGTCGCTCATATCTGCCCACGCTCCGATTCTGGCGCACAGCTCGATCCCAGAAAGGGCTTTCCCGACGGCGTATTGTAACCCACGAACGCTCATGTCCTTCGGGTCTTTCGGTTTACTCATGGCCCGCCGCCTTCTTCATCTTCGTGATGACGCCGCGAAGGGCGGAAATCTGGCGGTCCCTTTGGTCGGAACATTCGCGCGCCCACTTGGCCTCTTTCTTGTAGTATTCCATATCCGCAAGCAGTTGGACGTAGTTATTCGCCATAGCCTCCGTCGCGTCGGCGATGCGCTGGACGCAACCGGTTTGAATCTCGATAGCGGTCCCGGTTCCGATCCAATTCTGCTTTGATAGTTCCTTCAGGTTCGGCATGGTCTTGGTTCTCCTTCTTCTTTCTCCGGGGGCCGACGTGCGAGGGCGACCCCCGGATTGATCGAATAGTCGGTGTCGAAACATGGAGGGTAGCGGCTCGCCGCTGGCTGGTCTACGTCGTCTCGACGGTATCCTTTCCGGGTTGGGTTTGAACGTCCTCCGCAGGGGAGGAAGGCTCTTTGGGCTGCGCCATCTGGCCGGGTTTGCCTCCGCAGAACGGGCAGAAATTCAACATGAGCCCGTTGTCTTCCGCCTTCGTTTTGAAGGCCACGCCCTGAAACGTGACAGGGCCTCCGGGGGGCGCATTCAGATCGGCGGTGCAGATTGCGTGAAATCCGCGACCTCCACCCCCATTTCCTGTTATCCGCGCCGCCAAGAATTCACACATCGCATTGGCGTCGCATTTCTTGAATTCGGGGTACTTGCACTGAGGATGCTCGCTCATTATGATTCTCCGTTCTTCGCTGGAATTGGTGCGACCGTGATTTTGAAACCACGTTCGCTAAAAAAGACATCCCTGGTTCCGCCCTTGCCCAAGTCGTCGACAACATAGCGCAGAATCGCCTCAACCGCCTGCGCGGTAACGTCATCATGCTTACCGACCCATCTGCCATTGCGTCCGCGACCACAATGGATTGTGTCCGACAGCGGATCGTAAGCCACGCGAATGAGATAGGGTTTCATAGATTACTTCTCCTACCCTTCTTTAGTTTCGCCGCCCACGGAACCGGGCGGAAGGTCGGGGGCCGGGGGCTGGACAAGTTTCCGCGCCTCTTCGGGCAGTTGATCCTCTTTGCCTTCCCACCACGGGCGAAGCGCCTCTTTGCACCACTCGATTTGTTCCGGTGTCAGTTCCTTGAGGAGGCGTCCCCAACACCAGTCAGTCGATACGATGACCAACCCGGCCACCATGCGGAGGGACTTGTCATTGTTCGCGGCGCGTTTCAAGAGTTCGCCAATCAAGGCGTGGGATTTCCAGGAGAGGTCCGCGCCGGTGAGGTTCGCGCGGGAGAGGTCCGCGCGGGAGAGGTCCGCGCCGGTGAGGTTCGCGCCGGTGAGGTCCGCGCCGTAGAGGTCCGCGCCGTAGAGGTTCGCGCCGTAGAGGTTCGCGCCGGTGAGGTTCGCGCCGGTGAGGTCCGCGCCGTAGAGGTCCGCGCCGTAGAGGTTCGCGCCGTAGAGGTTCG
>Ga0074198_1001110_pt1 | contig 20122 bp, 16 predicted proteins | sample EPASupsiteSAE323_FD_64527 | JGI IMG/M metagenome (GOLD analysis project Ga0074198, IMG submission 64527) | Bioremediated contaminated groundwater from EPA Superfund site, New Mexico - Sample SAE3-23 | ecosystem: Environmental > Aquatic > Deep subsurface > Groundwater > Contaminated ...
CTAATACCTTACGTCGAAAATCTATGGAGTATGTCATACTCTGCCTTCTGTGCTCATTATTGTTAAATTATAACTAAATTATACGGAGTTAGCTATACTTCCTTTTTCAATCCCCCTACTCAAGAATTTTTAGAAGATACCGCTCAATTTCCAGGAGGAAATGGTGGTGATTATGCCTGTGGGGGTTCTGTCACGATTATTGGTATGGGACACATCTCACTTAGCCACGTTACAACAAAATCTGGTGGTCGCGGTGGTCATGGATTATCAAATTTCATGGATGATTATCCACATGGTAGTCGTGGTGGAAATGGAGGTGGCATTCTATTCGGCATTCCGGCAAATGGTAGTCCGGGAGAATGTGCACAAAATGGTGGGAATTCTCCTGACTTGCTAATTTGTTATGGTGGTTGTGGAGGAACCTGCTGTGGCGGCGGATCTGTTCAAATCATTGGCATGAACAACATCACCGCACTTCACATTAACGCGAATGCTGAATCCTTTGGAGGTGATGGTGGTAGTGCCTATGGGGGCAATGGTGGTAATGGGGGAGACGGTGGAGATGGCGGAACGGGTCTACTGTTCCAAGCAACTGGCGGTAATGGTGGAAACGGCGGCAACGGAGGTAGTGTTGGATTCGCCATACAGTTTGGTGGTTATGGAGGATCTTATGCATATGGAGGTACAATCGATATTGCTGCTGTCGGCAACGTCGCCATTGAATCTGTTACAGCAACGTCAATTTCTTCTGGTGGTAATGGGGGAAGTGCCATTGCAGGAAACGGAGGATTGGCCGGGTTTGCTGGTCAAAACGGTCAAGATGTTGCCATACAAGTTCTTCAGGCATTAATTACTATATTGGAACCACTTAATGCTGGGATTAGCTTTGTTTTGGATCATCTTGGGCTTAAGTCTTTGTCTTTTCTAAACATTGCGCAGGACTTAATCGATCTTATTCAAATCATAGAGCACTTTTATTTTGTCTATAAAATGAACAGTGGGTTATGCCTAGGAACCATGGCAGGAGCTAACGGCGCCTGTGGAGGAAGTGGTGGTATGGCAAACCAAGCAGGCGACGGGGATAGTGCAGGGGGCTACGGCGTCGGTGGTTGTATTCGTATCATCACAAGCGGCAATCTCATATTATCCGATACGGCAAGTGTTGAGGTGATCAGTAAAGGTGGAAACGGCGGATATTCTGTTGCTGGCAATGGTGGTATTGCCTCTAAAGGCGTTATTGGCGGAACAGGTGACCAAGATACGGGAGCCAATGGAGGGCCAGGAGGATTTGGTGGCCATGGTGGTTATGCAAGCTATGGTGGAAAAGGCGGTAATGGCGGAGATGCTGCCATTGGTGGCACTGTTAGCCTCACGGGAACAACAGTAACCTTGAAATCTGCCAATTGCCACCTCAATGTATCAGGAGGAACCGGAGGAACTGGCGTGGCTGGTTTTGGAGCTGCCGGGGGGGCTGGAGGTAATGGTGGTGGTGGACCACTCACATTACCAAACGTAAATCCACTTAAAAAATTAGACAAAAAAGCCAAGAATCTTCTAAAAAAAGCCGAAACGAACCTCGATAAAATTTCAAAAAATGTAGTAAAAGCTCCAGATTCAATTTTTACAAAAATTGGAAATACAAGAAAATCAATAGAAAATTCTATTTCGAAAGAATTAAAAAATGTTGCCACAAAAATTGACTCACTAACAAGTGGAACGGTTTTTTCACATTTCTCAAAACCAGCAACCCAAAAACTTAATAACATCGCAGGAGGTATTCTTGAAAAACAAGCCATGCGCGAAAGTAATTTTGCTTTCAAAGAAACGCTACAACAACTAGAAAACACATTAACAAAACAAGCGATGACAACAGTTAAAGAAACAGCCAAAGCATATCTTAAAACCATTGGTAAAAGAGCTGTTATCACCAGCTTGACTTCAAATGGACAAGCATTCATGATGCAAAAAATTATTCTGTCGCCTTCGTCTTTTTCTGCAACAGACACAACTATCAATTTAAGATCAGGATTTCATTTTACAACAAGTGATCAGTATCTTGTTTTAACTGCTGTTTCAATGCCTCAATCGGCTCTATCTCCTAACAATATTAATTATACAACCGATACTTTTAACATTTACGCTGCAGGAGGTCTCGCTGGTGATGGTGGTGATTCTGGACGTATATGCTGTGTACAGGGACAAAGTTGTGATGGGGGAAACGGAGGTACAATCCAATGTTTAGGGGAATTGTTGATATATGCACTCAGTTTTAGTGGAAAACAAATAAATCTTTCTGGTACAACAGTTGGTGGCAGTGGTGGCAATCTTGTATTTGGACGAAGAGGGCCAGGGGGGCTTGGGGGCGCTATAGGAAATTCTGTAACAGGTGGACTATCAACCCTTATTCAGGATGCTAAAATTATGGGAGCTGTGCTTTCCGGACCTACCAATTTTGGGGTGTGGGTCCCAATGCTTGGCGCTCAATGGGCGCTCATGTGTAAACGAACCATTCAGCTCATGCTTGTGCGTATTATTGCTATAATGAATGTTTATTTGAATGTTGATTATTCCGAAGAAATTACAAATATTATTAAAAAAATTGATGAGTTTAATGCGACCGTTCAAGGATGGATTGCAGACATTGTTAACATTATTACCGATAATATTCCTAAACCCGCATTAATAGTTATCGGAATTTTTTTGTTGCTCGTGTTTGCAATATTAATACCCCTTCTGGCTGCTGTTTATCTTGCTTTTCAAATCATATTAGAATTCGCCAAAGGCATTATACAATCAAGTCTAATCGGTCTTGCGGGCGCAGCTGGCGAGAATACAGATACTCCACAAACATCTGATTTGGTTGCCCCAAAAACAGGAACAATTGGCAGCAATGGTACTACTAAAGATCCTGGTTATTTTTGGAATTATGGTCAAACGTGTCAGTTTAAGATGGTATCCCTATCAGATAAAACACCATTATGCGGTATAGCGGTTAGACCAATCGCTCACATCAATCTAGCAACTATGGGAAATATTTTGTTCAGGACACGATTAAGAATATCATCGGCATTCAATGATTTTTCTCGCGACTTGCCGACAGAACCAACGCAGTACATGACACAGTTTCGCGATAAGTTTATGAATTCAATTAATATAAACGCCATTGATAATGATAACAAGATCGTACTCGGAAGTATAAATGCATCTAATATTTATGAGCTTGTTGGCGCAGCAAGCATATCAACCCTGATCGAAACAGAAGCAATGGTACTTCCTTTCCTGATCTTCAATCCTACTGGATTACTAACCCTTCCCATTGAATATGGCCTATATGAATTTGCACAAGAATTAAATTCATTAGAATCAAATTCATCCGTAAACATTGATACTTTTTTTGCACAAGAAGCGAAAGAACAAATATTGACTCAATACTGTTATAGCGATGGGGTGTAAATCATGTCTGATAATAAAATTCATATCACAACCAATAATGGCTACTTTTTTGCTTCTTTTCCCTCTGAAATTCCATCGTTGAAAAATACAAATTCAAATTCTTTGGCATTGCAAATTTTCGATCAATATTATTCAATTGATGGACCGCTTGTTAATAATGGAGGAACCGTATACGCTGATGTTTTATTGTTTGGAATGAAAGCAACCGTACAATCAAGTATTGTTGATGAAGATCCAAACATACTCCCCTTTTTGTTTCCGCGGTCTACCAGGATCAACGAAACAAACGGAACAAACATGTTGACGTTGTTGCTCAATTCTATTTACAAGGAATATAAATTAATACCACCTATCAGCTCTGACAATTCAGGCCTTTTGACAACAAAAAATCTGACGTTTGATGCCATTTTTGCCAATGGCACCATCAATCATTTTGTCTGTACCGTTATTCCCCACATTTTCGGACCACTCACATCTACTCCAAGCGATTTAATTGTTTATCCTTTAGGATATACATTGAACATTAGTTTTCCAGGAGGAGTTCCTCCCTTTCAATATTTCGTTGCTGATGGATTGTATTGGTTTTCGAGTAATCATCGTTCCATTTCACTTCACGACCCTAATTTTATTTTTTCAACACAAACCCCCATTAAAGTATTCGATGCCGACGGACTGATGATCCAGGTTGCTTTTATTCCCTACACGGTTAAACTTTCAATTTTGAAACCAAAAGGAAACTTTGCAAACACGACATTTTATTTGCCAAATCAAACAATCTCTATTCCCTTGTTAACAACAACCGATGATTCTGGACTTATTATTAATCACTATGGAGATGGATATCCGTTTAAGAGATTACCTTCAGATTTTGATAGTGCTGCATTCTTGCCTGCTAATGCTTTATCGGATACGGGTGCTGTTGATAACACATCAAATACGCCAACCAAAGTTGTTCGTGCGCTATCATCGTATCTCAGTGATATCACAGTTCCCATGGCGCCAAAAAGTAGTGACTTGATAGCAGCAACGAGCGATCTGTTTACGTTTATCACCAACAACGCAATATTAACGGGAAGAATGGCCGCCTTTAATCGAACGAACTATCCAAACATATTGGATCAGTATAATATCATAAAAAATTATCTGAGTACTAGTAGTATTAAACGTTTTGAATCTGACATGACAAGCATCCGTAATATGAGGGCACAAATTGAAGATGATCAGCATGGTATTTCTCTATCAAGTTGGATGGAACCATATTATCGGAAATCCGGCGGAATTTGGGGGCCATATTCTGACATTGGTTTTTCGATAGGCAGTGAGTTGGCTAAGTATGCAGGCAGTACGTTCTGTCACTACTTTGTATACTGGAACATGATAGATCGCTTAACATCAGACATCTATTCTCTTCAACAGAAAACTATAATTCTGTTAAGCGATGCAGCAAATCTGATCACATCTACACTTCCTGCGTTTCAATCTGATTTTGCCATTTGCAGATCAGATTTTTCTTACCAAATGTCTTTATGGGCGCCAAGCGCACGAGAATATGCATTGCGAGGACTTAATCAAAAAATAAAACGAATTAGCTCATTTTACGCTATGGTTGATTCACAAAGCTTTTCGGTTGGTGGTGGTAGTGATAAAACATCCTCAATTCAATTTTTGCTTCCCTCTGATATACCAGCACAAACCATCTGTTGTTCAGATTTCATCGCCTTCGGTGTTAACAGCTCCTATTTGACAGGTTCATATGCTTTTAATTATTGGATACCAAGTGACACAATCGAAATTTGCAGAATTGATACGCGTGTCTCTGATGATTTGTTTGCTTATCAAACAAATCAGACCTGTGCCACGTTGGGTACTTTATATAATTCTTATTCATGGGCAATATATAACGATGGGGTCACGCTATCAAACTATCATATAGAAAATACACAATATCAAACATATCAAAACATTTTTGATGTTGGACAGTTTTTGATATTAAAAGGACATTTTATAACAGAAGTTTCGGGAAATTTTTGTCAAAACACAAATCAGGCGTATTCCGTTGGCTATCAACTTTCCTGTCCAAGTATTAAAATGTATACATATGGAATATATCACAATATGAATTACTCTATATTGTTAATAAGTGGAAAATACGCCAACACAACATTCAAAACAAATATAATTCCTCAATATTTTCAAAATACAAAAAAAACAATGATTCATAAAATTTCAGAAGTTCTGTTATATTGGGAAAAAAACACATCTTTTGAAACACGTTATGCCAGTGATTTTATTGAATTAACAGATTGCACAACGTACTTGCAACAAAATACCTCTGTTCAGGTTTCTTTTGGCAATTTACGTGTTCCTGTTAAACGTTTGTTTATTGGTGATGCCAGCGTTTTATCTAATTTCGTTGTATCGGATAGTACATGTCCCCTTGGTATTAATGTCCAAATGTCTAACCTGTCTTCGCAAACCCATGTGAAAATTGATTGCAACTACGATGGATCGAAACACACAGTAATTACATCTGATTTCAGTATTTCTGATACCCAGATTGTAACTTATATTCCAACTCCTAAAAAATATAAAACATATCCTATTACGATGACTCTCATTGATCCTACAGATGAATATGCCATCAGCAGTGATGTCCAAAATATTGCATTCAGTGAATTGGCAATCAGCAATTTAAACTATCCATCACAAATTCTTGCCGGAGTGAACCAACCTTTCACAGTAAGACTAAAACTAATGTGTCTGTTGTACCCGTTTTAACGCTTAATAGCATTAAGACCCTAGGGACTCAAAATAACAATCAAATAACTTTTCAGCTTACCTCTCCCAATCGTTCAGATATTTATCCCTTCACCATAAAACTTACAGATCCTATCTATTCAGATGTTTATCAAACCATCAACGGATCTATGACTGCTCAAATGATCTTTAGCAATTTTTCTGTCAATATTCCGTCTAGTCTAAACCTTGGCACTTCAACGGTATCTATTGGTACGCAATATATTGAATCAAATTTTGCAAAAAAAATTATTTCCGATCTTGCTTATGCTTCGAGAAATCGTTCTGATATTGATTTAACTTCTGCTTTCAATATTTCTTCTATTATAAAACTTTCACCATATGATTATTCTGACTACATATATTATTATTCTGATTCTATATCAGACTCGTGCACAATGAAAATTCCAAACCCTAATATGAAAAACGTATCTCCTGTATCATTTTCAATCCCAAACCTTCCATTGGTATCTGATCTCATTTTCTCTTTGGAAGATTGGAATTGGTCCATGCCACAAGGGATGATTACCGTCAGCTTTTATACAATATTCTCACAAACACCGTTTTTGGAATACAACAAACTTGTATCCATTAAAAAACCAGAAGTATCTTTTACAGAAAATTATATATTTCTCAACGATCCCACACTAACATTGCAAACGGGCACATCAGTAGCAAGCTTACAACCGATAGAAGTCATTCTTGATTTTTCAGATCACCTGTTTGAAACAACAAAACAAACGCTCTCTTACAAACCGTTTTCTCTAGAACTTGAGTTAGACAACGGAATCAACCCACAAGACCTTATAAAAATGAAAACAATTGAAGCAGATCTCTTTATCAATGTTTTATAAATCAATACCATCAAGGAAATTCTCAAACCAATTTTTCTCTCCAGGTTCCGGCACATATTGTTTGGCAGCCTTATAAAGTACTCCTTCAATAGATGGTTTTTGACAACATGTTCCACAAAACACAACAGAACCGATCTGATTACACGTTCTGACACTGGAAGACATATATTTTTTAACGACCGCATAATCTGCCCCGTAATTTCGTGAACCTGTTGTTTGCTGTTGGCGGCTTAGATAAGAAATATACGCTAAAAGTATTGGCGTAGATAGTCGCATACGATCAAAAGTCCCACCTTTAGAACTAAAAGCTACTAATCGTTCCATAACCTGTCCTATGTAATAGTTGGAAGGTGGTTCTTTGCTTGCTCGAATTAAATCAAAAACTTTCTTTTGGAATGCCTTCGCTTCTTCTATAATTTGGTTATTATAAAACTCCTCTATCTCTGTTCGTTCTGGCGAAGATTGTCCCATAATAACAGTTGTTGGTGCTAACGGCTGTTGTTTCTGTTCAATTTTTTGAATAGCGTTACGCAACTCTTTTCTTTCACAACACCCTTGACAAAAACAGTCATACATTAGTTCTGTATAAAGAGAAAGACACATTGGTGGACAACAACATTTAAATAAAGCATATCGATTACAAAGCTGAGTTGCATCGCTTTGTATGACTGCTCTTTTCGCTTCGATTTTGTGTTTAATATCTATATTAGTTTCTTTTTCTCCCATGTTAAACAGTAAAGTATCCAGCTCTGAAAACTCCTCGTATTTTCTGGAATAATAAAAACAACAACAGGTCCCTTCGCTTTGAGAAAGACGTAATTTTTGTTGTATTTTAAACGCTTCAAAGTAAAGGCTACTAAAAATGATCCGTCTAGCAAACTTCGAACCTCTTCGAATTCATCTTTATCAACAACTCTACCATCTTCCAGGATAGATTCCACAGTACTGCATCCATGTCTTTTTTGAGCATTTGTAGCAAGATATAATTTTCGACTATTACTATTTTCTCTCTGAAGCGCGTTCCTCATTTCTTCTAAATTTTTAGGCGCAGGCCGAGAAGTCTCAGCAGCATGCTGACCTCTCCCATCTCCTAAAAGCTCAATATCTAATTCATTACCAGACGCAAGAACAAATTCTAGGATCAAATGTATAAACACAGAAAACAAAAAAGAGGATTACTATGTAAATATTATCCGCTCATTTCATTTCATTCAAGGATGAAATAGATCCAATCTTTCCACCCCTCGCTAAGAAAGGGGCTGCAAGCAAAAATGAGAATTTAATTGCACATTAACAAATGACTGACTAAAATACTTAGTGTGGCGGGTATAGCTCAGTTGGTTAGAGCGCTGGGTTGTGGTTCCAGAGGTCACCGGTTCGAGACCGGTTACTCGCCCCATTCAAGTGAACAAAAACAATTCTTTTCCGTGTATACGAAGCCATTGGCGATGGGTTTTATAATTTTTACAGATTGATTCGACTGTGTTCCAAAATTCACGACTGTGATTCATATGCCTTATATGAGAGACCTCATGAGCGCAAATATAAGAAGCAACCTCTTTAGGAGCAAAGATAAGACGCCATGAATAAGATAAGTTTTTTTTATGCGAACAACTGCCCCAACGTGATCTGACTTCACGAATGCCAATACGATTAATAGTTACGCTTAACTGCGTTGCAAAAGTTTTTGATTCTTCTGTTAAAAAATCCAAAGATTTTTGTTTTAGCCACATCGTTAATAGCATATGGTGCCTGTCGTAGGGGTGCGACACAATAATTTTATCTTCAGAAATCTCAACACCTTTGGAGCGATTTTTTTGAAATACAATCCGATATGCTTGCCCCAAAATAGGAACATTTTCCCCATTCACAAGTGTTTGTTTTTTTCGTCCGAACAACCTAAAAATCAAGAAGCACGCTTCCCCAAACAAGACCAGAGCCTATAGCTTCAAGTAGGATTTTTTGTCCGCGTTTGATTTTATTTTTTTCGCAAGCTCGTCCCAAAGCAATAGGAATAGAGGCTGCTGACGTGTTGGCGCACTCATCAATGTTAACGATCATTTTTTCCATTGGGATCTTAAACCGTTCACTAAGAAATTGAATAATCCTTAAATTAGCCTGATGCGGAATAAACCAGTCAATATTATCTGCTGATAGATTGTGTTTTGCTATCATGGTTTCTACGCATGTTCCCAGCTTATCAACGGCATGTCTGAACAATTCTGTTCCACGCATTTTCAAAACATCATCAACGTGGACAAGATCCTTTTTTTTACCATCAGAAAACAAATTAAAATCTATAATTTTTGATGTGTCATCAGTAGATCTTTCAAGCAGAACAGCGCCAGCACCGTCTCCAAATAAGATGCATGTGCTTCGATCATTCCAATCCAAAACCTTAGACATTTTCTCAACACCAATCACCAATATCCGTTCGTAGGCGCCTGTTTTGATAAACTGATCCCCAATAGATAAAGCGCAGACAAACCCAGCGCATGCCCCTTGAACGTCGAAAGCGGAAGCATTTAATCCAAGATTGCTTTGAATCAAAGCAGATGTAGACGGCATAATATGATCGCCCGTGCATGTGGCTACAATGACAAGGTCAGCGCCTTCTGGTCCCAGAACTTTCTTAGCCGCCTTTGTTCCCATAAAAGCAGCTGTTTCATGTTCTGCTGCGATATGTCTTTGCGTAATGCCCGTGCGAGAAAAGATCCATTCGTGAGAGGTATCTAGCATTTTTGAAAGATCGTCATTGCTGACAATTTTTTCAGGTAAATAATAACCGCATGCCTTTATATAAGAATGAAACATCTAGAAATGGACAAGCGCATCTTCATTTGTTTATATGACCATGTTCTGAGAGTTCTTGCAAGTACAATAAAAGTTTGGAATTTATCGTACTTGTGGCCGTACTAATTCTTAGGTGGATAAGACTTTTAACAAATTGACGATCAAATCGTCAAAATGGGCAGCTCTTTCAACGTCATTGATAGATGTGGGTTATGGTGTTACACCAATATAAATATCTAGCACGATGGATGTATGATCAGATGCTCGTTCATCATAGATTTCAAAGTCGGTTTGATACGTTCTTTTGCCGCCTAATTTTTGCGGATTCATCTTCCAAATTTCGAACCATGCATTTTTTATGACGTCTGGCATCGCACCAGGTTCGGTCGTGAATTTAGTATAGGTTTGTGCGGGAATGGTTATCTTCGTAAATGTGTCTGATATGTTATCAAAGGATTCGACCTCCTCCCCAACCAAATAAGTATAGTCACCGTGCTCGTCACTTTCGTAATCAGTGTAGGCACAAAAAGTTGTGCCAGGATGCGCACGGTTGGCAATTTGTCCAGCCAGATTCTGATGAAAATATTGTTTTATACAAGGAAAAATTTTGCCCTGTAGGGGATCACTTTCGGTTTTATTGTTTGTTCTTACAGATAGGCCTGCGAGTTTAATAGCTGGTCTTTGGATTTGTTCTTTTTGCATTTTGATTTGGATCTTTATGTTTGTTACATTCTACTTCAGCTGTAGAGTTGAGTAAATAAAAGGGTATTTCAATTTTTCAATACGCCTAATTCAAAGGTACAGAAAATTGGCATGTTTTTGCGTTACCGTTCAAGTCACATCCTGTGTGTGTTGCGTCAGGGAAGTAACGTTTTAAATCTTGAATTTGATTGGGCGAAAGGAAGCCATTTCCTGTAGAGTTTGTCAGAAGCAAAAAATACTTATCCTCTTGTCTTGTTTCGACACGGAAGACACCCCCCAATTTGGGACGATTTTGTTTAATGGAAAAAAGGTTTGTGTTTGGTTTGTCTGATGTTGTTTGATCGTCAAGCCAGATGTCAAAATCGCGTTTAATCTCCATAATCTGTTGTGCGCATGTTTGAATTTTTGCTGAATCAATAAGTTTTGATCCTTTCATAACAGCCGTTAACAAAAGTCCGACGATAAATAATCCGATAGAAATTTCAACAAGACTGAAAGCGGGTAAGCGCTTCATGATTAAGGGATATTTTTTTCTATCCTAATCCTAAAAAACTTTCAGAATGTTTAATGAATGACGCGCCAAAGTGTTCCATTGACTGTATCTTCTAAAATTACTTTTTCTTTTTCTAACACCTGTCTGATTTCGTCAGCTTTATCAAAATTCTTATTTATTCGTGCTTGATTTCTTTCTTCAATAAGTTTTTCTATGTGGTCTATGTTTATGTTTCCTGAAAACCATTCTGTTGCACTGGATTGTAATAAACCCAAAAGCTGACAAGATGCTTTTATCTTTGCTGCTAAATCAGGATTTTTTGTTTTATTCAGTTCAGTTGTTTTTTCATGCAAAACGGATAAAGCTAAAGGTGTGTTCATATCATCATGCAAAGCGTCCATAAACTCATCAAAAGGAGTTGTTGTCTCTACGCTTTCGAAATTGCGTACGGCCAAATAGAATCGATTGATATTGTTTTGTGCCTGAGTGAGTTTATCTTCGGAAAAATCCATCGGTTGGCGATAATGTGTATTTAAGAAAGCATAGCGTATTGTTTCTCCTGGTGCTTTTTCTAAAACTTCTCGAACGGTAAAGAAGTTGCCCAAAGATTTTGACATTTTTTCACCATTTATTTGCAGATGGCCGTTATGCATCCAGACATTCACCATTTTGGGAACACTGTGAAAACAACAGCTTTGCGCCATTTCATTTTCATGATGAGGAAAAATAAGATCAATGCCGCCACCATGAATGTCAAAATTTTGTCCCAGCAATGCGGAGCTCATGACGCTACATTCAATATGCCAACCTGGTCGTCCTCTTCCCCAAGGGCTGTTCCATCCTGTTTGGCCATCGTCAGATGGTTTCCATAAAACAAAATCTTTCGGATCTTCTTTATATGAAGCCACTTCTACGCGGGCCCCGTCTTCCAATTCTTGGTGAGGCAATTTGGATAAAGAACCGTAAGCGGGATAGGATTTAACGCGAAAAAGTACATGATGGTCGGCTGCGTAAGCAAAGCCCTGTTCAATAAGGCTTTCAATCATCGAAATCATGCTGTCTACGTATTCTGTTGCCTTGGGTTCAAAATCGGGAGCAAGAGTCCCAAGAGCTGCGACGTCTTTGTGAAAATCCTCGATTGTTTGAGATGTAAGCGTATGAATATCAATATTTCTTTCTTTTGCGCGAGCCATGATTTTATCGTCGATATCGGTAATATTACGAACGTAAATGACTTTAGGATACATATGTCTTAGCAAACGATATAGCACATCAAAGACAATTAAAGGACGGGCATTACCAACATGGATCAAATCGTATACCGTAGGACCACATACATATAACCGCACGTTGTTGGGATTAATGGGTGAAAAATCTATTTTTTCTTTAGAAAAGCTGTCAAACAAGTACAGCATATTTTGAGGTTTTACTGAATATCCTCTACACTATAACAGGTTCAAAAAACGGGATAAAACATGGCGCGTGTCACAAATGAAGATTGCTTAGAAAAGATTCCAGATCGTTTTGAGCTTGTTGTTCTTGCTACAAAACGGGCGCGTGAAATCGCGATGGGTGCTCATCCTTTGATTGCCACTCGTAATGATAAGGACGAAGTTGTTGCATTGCGTGAAATTGCATCCGGATACCTGAATGTTGATCGGCTTCGCAAAAACACAATACTGGAAATGCATCATATGTCGAGTTCGGAAGAATCGGATGAGGCTTCAGATGATCAGGGGCGGTATGAAGGCGTGGAAATCGGTCACTCTGAATGAAGCTGCTTCTTATCGGTTGTGGACATATGGGGAAGGCTTTACTGAAATGTTTCGAAGCTAACTCTGAAATTACTGATATCAGCGTTGTTGATCCGGCCTTTAATTCTGACAAACATCAAATTTTTAGAAATGCGGAAGATATTTCGGGAATTTTTGATGTATTTGTTTTAGCTGTGAAGCCTCAGATTTATCCAAATTTGAAAGTTCAAGCTTCCGTTGATCACGTGATTTCAGTCATGGCTGGAATTTCTCATGATCAGCTTTCTTCTGATTTTTCCAAATCAAAAATTGTACGTCTCATGCCAAACATGGCCGTTTCATACAAAAAGGGTTTATCAATTTTGTATGGACAGGCGAAGCCTGATCGTTCGTTCTTTAATAAAATATTGGATAATACAGGGGCTCTGCAATGGGTTGAGAAAGAATCAGATTTAGATCTTTTAACTTTATTTAATGCTTGTGGACCTGGATTGCTTTTGGGTTTGTTGCAAGAATTTGTGAATGTTTTGCAGCAGTACGATTTAGAAGAAGAACGGGCTGCGAAGATGATGAGGCAAGTATTTATTGGGACAAGTGCTATTCTAGAAAACGATTCACAATCTTTGCCTGATTTGATCGGATCAATTGCAACAAAAGCTGGTATAACAGAAGCGTGCTTAAATGTTTTGCAGCCGGGATTTAGATCAGTTTTAGAAGAAACAATAAAAGCTGGGTTGAGCCGAATTCGCACTTTGAAAAAGTAGGAGAATAAGATGGGTTTCAAATGTGGCATCGTAGGGTTGCCCAATGTCGGAAAATCGACATTATTTAATGCATTAACACGAACCGTGCAGGCCCAAGCGGCCAACTATCCGTTCTGCACCATTGAACCAAATGGTGGAGTAGTCGCTGTTCCTGATGTGCGTTTAATTGAGATTGCTAAAAATGCAAAGTCGGAAAAAATCATACCGACATCTCTTGAGATTATTGATATCGCGGGACTTGTGAAAGGGGCCAGTAAAGGGGAAGGTTTAGGCAGTCAATTCCTTGAACACATTCGCACTGTCGATGCGATTGTCCACATGCTGCGTTGTTTTGATGATGCCGATATTACGCATGTAGAAGGGGCTGTTGACCCTGTTCGTGATCTTCATATTATTATGTCAGAGCTAATTCTGTCTGATTTGGCCAGCTTAGAACGTCGAAGAGATAATTTAGCCAAGAAAATAAAAAGTGGAGATAAAGACGCAAAGGCTCTTTATGATGAAATTTTGCTATGTATTGAAGATTTAGAAAATAATCGCACCCCAAAAACGTGCTTGGTAGATAATTTACTTAGCACGAAGCCCGCTATTTATGTTTGTAATGTTGCTGAATGTGATTTGGAAAAAGGTAATGCGTATGTTGATGCTGTACGTGTTTATACAAAAGAAAATGTCGTGTTGGTGTCAGCATCTATAGAAGCTGAACTCTCTGCTTTATCGGACGAAGAGCGTTTTGAATACATGACCAGTTTAGGTATGACTGAAAGTGGTTTAGATCAGGTGATCCGTCGTGGATATAGTATTTTGGATTTGATTACGTATTTTACAGCAGGTCCTAAAGAAACACGCGCTTGGACGATTCATAAGGACACTTTAGCGCCGGGTGCTGCTGGAGTTATTCATACAGATTTTGAAAAAGGGTTTATCCGTGCAGAAGCGATAGCCTATGAAGACTTTGTATCTTGTCATGGTGAAGCTGGTGCCAAAATAGCCGGCAAACTACGCGTGGAAGGTAAAGATTATCTGGTTCAAGATGGAGACATCATGCATTTCAGGTTTAATGTTTAGAGAGTCTTACGGTGGCAAATTACACAGGTTTTGTAAGTGTTCGCGGAGTTGATAAGCCAAAAATTAAATTCGGCACACCAATTCCGAACTGACTTAATTGCCGAAATTTTTAATTGAAAACTGAAGTGCTTGTTATCCAAGAGATTTAGTGTAAAACCAATAAAAAACAAGCAGGATTAGCCCCAAACAAGCGAAAATAAAGAATATTGTTTTTAAAAATGTTTTTTGATCTGCTTTTTCGGTGCAATTTTTGCTTGGAATGCTTGGATAAGTTATAGGTATTATTGTTATGTTCCCGGTCATATCAGACATTGTTTTCAATACAGATAATTCACTGTCGCTATAGTAGAGGGTGAAATTATCTGACATGAAATTTTCTAAACCAAACGTGAATTCTGAATTGTTGAAATATAAAGCGTCACTTCGTCCTGTAACAACAACGTTGGAATTACCCTTTAGAATTTTAGCAGTATCCCTTAAAACGTCGGATTGTTCTGTTATTTCCAATCCAACTTGCAGTGGATTTGTATGGACATATGTATACATATCACTGAACAATAATCGGCAATTATCAGAATTTAAATTTGTATAAAGCGTTGTAAAACTTAGTGGTAATTTTAAAATGATTTCAAAGAAAGATCCAAAGAATTGGTATTTTGCTTGAGCATAATAACTGATTCCTTCTGCTTCAATAACAATTGAATCACTAGCGAAAGGATATGTTTGTACAATTGTTCTTACGTCAAATTTACCAGCTGTTGGTGTTATTTTGTATGTCAAGAAATCCGAACATTGAGGATTTAAGGCTGATATTGACAAATCAGACACTGCTTCAATCAAAGGTGTTGGATAATCGGATGGGTCAATATACATTAAAGTGGTGTTTATATATGTGGGTAATGTCGTTACGGTACCCTTGTTTTGAACCATGATTCCAAGCGTCACGTCGCTGCCCACATTGATTTTATAAGTATCCGCAGTGAGAGTTATTTCAAATTTTGGTATTTCTACCGAAATGGCAACAGAATCACTTGCGAAACAATTGGGTAGATCCGATCTTTGTGCAATGACGATATAAGTTTTATCACTTAATGGTGTAGCTTTGGTTGGGAAGGCGTGTATATCAGAAATACCGTCTGACGGATACCAGGTATATATCACACTCGGATCGCTAGAGCCTTTGCCTAGTGTAATAGTTTGGTGCTGGATAATCTTTTGGTCAGAACCCGCGTCAACACTTATAGGAGATTTTACTGTTATTGAATCACTGATAGTACAGAATGTATTATTGTTATCTACGGCTTTAAGGCTGATCTTATAGTTGCCGGAAATAGAAGGGGCTTTCAGTGTCCAGGATACAGTTTGTTTGCCTGAATGAAGATCAGATCGATCACTATGAATAATTACATCAGAATCGTTTTTGAGTGTCAGAAGAACTGATGGTTAATAGGTATTTATACCAGTTGCACCACAAGAAACAACAAAGATTCCAGAGGTACAAACAAGTTTAGGGCTGATAGAGAAATCTGATAAGGTGATCGATTCAACATACAATGTATCTGAATAGGTGTACTGTTTGGCGTTAAGAAGACTGGTAGCTGTTACGGTATAGGTGTATTTGGTGTCAGACAAGTCCGAAGGCGCCTGGATATTAAATTGACTAATACCCTGTCCAAAATCAGAAATATCCGAGTATCCCCAACCCGTTATTATACCAACAGATGCTTGTGAATTAATATAGAAAGAGGGGCTAAACGATTTTCCAGTCCAAATAAACAGGGATCCAGAAACGTCTGATAAGGTGAATGGTTCCACCGTGACCCTGACAGAATCGCTTGCCAGGCAATTTGACATGTTTGTTCTTTGGGCAATAACGGTATAAGTTGTATCACTTAACGGCCTGGCACTGGCGGGGAAGGCATGCATATCAGAAATACCGTCTGATGGGCTCCATGTATACAAAACATCAGAAAGGCGAGGGCCCAACCCTAAATTGACAGTATGACCAAGAGCAATCGTTTGATCACTCCCAGCGTCAACAGTGGGTTGAAGTGAGATTGGTACGTATTGAGTACGAAAATCGCCTGTTCTTGGGTCTGTGACAGTACAGGAAATATTTCCACAAAACGATGCTGTTCGTTGTAATACGTATTGTGTGTTGTTTTCCACATCAGACACTGATATTCCATCAGATCCGGAAATCAAGAGCTCGACATAATCAGAGGGGGTACCTCCTGGAATATCAACAGCACAGATAAGAGTGTAGGGTTGTCCTGGTGATAATACTTTGTCTGATATGTAAAATGTCACGATTGGTGCAGCAAGTACGGAAACAATAGTACTTATCGTGTTTGATATGTCTGGTAAATCAACAACGTTGGCTGTTACACTCAATGAATAATCGCTTGGAGTGCTGGGCGCTTGGAAAGATAAATTGTTTTGACCGTTTACGCCTGATGAAGCGTATTGTTTGTTTCCAAAAATAATATTCAAATCAATGTTCTCTGAAAGAGAATTCGTAACATAAATGGGCACGTTGAAAATAGATCCTGCTGTAACCGGCCCAAGAGAAATATCAGAGAGTGAAAGGGTCGGCAACGCAAATGAACCTTGGTTGTATTGGAATTTTTGAGTGGATTTACAATAAGGGGTATCGCTTCGATACGCTTCTACGGTAATGATGCCCAATTCATCAAAATCTGTTGAATTAAACGATTCGTAGAAACAAGAATCAGAACTGAACTGATCACTAAAAAACAAAGTGCTATTATTGAAAATTTTAACAATGCGTTGAGAACTGATACTGTCTATCTCCCAACCGCTTATGTTCCATCCAGCTTCATCTGATGTAATATTAACATCAGACAAGTGCACTCGTTTGTCCTGAACAACGAGCATGTCTGAATGGGTCACGCTATAGTTGCTTGAAGTATCATGTGCCGTAAAAACAAGATTATAATTACCTGGGTTTTGTGGTGCTTTTAAGGATATCGATTGAAACCCTGGGTACAAATCAGATTCAAAAATAATGATGTTATTTTGATTAGCTGAAACTTGGGCACTATTAATATTTGTGGCAACAGATAGATAAAAATTCGCTAAATAAGTTGAACCAACGCAACATATAGAATCTGATGAATTCCAAGAATTGATAAGATTAATATGAGAAATATCTACGGTTTTCGATATAATTTTATTAGATTGAACGTATGTTGACCCTGATACAATCACTTCGTTACTTGCCACGTCGTTAATACTGTCCTTAACAATAACAGTATGTTGACCTGCTAATAATTCTTGCGTTTTGGTTGTTGTGTCGCCATTATCCCACTGATATGTATAAGGGGGAACACCACCAGAACAAACGGCCTCAGTTTCGTCTGAACCGATGATCGTAATACTAACGGATAGAGGTGGTGGTTGGGAAATTGTTATCGTTAATTTTGCTGTGTTGCCACTAATATCGCTAACGTTTACTGTATAATCGTTTGCCACTAGATTTGACAAGGATGTTGCAGTGCTTCCCGAATCCCAGAGACATAAGTATGGAGAAGAACCTCCTGATACAACAATAGAAACAGATCCGTCTGATCGTCCAAACCCAGAAACATTGCTTTGTTGATCAATATCGATTTCTAAAGGACAATTTGTCAATGATATACACTTCCATAAGTCATTTTTTAACTGATCTGACAGACCGATTTGAGAACCGCCAAACAAAAAACGATCGGAATTAACAGTCCAAGATACTCCGCCAAACCGGGCACTTGGTTGATTTAAGGCGGAAATTTGTCTTTGCGGTGTGTAATACCGTCCTGAACCGTTAATATCTGATGCTCCAAAAAGCCATATCCAATGTTGTGTTGTAGTATCAAATACCCACAAGTCATTGAGTACTCCCGTCGATATGGATTGATCGTATCCATATCCCCCGAAAAGAAATAGCAAAGAATCACTGATTGTCCAAAAAAATGTGGAAGATCGACTTCCTGGTCGATTAGTGTCACTAGAAACGCCACGTATTCCATAACTTGGAAGTGTTGTGTCACTCATCACGAGAGACCAGTTTTTCGTTGCTATATTGAAAGTCCAAAGATCGTTAAGAAGTTGAGAGGAAGAGTTGGTTCCTCCAAATAAGAACAATTTGTCACTTAAATTCCAGCTGGCTGCTCCTGAACGAGGAGTAGGACTCGTTATGTTGTCAGATCGAAAATTGTTATCTTCAATCAAAACCCATGTTTTATCGCTAAAACACCACAAATCATTGAATTGAATAGCACCAACATCTGAGATATAGGGACCAACACCCCCAAACAGAAAAATAGTATCATTGTTTTTCCATATTACGGAAGAGGATCTTGCGCCAAGAAATCCTGTATAGCTTGTTTCATTATAGCCATCACTTCCTGATAACTTGGTCCATTGTTTTGCAGACTCATTAAACATCCAGCAATTATTCAGGAAACCATTACGATTGAATCCTCCAAATACAAACGATTGATCACTCCAATGCCACCCGACGCTTCCTATTCTCGGTGCAGGATAATCGGAATCACTCCTATTACCAGATAGTAATTTCCATGCGTCTGAAAAAAGATCATAGCGCCAGAAATCATTCAGATATTGACTGCCGCCAGCATTACCACCAAACAAGAACAAATTGTTTGCACTATTCCAACCCGTAGCAGAAAATCTAGCTTGAGGAGAATTACTGTTTTGAGAATTGAAATCACTATCCCCATTTAGCCAAATCCACCTTTGGCACGGGAAAGTATCACTGTAAAACATGTTTTTCTCCTACGGTCAATTATCAAAAAAGTACAAAAGCTCTTGATTGTTTTCAGGAAGCAGTCCTGCGAAAACGGCAGCAGAACCTATGTTGACATGAATTGTTCGTGTGTCAGAGCAATTTGGTAAATTGATATCATAGACAGTTAATGTCAATGCATGGCTGCCATGGCTGCCACTGCTTTGTGGTGCTGTTAATAGATCTGAAGATGTTCGATTTGACAGGTTAGTATAATGCTTAGAAACTCCATCAAACGTAATAATTGCGTTGTGCGTTGTTTGCTGATTCGAAGCTTTTACACCCCACATGATCAGAAGTTGTGTTCCAACCGCAGTGGTTTTTGGTATGGAAATAAAATTAATATCAGTCTTACAGACTGTAATTGTTATCGAATCTTTTAACGTTGCTACCTGAGCCTGATTTGTATTTGTTGGTGTTGCTGTGACGATATAAGTTGTATTCGTTTTGGGAGAAACTGTTGTTGGAAAAACAAGAGAATCAGAATACGCAGTAAAGGCGTCAATAGGTTCCCACAGCAATTCTCATTTTAGATTTTGTCCCTTGCAAACACGTCACTCATAAAGGCTAACAGGTGCTCCCAAGATTCAAAGATTTGTATAGACGTGACAACAGATAAGGTCTGAAAGAATCGAACG
>Ga0074198_1001111_pt1 | contig 20090 bp, 15 predicted proteins | sample EPASupsiteSAE323_FD_64527 | JGI IMG/M metagenome (GOLD analysis project Ga0074198, IMG submission 64527) | Bioremediated contaminated groundwater from EPA Superfund site, New Mexico - Sample SAE3-23 | ecosystem: Environmental > Aquatic > Deep subsurface > Groundwater > Contaminated ...
CCGCAGCCACAAAAACACGTTTGCAGAGATGCAAATAGCAGTGCAGGATATAATTGGGCTCTGGAAAGCTTAAAGACGTTGGGCTAGCCTAAATATTTTGATGATGAACGTTTGAACAACCGCTGATTCGTGATGAGGTTGATAGCGTCTGATAACAAGCCAATTATTGCCGTCACTGCTCGGCATCCTTGAGGTCCTTCTTTAGGGTCTTCAGCTGGCTGACGATAAGAGTATACTCCTTCTCCTTCTCGGACATTGTCCTGCGGAACGTGGCCTCGTCTATCTGCCGCTTCATGAAGCGGTACTTGACCATCTTTATGTCCTCGATAATCTGCTCCTTTTGCGCCTCGAGTGCGGCGGCCTTGCGCGCGTCGCGGAACATGAAGTCGAACAGCGCGAAAGCGGCAAAGGCAAGCATCCCTAGCGCGATGACCACGCTTGCGATTACCACGATTGCAGGCATGCTGCCGGACTGCGGCGCAATGACGTATACTACAGGCAGCTGGCCGGGCGTGAGCAATATGCCGATTGTGTTGGTTGGAACCTCTTGGGCATTATCATAGGCGAAAATCGAATAGTTGCCGTTGACCGGCGGCATGAACTTGCAGCTGACGTTGTAAGAGTAATTGCCGTAATTCCCAGTTGCGTCGGGGAAGAACTGGTTGTCCTGCAGCTTGCCATTTACCCGTATCTTTTCAAGTTTGCACACGCAGCCCGAAGGCCCCGAACAGGAGAAGTTCTTCACGGCCTTGGACGCGTTGACGATGCCTGAAAGGTTGGTCATCCTGGACAGGTTGATGACCAGCGGGGAAGTTGAATAATTTATGCTGAGTACCTCAGCCGGCGGCACCTGCTCCGTGCTTGCGGACAGGGGGAAAGTATAGATGCCGTTCTGCGTCGGACTTGGCACGGACGCGCTGGTTGCGTTGGGCTTGCATATCGCATTATACGTGCACCCGCTGGCGTCCTTAAGCATGATGTATTCGCCGAAGCTCTTGATGCACTCCGAATAAAGCGACTGGTTGGCCGAGAAATCAGGGCACTTGAACTGCGAGAAGGGGACGGAATCCGAGGCGGTTGGCGCGGGAGTTGAAGTTACGGAGACGGTCGGGGCCGGAGCGACTGTTGCGACAACGGTTGGCATTGGAGTCGCGGTTGCCACCATCGAAAAGTCGGTCCGCACGCCCTCGGAAGTGGGCGCAGGAACGTCGTATGCACTCTTAGACACATACCCATCCTTGGAGACCCTGAGGGTATAGTTGCTGGAGCCCAGCGAATCAAAGCGATATCCGCCCGAAGAATTGGTCGTATTCACAACCGGACCGAAGTTGGAGTTCGTGGGAGTGGCATTCACAAACGCATCAGCAATGCCATTGCCGTAGGAGTCCGTGACAAAGCCGAAGAGATACGGCAGCGGCTTGAGGCGGAAGTCGGCCGGGGCCTGCGAAGACAGAACCGTGACCGCATTGTCAGCAGAATAATAAGACGGGTGGGTCGCAGTGAGAGAGTAGTTGCCGCCTGCAAGCTCGTTGAAGGAATAATAGCCGAGAGTAGTAAGGGAATGCGACAAGTAATTCAGGGCGCCGGAGTCGTTCGACCGGAGGAAGAGCGTGACGTTGACGCCATCTATGGTCGCGTTGGAATAATAGTCAGCGGCCTTCCCATATATCGAGCCGGTATTGTAGCTTGAAGAGTGGTTTGCAAAAAGGGTGAGGGAAACATTCTGGCTTGACACAGCAACGTCAACGTAGTTGCCGGTATAGTAGCCGGTCGCATTTGCGTTCAGCACGTAGCTTCCAGAGTACAGGTATAATCCAAAACGGCCGCTGGAATTGGCGAAGATGAAGTACGATACAGACGCGTTTCGGATGTAAACCGAGGCGTTGGGAACTGCAGGATAGGGCGCCGCGCCAGACGGATCCACTACCGTGCCATTGACCCAATAATAGGCTGCGGGAGTAGGCGTCGGGGTCGGAGTCACGGTGGCAGTATCAGTAGGCGTAACAGACACGGAAGGAATAGGCGAAGGCAACGGACTTGGAAATGGAGAAGGACTCGGCGAAGGCGAGGGGATTGGAGACGGACTCGGAGATGGAGAAGGACTCGGCGTAGGTGTTGCCGCGGGTATCGAGATTGAAATGTCCCCCTGAGCCCCAAATAGCGTGTTGCCAGTAAGATTTCTCATCCTCGCTGAGACTTTTAGGGTATATGCGGAAGACTTGACCGGCGCGTACACACCCATTGAAAACGTCTTTGTGGACCAAGTGGTATAATTGTCGCCGGAAGCCATACCCAAGTTTACGCTGTTAGAATAGATGCCAGAATACGAGAAAATCGATTCGCTGGCATTGATATAAACCGCAAACTTATCCTGCTGCCAGGGCGAGTAGCCGTTGTTGTAAAAAGGCAAGGTAAGCGTGTAAGGATACCTTTCGGGGTTGGTATCGGATAATTGCGCATATGGTTGCGCCGAAAAAGGGTTGACGGTCGCGTTCACGAAGCCCACTACTTGGAGCGACGCATCGCAAGTGGCCAAGAGCACAGCCAAATTGCTTCTCTTAAGCGATACCAACAGTTCCCTTCCACCAGGAATGGTGCCCCGGGAGTACATTGAAACCAAGTAACTTGCCTGGGAACCGGAAGCCACAGACTGCTCCGGGTAAAAATAATTGCCACCATACCAGGAGAAAAGCGAGCTCGCGCCGTTGTAAAGGTAATAAGAACCCTCGTTCAAACTCTTGGTCCCGGTATTATTGAAAGTGGCATTGACAGTGAACATCTGGCCGTGATACACAAGCGAGGGGGCGGAGACGCTCAAGCACTCGGCGGCATAGTTGGTGGCAACAACAGACGGCGAGAAGAGCAAGGCTACCAAAGCGAGGAAGAAAACCCGTCCGGCAAAGTTTTTTTGGGCCACCAATACCAACAACTCTTCAGCCTAGATTTGAATCTTGAATCCCAGAAATGCCATCAACGACGCAAGGATGCGTATGGGAAGCATCGCAAGCGAAAGCAGCGACCAGACCAGGAACGCCATCGCAATCGGGAACAGGTCGTGGAGCTGGACGTACGCGGGGTCGGTCAGAAGCTGCGACTTGACGTTAGCAATCTCCTGCGCGGTGAGCCTCTTGGGCGGCTTGCTTGCGTACTCGTTGAGCGACTTTACCAGCCCGCTTTTCATGGAACCCACCTGCGCGGACAGCTCGACATAGGTGGCGTTTATCAGCGCATCCTCGTTGGTCTCGTTTATTACCTTCAGCACCGCTGCGGCATAAGTGTCGTTTATGACAAGGTCCTGGTCGGATGCGGCCAACGCGGCAAAGCTTGTATTGGCTGCTGAAAGCTGCGTGCGCAACGACTCGCGCGGAAGCATCGCCTCGACCTGAGAGCGCACCTGCACCTGCAGCTGTTCGCGGATTGCCTCGCGAGGCATGTAACTTTCAAGCTGCGCGGGGGTTATCTGGAAATTGGCAACCACCTTTGAAAAGACCGCCGCTCCCTGCGCTATGATTATCGGCGAGGTGCCAGCAAGCCCCGAAAAGAACTCGCCGAAGTACTGCTCACGCTGCTGGGAGACCGCGATTAACGTCAGGATGCAGGCGACTATGGTGAAGACAAGTACCGCGCGGCCCATCATTGAATATATGTCTGAAAGGGAAGCTGATTCAGGAGTAAGCTTGCATGCAAAATAGGCGGTTGCGACGATGGCAAATGCAAATCCGATGAACGGGTAAAGGTAGCTTGAAAACAAAAGACCCAGCAGGATTGCCGGAAGAAGCGCCGCTCCTGCGGAGAATGCGACTGCCTCACGTGCGCCCATCCCGCGCGACGCCCTGGCCGCTAACGCAAACGAAAGCGAGAACAAAAAGACGAACAGGAACATTGCGGGCGAGAGCAGCTTGGCCACGGTCTGGCTCGCGTTGAACACGTCGAGAACCGAACCAAAGTCAATGCCGATGCGCGAATAGCAGTAGAGCGAAAAGCCGAACACCACAAGGAGCACGAAGAACAGGAAAAGGTTCGTCTTCCTGCTCTCGTCCATCTCTTCAAGGGGATTCGCAAATGAAAACGATTCCTTCGCAGGGTCTGCGACCGAAACGGCAGCGGATGCCCTAACGCCACCAGTAGCGGCATTGTCTATAGCCATGTTAGCATTAGTTTTTTCGGCTTTAAAACCAATCTGGAAACGCGCCTCTAGGCAGGCAGTTTCACAGTCGGGATGCAGCCGTCAGCAGTGACCAGCAGGGTGTTCTCGGCCTGGGAAACCAGCTTGCCTGGCTTTTCCGCAAGCGGGAAGTATTCCTCAAGCCCGCCGCAACGCACAAGGTCGCTGATTGCAAGGTCGTAAGGTGTTGAAGGAAAATCACGGGCAAGCCAGCGCCTGCAGAACGGAAGGCCCGTGTATTTTTCGGCATTCTTTACAAGCTGCCTGCTTTGTGCAAGCCGGGACTTTCCTTCTGCGACGCGAAAAATCTGACACGCGGAGTGGTCGCGCACGATTCCCTCGCCAGTTGTTGCGAAGGGCTCCACCGCAAACACGTCGCCTTCCTTGAATACATAGGAACCGTGCGGCACGTTGGGCACTTCCTGGCCCGCGTGCACAGTATACTGGTCGAGTGAGTGTCCGCACAGGTTCTCAACAGGGTTGAAGCCTGCAGAGAGGATTGCGTCGCTTATCGCCTTGCCCACAGTGCGGGAGACGACGCCCGGTGCAATCGTGGAAATGGCTGCTTCAAGAGCTGCCTTGCTTGCGTGGATGATTTTATAGTGCGACGGGTCCGCTGAATAGGAAAACGCGCAGTCTGCGATGTAGCCATCAATTTGTACACCAACATCGACTTTCAGAAGGTCGTGTTCGCCAAGAACACGCGTGTCGTCCGGTAAGGGGGTGTCATGCGCTGCCACGTTGTTGGAAGAAAGATTGATAGGAAACGCGATGCCGCCGCCCTGCTCGATGATTTTTGCCTCGACAGAGTCTGCAAGCTCAAGGAGCGAAATGCCCGGCTTGAGCTTTTTCTTGGCAAAGGCAAGTGCGTTGGATGCGATTTTGCCTGCTTCGAGATATTTCTGTTTTATTTCTTCGTCCAATTTAAGCACCATTTGAAATTTGAATTACCAGTCACCCAGCTTGCTCTGCGTGCCCTTCGACTTGAGCGCATCCTCGTCGTAGCCAAAAGCCGAGAGGAGCTTGAGCGTTGCGGGAATGACCTGGTTGTTGATGTAGTAATCAGGGTCGTAATCGGTTGCCAGCTCGCGAAGCACTGCCTTGTCCGAGATGGACTTGCCGGCCTTCCCGATCACATAGCCTATGATTGCGTTCTCAGGAAGACGGATTCCGGCTGTCCTTGCCTTTTGCGAGGCCATCAGCTCAGGCGACATGATTGCATACGAGCCGGCCTTCTTGCGCAACTGTGTCAGGATGGTAAGGTCGTCAAGCGGCACCTTGCCTGACTTGAGCTCGGTGACTACCTTCATCACCATGTCTGCTGCTGCCTTGACGTCTCCGGTTTCGAGGAGTATTCGAAGCAGCTCCTTCTGGGTGCGCTTTGCAACCCCGCTCCAGTCGCGCCGCACTAGCTCGAACCCGCGAATCTTGATTTTTCCTTCCTTGGTAATCATGGCGTACTTTTTCTTCGCGCCCTCGGCCTTTGCTGATGCGCCGGTTGCCTTCTTGCTCACAAACAGGCCGCGCACGAAGAACTCCTCAAGCTCCAATTCCATGTTGCCCGGAAGCTTCTTGTTTACCCTTGCACGGAACTCGTACACCGCATCCTCGCCGCCCTTGGGATATTGTATCATCAGCGAATCGGTGTCGCCGTAGAGCACCTTGTACCCGGACTCCTCGGCAGCATCCATTGTTGCCTTGATGTAGTTACGCGCCAGGCCGGTGATTGCCGAGCCGCAGTCGAAATCATACCAGCGCGAACGCGGGTAGGCAAGGTAGCCATAGAAGCTGTTTGCGATGACCTTCAACGCCCACTGGGTCGCATTGAGCTGCTTGTACTCCTGCGCCTCGGACTTTCCTTCCTTCTTCATCTGCGAGAGCTTGGTCTTAATTGCAAAACGGGATTCCAAGACTTCCTCAAGAACGCGCGGCACCAGCCCTTTGCGCTTCTTGCAATAATGGTGGCCGGTTGCGGCCTTGGTTTCCTCGTCAGTGCAGCACGTGCATTCCTTAGTGAACGGGTCAATGTTGTGCGAGACTATGATTGACGGGTAAAGCGAGCGGAAGTCAAGTACTGCGATGTTTTCGTACACTCCGGGTTCGGGAGTCTTTACGAACGCGCCCTGAAGCGGGTGGTCTGAGCGCGCAACGACTTCGGAATATGATGGCTTGTTGGGAACTATTTCGCCGTACTCGAAGGACTTGCGCATCAAGTAGAATTCTACGAGCTGTCCTGCTGTTGCGCGGCTTGACTCGAACATTGGCAGGCCCACCTGGCGCGAAAGCGCCAGCTCCAGGTCAAGGCAGTAGTTTGCAAGCTCAAGGCAGGCAATAGAGTCGACTTTCGCATACTCGGCCACCTTGTCCATGCCCTTGCCGGTTTTCCAGTTCTCCCAAATCTGGCCGTATTTGAGGTCGACTTTGTGCTTTCCGAAAAGTTCGAAATAAGCATCATCAAGGGTCAGGCGCTGGAGCTTGATTGCGCCTACGGTGTTGAGGAACGTGATTGCGTGGTAGACGTCAAAGTGAATGCGACCAGGCACGTAGGTCTTGGTGCGCATGCCGATTTTCTTTGCATACACGTGCTTTTTGGTGCGGCCAAGACGAAGCGCTGCGCCATTTACTTCCGCACGCTTCTGCAAAAACGGGAGGTCAAATGCATCTCCATTGTAAGTGCAAAGCAAGTCAGTATGATTTTGCGCGATGACTTTGGAGAGGCCCTCAAGCATCGCCTTCTCGTCAGCCGCATTCTCGACATTCTCCGCATTGACTTGGTGCTTGAACGTAATTACACCCGCGTCATTGACTGAGGAGGCGTAACTCACCATTATGCACTGGTCGCGGCCAGGCTCTGGCAGGGCGCCGGTGCTGCTGAACGCCTCGATATCTATTGCAAGGGTGCGAAGCGCAGGGAAGCTCTCGGCGTGCGCTTTCTTTGCACTGCGCACGAAACCATCTTCGGACTCCTCGTACTCAACTAGCGCGTTGGGCTTGAGGCCCGAGTCAATCATGAAACGGTAGTGGAACGGGATGTTGTTCTCGTAAGGGGTTCCGAACTGCGTAAGTTCACCTGAAAGAAACGAGACGTTGCGCGGGCGGTCAACTATGATTTTGAGCAGCTTGGTGGGCTTGAGGGCGACCAGCTTCTCAACAACATCCACTGCAGTAATCTTCGCGTCCTTTCCGCGGAAGGAGAACTTCTGGGAAACCAGGCCCTTCTTGAACTCCTCCATCTTTGCGGAGCCAAAGTCGCCGGTTGTCTCGGTCTTTGGGACCATCAAAAAGTAGGGTGAAAAATCAAAATACGCAGGATAGGCCTTGCCTGTTTTTTCGTCCTTGAGAAAAAGCCTGATTGCGCTGCGGTGGCTCCTGCTGACCGACTCGGCGTCAAGAAGAAAAGCGCGTTCCATAAGCAGCTACCAAGATAGGAATGGAAGGCGAATGTAAAAAAGAGATTGGACGGAAGGGAAAGGAGTACGGATGGAAAAAGTTAACGGAGAATTGAAACGTCTAGCGGGCGCAGCGGAAGCCCACCCAGCTCACATAATACGAAGGAGAGTACCTAGCGAAAAGCGCTAGGATGCCCGCTTTTTCGGCGTGGTTGTAATGGCCCCCGCGTATGAAAGAATGGGCCGTAGAAACATATCCGACGGTAGGAGAGTATGATAAGCCTTCGTTGATGTGCATTTGCCCGATGCCCTGGGCAGAGGTCCACGCCGAAAAGTTCGAGTAATTAAGCGCATTCAAGTTCGAAAAAGATGTGTATTCGTACCAACCCATCGGAAGAACCGTGCCATTTGTTGGCATCCCACCAGACACTCCTGCCGGGTCGTCTTGGCACCCGGGAGCGGTGCCGTTCGAAAAGCACGGCGACGTGTCGGTGCGATTCTCAAAAAGCGAGTCGTCTGTCCATTCCAAGACGTTAGCACTGAAATGCCACAAGGACTCGCCATTGCTTAAAAACAGCTGGGCTGTGGGGTTGCCCGCACCTGCGTCGGGATTGGGACCATCGTAGGAGACGCTGGAGTCGACCCCGTTGTTGCCTATTTTCAGAGAGCCAGAGCCCACCACGCTGGTATTCCAGTTGGCAGCCACGTTCGCGATGTTTGAAGCCGCGACTATCCACTCGCGGTCACGAATTAGATGGTATCCCGCACCCAACGCTGCGCACCGCTCGGCTGCGGAAGACTGGTTTATTTTCACCCATGGCAGGTTCGCGGGCTGGACCGAAGGCAAGTCTGACAGGGGGCACCATATCGCACCTTGGCCGCCGTCCGCAAGCGAGCAAGTTGCCTCGTACGCCATCACGCAAAAGTCATTGACAAGCATTGACGAGTTCCCAGAGACCTTGGACCAGTTGGCATCGCACGCCTTGGTCCCACAGGAAGCCAGAATCGGCTTGTCGCCCTTAAGCACGATATTCGAAATCCGCGTATCCCCAAGGGAATATCGGAAGCTTATGTTGGATATTTCCACACTGGTTTTTCCGCCGCAGTCGATGACGTTTCCCACGCCCGAAACCGCGCCTTGTGCCGCAACGTATGCAACCTCGCCGGGCGCAAGCATAAGCGAACACGACATCGCGGCTGAAAAGTTGTCATTAGGACGCGAGCAATACGCCGGGCCGTAGGAGTCGCCGGAGGAATAAGGATAGATTGGAAGGTTTGTGCCGTCAACGTTCACCCCATCCAAACGGAGCATGGTGCCGCCCGCATTCTGGATTTGGAGAACCAGGTTGTAGTCGACAACTTTTGCAGAGGCCACCGTTATCGGGAACATCGAAGACCAGTATGCCTGAGATTGCTGCTGCTTTATCGAAACCTGTGAAGAGGTGGATGAAGAAGTTGCACTTACAACGACAATTGAAACCAAAAGGACCGCACCAAGAATGACCAGGTATTCTGTCGCGCCCTGTCCGCGGGAATGAGAAAGAGGTCTTTTGCCCATATGAGGACAACTAATTTTGTGTTATTATTGATTGCTTCAGCGGATTCCGTTCGCTTCGTTGAGCGAAATGATTGGGAGCTCGGCCTTGGCAAGTTTTGAATACCCGCCCAACGCCGCAATCGCGTCAAAGAGAGCCATCGCGCCATAGTAGCTGTTGACAATCGGGATTTTTGTGGTGATGACCTTCTCGCACAGGGACCGGTCGGTCTTGGCGCAGCCAATCATGCCATCGACCACTATGCCGATTCCTGCCACGCTCGCTATCCTGGACGCGTTGCCATTGACTGGGACCACTTCAAAACCAGCTCTCCTTGCCTTCTCCTCTATCTGGCCGGACCACTTGCCACACTCGCGCACAAGCACCTTGCCGGATTTGGGGAGCTGGCCTGCGGCCTTGACTCCTTTCAAGTACGCCTCGGCAAAAGTGCGGCCGAAAGCCATCGTCTCGCCGGTGCTCTTCATCTCGCTTGATGCGGCATAGTCTGCCTTGGGGAATCGGTTGTAGGGAAACACTGGAACTTTTACTGCAACTAGGCTAGTCGGTTTTGGGAACGATGAGAAGCCCTGCTTCTTTAGTGAAATGCCCACCTGGCAGAGCGCGGCCACTTTTGCAATGGGGACACCTATTGCCTTGCTCACGAAAGGCACGGTGCGGCTTGCTCGGGGGTTGACTTCGATTATGTAGACGTCGTTTCCTTTTGCTGCCATCTGGATGTTGCACAGCCCGATTATCTTGAGCGCACGTGCGAGCTTGAGCGCGTAATCCTCGATTTTGCAAAGCGCAACGTTGGAAAGCCGCTGGGTCGGAAGAACTGCCGCGCTGTCACCTGAGTGGACCCCGACTTCTTCCACCTGTTCCATTATCCCTGCAATCAGGTAGTCCTTGCCATCCCCTACTATGTCCACGTCAATCTCTATCGCGTCTTCGAGGAAGTGGTCGATTATGACCGGGTTTCCTTCGCTTGCCATTATGCTCTCGTGGACTTTCTCGCGCAATTCCTGCTCGTCAAATGCAAGGTGCATTGCGCGGCCGCCAAGAACATAAGAGGGCCGCATAAGCACAGGATAGCCGACTTCCTTTGCCATCAACACCGCTTCCTCGGCGTCGAAGGCCATGCCGCTCTTTACAGTTGGCGTGCCAAGGGTCTCGGCGAGCTGCTTGAAGCGTTTGCGGTTGCTTGCAACGTCAATCGAGTCAGTTGACGTGCCAAGGATGTGCGCGCCCGAATTTTGCGAGATGCCGTTAACGAGATTTATCGAGGTCTGGCCGCCGAACTGCACGATTACGCCGTCCAGGTTCTCGCGCTCTATTGCAAGCACCGCCAGCACGTCCTCAAGCTTAAGAGGCTCGAAGTAAAGCCGGTCGGAGATGTCAAAGTCGGTGCTCACTGTCTCGGGGTTGTTGTTGACTACGATTGTCTCAAAGCCCGCTTCGCGCAGGGCCTGAACTGCGTGAACTGTGCAGTAGTCGAACTCGATTCCCTGGCCGATGCGGATTGGCCCCGAACCGAGAATGATTACTTTCTTTCGGCTGCTCTTGTTGACCAACGGGTCGGAAGTGCTTTCGTAAGTCGAGTAGTAATAGGGCGTTGCTGCCGCAAACTCGGCAGAGCACGTGTCAACCATCTTAAACGACGGGTTGAGTCCGTGGGTCTTGGAAAAGCTGCGGACAAAGACTGCGGAGCGGCCGGTTGCCTCGCAAATCCAGCGCTCGGAAAACCCGGCTTTGCGCGCTGCAAGCACGCCTTCTGCGTCGCTTGCCAGTGCCATCTCGTTCTTTGCAAGGCCGCGCTTTGCTGCGACAATGTTCGCAATCTTCTGGATGAACCACGGGTGCACTCCGGTTACTTTTGAAATCGTGGCAACGTCAGCGGTGTTGTCGAAAAGGAGCTTGGTGATTACGTTGAAGCGCATCTCGCTTGGCGCAAGCGCCTTCTCAAGGGGCAGAGCCGCAATTTCTGCAGTGCGCTGGCGCCAGTCAACGCGCATCTCAAGCGAGCGCAGGGCCTTGCCGAACGCCTCCTCGAAAGTGCGTCCGATTGCCATTGTTTCGCCGGTACTCTTCATCTGAGTGCCGATTGACGGCGAATAATAGAGCTTGTCGAACGGCCAGCGCGGAATCTTGACTACTACATAGTCAAGTGAAGGTTCAAAGCACGCACTCTTTCCGGTCACGCGGTTCTCGATTTCGGAGAGCGCGTAGCCCAGCGCAATCTTGGTTGCCACACGCGCAATCGGGTAGCCGGTTGCCTTGGACGCGAGCGCGCTGCTGCGGCTTGCGCGTGGGTTCACCTCGACTATGAAATAGTTACCGGTCTTCTGGTCAAGGGCGAACTGCACGTTGCACGCGCCCTGCACCTTGAGGCCGCGCACAATCTTGATTGCGGAAGTGCGGAGCATATGGTACTCGCGGTCGGACAACGTCTGACTCGGAGCAACTACCACGCTCTCGCCGGTGTGTATCCCCATCGGGTCGAGGTTTTCCATGTTGCAGATGGTGACGCAGTTGTCGTAGGAGTCCCGGATTACCTCATATTCAAGCTCGGCCATTCCGCCGAGGCTCTTTTCAACCAACGCAAGACCGGTACCGCTCTGCTTGATTGCAGCGCCACATATTTCGCGAGCCTGCTCCATAGTGTAGGCGATGCCGCTTGCAAGGCCTCCAAGGCAAAAATCTGCTCGAATCATTACGGGAAGCCCGTGCTTTGCCACAAACTTCTCCATCTCCTCAATGGACTTGCAGCTGTCGCTTGCGGGAACTGGCTCGCCGATTTTGAGCATCAGCGCCTTGAACTTTTCGCGGTCCTCGGCAAGCTCGATGGTCTCAACGGTAGTGCCTAACACGCGCACGTTGTTTTTCTTCAGGCAAGCCGCAAGCTCCACTGCTACGTTGAGCCCGGTCTGTCCGGCCATAGTTGCGATGATTCCGTCCGGCTTTTCCTTTTCGATGATGCGCTCTACAGTCTTTGCGTCAATGGATTCGATGTAGACGCGGTCGGCTGTTGCCAAGTCGGTCTGGATTGTGGCCGGGTTTGAATTTACGAGCACCACTTCGACGCCCTCTTCCTTGAGCGCGCGGCACGCCTGGCTCCCACTGTAGTCGAACTCCGCTGCCTGGCCTATGACTATTGGCCCGGAACCGAGCAGGAGGACTTTCTTTACATGGGAAATCTTTGGCATGAGTAAAACATCAAAGCATTTTTTCAAAATCGTCAAACAAAAATCTGGTATCCAAAGGACCCGGCGCCGCCTCTGGGTGGAACTGCACCGAGAACGCGCCCTTGTCGTCGCACCGGAGGCCTTCGTTGCTTTTGTCATTGAGGTTGGTAAGCCAGTCGGTCACGCCCTTGGGGATGTCCTTGACCGCAAAGCCGTGGTTCTGCGAGGTCAGGAAGCACTTGCCTGTAAGGTTGTCAACTACGGGCTGGTTGGCTCCGCGATGCCCGAACTTGAGCTTGTAGGTCTTTCCACCAAGCGCGTGGCCAAGGATTTGGTGGCCGAGGCAGATGCCGAACACGGGCACTTTTCCCACGATTTCGCGGCAGGAGGCTACTGCATAGGTCATCAGGGCAGGGTCGCCGGGACCGTTGGAATAGACTACCCCATCGGGCTTGCTTGCAAGGATGTCCTTTGCTTCGGTGCTTGCGGGGACTACGGTGACTTCACAGCCGCGCGCCACCAGCTCGCGCACAATGTTTTGCTTTACACCACAGTCCACAAGCACAACGGAATGCTTCTGCTTTGCCTTTGATGATGCAGACGGTGCAAAAACCTCCGCATTCTGTCGGGTGACCTTGCTAACAAAATCAATTCCTGAATAGTCGAAGCCAGAAAGCTGCTTCTTGCATGAATCTACTGCTTCCTCCACTGTGCGGCCTTCAAGCTGGACTATTCCCGAAGGAACTACCCCGTAGTTGCGCACCTTGGTCACGATTGCGCGCGTGTCCAGGCCGACCACAGCAGGGATGTCGAACTCCTTGAGGAAATCGTCAACCGAACGGTTGGAATCCCGGTGTTGCGGGTGGCTGCAAAATTGGCGGCTTATGACGCCTGAAAGGTGGATTTTTTTTGATTCGAATGCCTCGGCGCTTATCCCGTAGTTTCCGATGAGAGGATAAGCGAAGGTAAGGATTTGGCCCGCATAGGATGGGTCGGTGAGGGCTTCCTGGTAGCCGGTCATCGAGGTGTTGAAAACTAGTTCGCCGAACGCGTCGCGGGGCGAGCCTGCTGAGTCGCCAACATAAAACGACCCGTCCGAAAGGACAAGGACCGCTTTAGGAAGACTCACCAGACAAAACCCCCAAAAAATGTGCCGGTTTTCCATTCTTTTGGCTGGCGGATTAAATATACTTTCGGCCAGCCATGGCAATGGCTATTCGGCGTTAGGTTTGAAACCTCTACTATAATGGCCAAAACGCAATTAATACCCTGCTGACAAAAATGCGACACTAATTGCCGATTTTGTCGAATTGACCTGCTGAGCTAGTAAGACACGAAGGTTATCTCGCTGTTTGCGAGCTTGCGGTAGAACTCGTGGTCGTCGTTCTTGTCCGCCATCTTGACGAAGAGAATCTCAAGCCCGGTCCAGAATATGAACCAGCCTGCAGGCTCGAAGAACACGAACAGGAACTTGCTTAGGAAACTCTGGGTGTCCAGCGAGGCGACGTAGGTCGCAAGCAGCATGAGGACCATTCCTGCTGCGATGTACCAGATGCTCTTGTTGCGCATTTTGGAAAGCTGACTGTGGACGTGGTGGAGCCCGTCCTTGAAGTGGGCGCTTATCCTGTGACGGATTACGTCCTCCATCTGCTGGTTGCGGCGTGCCTTGGGCACCATCACCCGAAGCTCAACGTGGTCGCCCTTCTGCTTGCTTGCGCGCTTGACCTCGCGGATGAAATCGTCGGAAAGTTCACGCACCTCGAACGAGCGCGGGTCGAAGTCGGAGAACACGTCCTCGTAATCGTCGGTAATGATGCTGATTTCGGACATGTGCATCTGCGACAGACGCTTGGCCTCAAGGTAGTCCGCATCGTTTTCGACATCGTCGTCCTTGTCGAGCTTCTGGTGTATCTTCTGGCGGACAGTACGTGGCGAAACCATTGCGAAAAACCTTCCCCCTGCCGGAGAAAAACAGCAGGCTAAGGTGGTAACTGAAGCCGGATATTAAAGGCATTTGGAAGGCTCGACCACAGCGAGGCCAAACCCCCCTCAATAGGAAATGAAGCGGATTTCGCTGTTGGACATCTTGTGGTAGAAATCGCGCTCTTCGTACCTTGAGGAGGGCTGCAGGAACAGGTAATCAAAGCCGTTCCAGAGGGTGAACCATCCCGCGGGCTCGAAAAGGAAAAGGAAGAAGGTCTGCATGAGGCCCGCAGGCACGATTGAAAGCATTAGCACGACCAGCGTGAGTATGACAACACCCACCAGTATGAACAGGCCACCCTTCTGCCGCATCTTGAGGATGTCCTTGTTGATTTGCTCTACGGTATTGCGGTAGTGCGCCTTGACGCGCTTTTTGATTATGGTCTCCTGCTCGGGCTTGCGAAGTGCTTCCGGCATCATCACCTTAAGCTCAATCTTTGAACCCTTGTGGCGAGTAGCCTTCTTGACCTCGATAAGGAAGTCGTCGGAAAGGGAGCGCACGTCGTAAGGCCGCGGGTCGAAGTCCGAAAATATGTCGTCGTAAGTGTCAAGAATTATGCTGATTTCGGAAAGCTGCAGGAGACGCTGCTTTTCAACCTCGGAAATGTCCACAAGCGGTGTCGTCAGCGTGGTTTGCCTCTGGGCGGGATGCACTGCTTGCACTGGTGCCTTGGCCTCCTTTGTAGCCTCGCTGCGCTGCGGGTTGCCGGGTTGTGCTTGTGGCGAGTTTGGCATGGTAATCACTGAATCAAAAAAGTATTGTGCCCGGCAAGCAATATAACCCGGCTGGCGGGCATTTAAAGGGGCAAAAGACGCAGGGAAACCGCCTTAAAAACGAGTCATCCAAGGCCTTGGCCGCAAACTATTTTGCAGGCCTTGTCACGGCCTTCTTGGTGTCCCACAGGTTGCCTATTGCGCCCGATAGTTTCCAGGTGCGAATGGCAATCGGCGTTGCCGCATAAGAGGACTTGAGCGCAAGGCAGGCAAGCACGTCCTTCAGCATTGCGGTCTGACACTTGACTATGCCGCGCTGGCACTCCTCGTCGAACTCCTTGAGGAACGCCTTGGCCTTGCTTGCACCCAGTTCTCCCACTCCTTCCAGCATGGCGGATTGCACGAGCTTGGAAGCGTCGACTTTGGAGAGCTTGTGCTGGGATTCGAACGAGACGAGTATGTAGCGCTTCTTTTCCTGCATCTACAAACAACCAATTAAGCGGTAAACGAGGAAAGCTCAAGCAGTTCCTCCTGCGAATAAGCGCGCTCGCAGTATACGCAGCGCACGTGCAGCGGGCTCTTCTTTTCGACTTTGAGAATTGACCTGCCTTCCTTGTTGGAGATGCACTTGGGGTTTGGGCAGGAGATGACGTCCTCGAACGAGTCAGGGACCGAAATCTTGCGCTTCTTGACAATCTGGTAATCGTGCACGAAATTGACAGTGGCAGCTGGCGCGATGAGCGCAATCTTGTTGATTTCCTTCTCCTCAAGCGCGCGCTCCTCAATCTTGATGATGTCCTTGAGCCCCGAAGTGGTGCTGGGCGTGTTCATCACCATGCTTACTGTTGCGTGGAAGCCCTCGTCTATTCCGAGGATGGAAAGCACCGCAAGCCCCTTGCCCTTTGGGATGTGGTCTATGACTACGCCGTTCTCAATCTTCTTTATCTTCATCTTGTCCTGTTCGGAATCCATAAGCGACAACTCCAAGTTCATCCAAGGACCGAGTCCAGTATTGCCATTCGCACCGGGATGCCGTTCGCCTCCTGCGCAAAGTAAGCTGCCTGCGGGAGCGAGTCCACTTCTGTTGCGATTTCGTCAACGCGCGGGAACGGGTGCATTATGATTGCATCGTCCTTCATCTTCTTGACCGCTTCGGCGTCAATTACGTAGGAATAACGCTCGGCTTCCTCCGGGTCGTCGAAGCGCTCCTTCTGGATGCGGGTTGCGTAGACCACGTCGGAATTCGAAAGGTCAAGCGATTCAAGTTCCACGAGCTTGACCTTTTCAGACACGTCATTGAGTATGACCTGCGGAATCTTCAGCTGCGGCGGCGACCACATCTCGATGGTCACGTCGAAGTTTGCAAGGGCGTAGCAGAGCGAGTGTATTGTGCGGCCGTTCTTGAGGTCGCCAATCATCGTTATGGTCAGGCCGTCGAGCTTGCCCTTCTTCTGGAACATCGTATAAGTGTCAAGAAGCGACTGCGTGGGATGCTGGTTCGCACCGTCCCCGCCGTTGATTACGGGGATTTTCGCAGCATCAGCTGCAAGTTTGGCAGCGCCCTCAAGCGAGTGCCGGATTACGATTACGTCGGCGCAGGACTCGACCATGCGGATGGTGTCGTAGACCGTCTCGCCCTTTGAGACCGATGTCGTGTTGGAATCCGAGAACGAGATTATCCCGCCGCCGAGGCGCTGCATCGCAGTCTGGAAGGAAAATTGCGTGCGTGTTGACGGCTCGAAAAAGAGTGATGCAAGTACCTTGCCGGATTGTTTATCGTAGGACTTCTTCTGAGTGACAGCGTCCTCGTACTTCTTGGCCTTGTGCCAGATTTGCTCGATTGCCTCGCGACTAACGTCCCTTGTGCTCAGGATGTCCCGTCCAGCCCAGTAGTCCGCCATAATAGTGCTAACACCCAAAAAGCGTTTGAATCCCCTAAACCGGTTGTTCGAAGAAACAATGCCTGCAATAGGATAAAAGTGTATTGTGCAACGCGGCTATCGGACTGGCGGCTTTAAGCCCGGATTGCAATCTTGCCCTCGCCCTGCTTGAGGCAGATGCTCTCGCCATCGAAGGCCACCTTCCCGCCAAGGATGGTCTTTTCGATGCTTGCGTGAATCCGCCTGCCTTCGTAGGGCGTCCAGCCGCATTTTGAAAGCTGGTTCTCGATGCGGACCGTGCGCTCCTTCTTCAGGTCAACAAGCACGATGTCAGCATCAAATCCCTCGGCAAGCGTGCCCTTCTTGGAAAGGCCGAATATGTGTGCAGGGTTGGTGGCGCAATAGCGGATTACCTGCGCAAGTGAGATGAGGTTGCGGTTTGCGGCATCAAGCATCAGCGGCACGCGCATCTGCACTCCCGGCACGCCCGAAGGCGCCTGCCAGTAGTCCTGCTCCTTCTCCTTTTGGGTGTGGGGCGCGTGGTCGGAGGCTATGCAGTCTATTGGCGAGTGAGCCTTGGAAAGATCGTCCCAGACTGCGGCCACGTCAATGCGAGAACGCAGGGGTGGGTTGACCTTGCCATAGTTTCCAAGCCCCCGGGCATCGTGCTCGGTAAGGAACAGGTGGTGGGCGCAGACTTCAAGCGTGACCGGAACCCCGCCGTTCTTATAGGTAGATGCTATGTCAAGCTCTGCTTTTGTTGAGGCGTGGCAGATGTGCACGCCCCGCTTTGCCTTGGAAGCAGCATCGCAGGCAGCTTCCACGGAAATCGCGGCGGTTGTGGGGCTGCGGATGACGTTGTGATAATCCACCTTGCCCTTGGAATCGCGCCGCTTGTACTCCTCGGTCAGCTTCCGGATTTCGGTCTCGTCCTCTGCGTGCACGCAAACCGGAAATGAGGCCGGCAGGGTTGCTAGGTGCTTTTGAAAATCCGAACTGTGCTCGACCAACAAGTCCCCGGTGCTTGAGCCCAGGTAGACTTTGAGCGCAAATACCGCGGGGTTCTTGATTGCCTCCGCCGCAACCTGCTGGTTTTGGGGAGTTGCGCCAAAGTAGAGGCCGTAGTCGCATACCGCCTTTTTCTTGACCATTGACAATTTTTCATTGAGCCGGGCTAGCGTGGATATTGATGGATAATTGTTTGGCATGTCCAGTATCGTGGTCGTGCCTCCTGCAAGGGCGCTTGCGGAGCCCGTGTAGAAGTCCTCCTTGGCAGTCTGGCCGGGGTCGCGGAAATGCACGTGCGGGTCAATCATGCCGGGCAGGGCGACCAAACCTGTGCAGTCAATCGTCTCGTCGAAGCTGCCGGAGATTGTGGAGCGCGAGAGCTTCCTGATTTTGCCGTGCTCGTCGCAGGCTATGTTGCACTCGATGAGGGTGTCGTGGACGAGGACTTTGCAGTTCGAAAGAAGGAGCATAAGCAGATTTTGCTTTGAGAGTATAAAGTCCTATTGGCCTGCGGCCCCGTACCCGCCGAGCCGATGCCTTACTATTATAAATGGGGTTTTGCACTAAATATGGGTAAGAAAGTGAAAGGAAACCAAGCTCGCCGAAAGGCGCTTTGTTGTTTTGTTTAAAGGCCAAGGTAACCGCGGACAGGATTGTCCGCTCCTTTGCCGTTGAAAAGTTTTTGACTAAAAGTAAAAGGAGTGGTTGAATATGTATCCTCCACAGCAGTCCCAATACGACCGCGCGATTACGGTGTTCTCGCCCGATGGAAGGCTCTTCCAGGTCGAGTACGCACGCGAGGCCGTCAAGACCGGGAGCACCAGCATCGGAATCGTCTCAAAGGACGGCGTAGCAATGGTCGCGCACAAGCGCATATCCTCGCCGCTCATAGTCGGCGACTCCCACGAAAAGATTTTCACGATTGACAACCACGTACTTGCATCCTCTTCGGGACTCGTTGCTGACGCACGCAAGCTCGTTGACTTTGCAAGGCTTGAGTCGCAGAAGCACAAGCTTACCTATGACGAGGAAATCTCGGTTGAGTACCTTGCAAAGCAGGTTGGTGACCACATACAGTTCTTCACCCAGGTAGCTGGAGTGCGGCCGTACGGAGTCTCGCTTTTGCTTGCAGGAGTGGGCACCACAGGCGCAAGGCTCTTTGAGACCGACCCATCCGGCGCAATCTTTGAGTACAAGGCAACTGCGATCGGAAGCGGAAAGAAAGGAGTCGAGCAGTTCTTCGAAAAGGAGTACAAGGACGGCCTCTCGATGGACGACGCCATCAGGCTTGCAATCAAGGCGCTCAAGAAGGTGACCGAGGACAAACTGTCCCCGCAGGTCATTGACGTTTCAATAGTAGAGTCCAAGTCCAGGAAGTCACGCGACCTTTCAAATGACGAGGTTGCGAAGTTCATGGCGGACCTGAAATAAGCAAGACAGATTCAGAGATAGAGGACTCATGTCCCACATCGAAAACACCATAATCGCCCGGCTTGAAAAGGCAGGCGAGACGTTCGAGATTCTCGTGGACCCCAAGAAGGGCTACGATTACAAGACAGGCGCCAAGAAGGAGCTTGACAACGTCCTTGTTTTCGAGGAAGTGTTCAAGAACGGCAACAAGGGCGAACGGCACACCGGTGCAGCGCTCAAGAAGGCGTTCGGAACTGAAGACGTCCGCACAATTGCGGACATAATCTTCAAGGACGGCGAGCTTCAAATCACAACCGACCAGAGGCGCAAGCTTCTGGAGGAAAAACGGGTCAAGATAATCGCGCTGATTGCGCGTTCGGTAATCGACCCGCGCACCAAGGCGCCGCATCCGCCAGCGCGGATTGAGGCTGCGATGGAGCAGGCGCGGGTGCACATCGACGCGTTCAAGGGCGCGGAAGAACAGGTCGGGAAAATCATCGAGGAGCTGCGGGAGATAATCCCGATTTCGACTGCTTCGGTGAAGGTGGCAATCAAGGTGCCGGCGAATTTCGTGCACCGCTGCTACTCGGCACTCAAGGAGTACGGGATAAAGAAGGAAGAGTACGGCTCTGACGGCTCGCTTGTCGTGATGATTGAAATCCCGGCGGCGTTGCAGGAAGAAGTGTACGACAGGCTCAACGGCCTGACACAGGGCGCGATTCAGACGCGGCTTGTGGAAAGATAAAACCAGCAGGGTTCTGGAAACAAACGACAAAAAATTCATTTTGATTTGGAAAAAGGGGCAAAGAATGGAAAAGCAACTG